>Ga0315291_10001585_pt1 | contig 30313 bp, 37 predicted proteins | sample YL17G12_20_MG_FD_203070 | JGI IMG/M metagenome (GOLD analysis project Ga0315291, IMG submission 203070) | Sediment microbial communities from Yellowstone Lake, YNP, Wyoming, USA - YL17G12_20 | ecosystem: Environmental > Aquatic > Freshwater > Lake > Sediment | place: USA: Wyoming | collected...
AACTCCTTTTGGGACACACTATTGGTACGGGCTGCCAATTTGAGTGTGTCCTGTTTTCATCTCGGTTTTTTTATCGTTTGATAAGTAGTTGTTCTTTGGTGGTAGGATTCTCCAAATCAAGCTAATGATGGAAATAGCGATAAATCAGTGTGCGGCAAGAACAACGCTGCCGTGTACTCATCGAAATAACGTGGCTCAATGGTCAGCTATTAGGTTGATCTGCTTGATCAAACTATCAATTTTCACTTCCTTGCTCTAAAAAAATATCACATCTAGTAAAGCATTAATCTGACGCAGTTGCAACCTTGCTAGGATACATGCGTTTTTTCAAATAAAAAGCCACGTTTACCAACCCGATCATCACTGGGACCTCAACTAATGGACCAATCACCGCTGCAAATGCCGCCCCACTACTGATGCCAAACACGGCAACTGCTACCGCGATGGCGAGCTCAAAGTTATTGCTGGCTGCTGTGAAAGATAGAGATGTAGTCTTGGAATAGTCAGCTCCAATACGGTGCCCCATCCAGAAGCTAATCAGGAACATCGTCACGAAATAGATCAGTAATGGAATGGCAATCCGCACGACATCACCGGGGATTTGAACAATCAGGTTGCCTTTCAGGCTGAACATGACAATAATAGTAAATAGTAGGGCGATCAGCGTTAGTGGGCTGATCTTTGGTACGAAGTTCTTGTAATACCATTCCTTACCTTTTGCCCGTATCAAGATCAGGCGTGTAAAGAATCCGGCAAGGAATGGAATGCCCAAATAAATGAATACACTTTTCGCAATTTCGCCAATCGTAATCTCCACGACACTGCCCTTCAAACCAAACAGTGGCGGTAGTACAGTAATGAATACGTAGGCATATATGCTGTAAAATAATACCTGGAATACGCTATTGAACGCCACCAGCCCAGCCGCGTATTCTGTGTCGCCGTGGGCCAGCTCGTTCCACACGATTACCATAGCAATACAGCGTGCCAATCCGATCATGATCAGCCCGGCCATATATTCCGGATAACCGCGCAGGAAGATGATTGCCAGCGCGAACATCAATATGGGTCCAATGATCCAGTTCAGGACCAGCGAGAGGCTCAACACTTTCTTATTGCGGAAAACGTCTCCGAGTTCCTCGTATCTCACTTTGGTGAACGGCGGATACATCATGAGGATCAACCCAATCGCGATCGGAATATTGGTCGTCCCTACTGTAACAGCATCGTTAAAATTTTTAACTGCTTCTGGGAATAGAAAACCGATGCCCACACCTACCGCCATTGCCAGGAATATCCACACTGTCAGGTAACGGTCAAGGAAAGAGAGCTTTTTGGTTATGCTTGTAGTGGGTGGCTGGCTTACTGCAATGTTAGACATAAGAACCTCCGAATAGAGAATATTATTAACGGCTTGAACCGTTATAGTTCACCAAAACATTAATAATTTCGCGTTCAATATCGTCACGCACTTGGCGATAACTATCTATATCGTTTGTCTTGGAAGGATCAAATATACATCGATGAACTCGCTTACCCTTACCGAGCCAGATAGGGCAATTTTCTTCCGCCTCGTCACACAGGGTGACAACCAAATCGAAATCTACATCCCGGAATTCATCGGTCGACTTTGAGCGACCCTGATGTTGAATCCCGATTTCAGCCAGCACCGCCAGTGCCGACGGGTGAACAGTGCCTGTAGGTTTCGTCCCCGCGCTGACAGCTTCCCACATATCGCCAAGACGGTAATTGACGATTGCTTCTGCCATTTGCGAACGGCAGGAATTGCCAGTGCAAAGGAACAAGACTTTACGTTTATTCACAGAGTTCTACTCCTCAGGCGATAACAACCGATTGTGTTACTGACAGTATCATTGACTGTGGCTTGTTTCATATACCTTGCTATCATAATTGCTTCAGTAATTTCTGCGTTCGTTACACCTTTTTCTTTCGCCATCTTGACCCACATCTGGGTGCAAGTGTCCGAGCCAACGATGGCTGCCGCGGCGATGCCTATCAGTAGCTTGTATTTGCCAGGGACAGTCTGGTAACCTGGGTTTTCAAATAATAGTGCACGCTCCTCCATCTGATTTTGTGCGAATTCTGGTGCAAATTCTTTGATGAGATCCATAGGTGTTTTCATAAATAATCCTTTCGCATAAATTGCTGCTCTTATGATTTCCTGAAAGTCAAAAAAAAGTGTTTATTGCTTTTTTGGTTCATTTTTCAAACCAATCCGCGTAATTATCCTTTGATTTCAAATCGCGAGCAATTGTATAAAGCTCACTACACGGGATTTTATCCATCATGTCTTCTGGTTTACCGGTTAAATCAGGATTTTGGCTGGCATGGCATTGAATCGCCCGGATTTTATCAAGTTTATAGTCAGAAATATCAACTTCTACCAGTGGTTGCCTGTCCTCAATCCCTGCAGAAGAGACGCCACATCCAAGTACTGTTGCTTCAGAGGGGTGGATATAGAGCAGCATCCCTTTTTTATATGTGAGGTCAAACGCCTGGGTGACAATGTTTGATATTGCGATGTGGTCAGAATGTCCCGATACACCGTCAGGGCCAAATGTGAGGATGACCTGGGGTTGTATAAGATCGATCCAACAAGCAATCATTTCTAACAATGTCTGCGATTTTGTACGAGCCAGACCACCATCTGGATAATCCAGGAAATAAACTTCAATCCCAAGTTGCTCTGCGGCTTTCCGCAGCTCACGTGTGCGGATGTTTCCAGCTTCTTCTGGCTTTACTCCAGGAATGCCAGCTTCTCCACGCGTTACGCACAACAGAACAACTTGCACATCTTGATGGGCATATTTCGTCAGTGTGCCACCAGATCCGAAACTTTCGTCGTCCGGGTGGGCAAAGACTGCCAGCATCCGTCTTGCCCTCAATTCACGCACACACTGTCCTTGAGGGGTGTATCCGAGGCAACTACTATTATCCAATTCTTGCACCCTCTGTAACAAATTCCTGTGCGAGATGATCATTTTGGAAAATCTGATCGCCCAACCTGGCCAGCATATCCAACCCCTTGATCTCGTACGGTAGAAGAGGAATTTGAGCCAGCGGTAGCTGGAAACGTTCGGTAATTTCGACCAGATACTTCTCCTGCATCGTACGCCGGGCATGAGTGAAGGTTGTGTTGGCCTGATCCGGTGGGATGACCAGATTGGCAACCACCAGCCCGGGGTGAATGCCTACCGTTCCTAATTCACGTGCAGCTCGCCAGGCTTCCAAAATGGGTGTCGCTTCAGGATACATGACAAATGCAAAGGTACTCTGTTCTGGATCCCGCATCATCTCGATGACTTTCCCGAAACGCAGCTTGGCAACATCGTCCGCAGCTGAGGTATCTACAGAGGCGAAGATCTTTACATCCAGCTGCTTGCTCCAATCAACAGGCAGTTCGAGTAAACGTAAAGTGTGGCCAGTTGGTGCAGTATCAAATACGACTGCCTGCCACTCATCCTGCGATGCATATTCGATGAATTTATCGAATGCAGCCATCTCTTCAGTGCAGGGCGAGTTGAGCTCCTCTTCCATTACAGCAATGGCCTTTTCTGGCCGGCCTCGTTTACGAGCATCCTCCAAGATGCGCGCTTTATAGGTTTCCGCAGCGGCTTTCGGATCAATCTTAACTGCCCACAGGTTCGGTTGTCCTGCGACAGGGGCAATCTCATCCCCGACTGGGCTGTCTAATACATCTCCCAGGTGTGCTGCAGGATCAGTAGTCAGGAGCAGTGTTTTGTGTCCTTGACCGGCCAGCCAGACTGCTGTGATGCAGGAGGCAACGGTTTTACCCACTCCACCTTTTCCAGCGAAGAAGACAGTCCGGCGATGACCATTGGGTTGGATGCGTACACGTATATCTTCAAGAGGTGTAGCAAGTGTAGCAATTTGAGGTTGTACAACTTCAGCCATAAACGTCTTGGTGGCAGAGGTACCATCAAAGAAAATCCTGCCGACTTGGCGTAGCCTCTGCACACCTTTGATCTCGCCTGCCAGCAAGGACATGCGCTGTTGCTGGTAGGGAAGGTCGGTTTCTATTTGCGTCAGGTAATGTGCCTGCATTTGGGCACGCGCCGTGAAGAGTGCGTTTTGTTCTCCTTCTAGTGGAATGATGCTGTTGATGATCAGGCGATAGTTTTGGATGCCCAATTTACTCAGCTCGGTAATCGCCCGCCGAGTTTCCTTGATTGAAATAGATTCTGGATGCAAGACGAAAATGAAAGTGGTTTGAGTGATATCCCGCATCGCAGCCAGGGCGCGCTCATACTTGTTCTTAGCTTCCTGGATGGCTGCAGCTGGACCAATACAGGTTTGTCCGCTGCCTGAGTTCGCCGCATTGATCGATTGACTCCACTCTGCAGGCAGTTCCAGTAGACGAATCGTATGACCGGTGGGAGCGGTGTCAAAAATCACCACATCAAAAGACTTATCGGTACTGGTAGAAACCTCTAGAAAATCAGTGAAACGGTCAAAGGCAGCCACCTCTGCGGTGCACGGGCCGCTCATCTGCTCTTCCATCACCTGTACGATTTGTGGCGGGAAGGCAGCGCGGATAGGCGCCATAGCCCGATCAATGTATTCCTGGGTGGCTTTGTCGGGGTCGATTTCCATTGCCCACAAGTTGGGCACATCAGTGATCGGGGTAATCTGATGCCCTATTGCCTGCTCGAATGTGTCGGAAAGGTTGGAGGCAGGATCTGTTGTAACGATAAGCGTACGTTTACCTTCGTCGGCATAACGCACTGCATGCGTGCAAGCCATGCTGGTCTTGCCAACCCCGCCTTTGCCGGAAAAGAAGATGTATTGGGTCATGAATGGGCTCCATTGAGATAAGTGCTAACTTCCTCCAGGGAAGGGTAAGCTTGGGTTTTGATCACTTTTCCGTGCACAACCGTAATCGGCAAAGCCTCCATTTGCTTCTCGAGGACGAGTTTCATAACTTCTGCGTTGTTGAGAAAGGCATTCGGATGGTTAGCCATCTGGTAGCGTGCTACGCTGACCCCTTGAGCCTGGAGTACCTGGACCATTTCGTTGAGATCCAGCAGAGTCTGGTCAATGATTGGACCACACATACCCGTGGGGCAGCACATTGGTGGATCGAAGATTTCAACATCTGGAGTTGTTGTTTGGGTTTGGAGTAAATCAGAGATAGGTATAATTTGTGTCATGGTAGTTCAGTCTCCATTGAAATATATTGATAAAAAAACTAACTTTCTTCCTTGATATCTAAGCGAATAAACTCACCCTGAGGACCACAGGTCAGGCGACGTGGTTTGATCCGCTGGGGATCGAAAAAGGTACCCCATGCGATATTAAGCTCTTCCAGTGCTTTGCGGTTTATTGAATAGTACATCCATCGGGCATCCAGGGCGTCGCGTTCAACATTCACCAGGCCTGCTTCGCGTAGCACGCGCAAGTGATGGGAGATCAGATTCGGAGCCATTTGGAGGCTATCCCCGAGCTCACAATTACACTGGACACCTTCCATCAGAAAGTGGAAGATCAACAAACGGTTTGGCTCGGCTAATACTTTCAGCCAATTTGCCATCTGATTCAAATCAATTGGAGGGTTAGGTGGTTCAGGTAAATAGTTCAACATACGTTGAATTATATTTCAAGAAGCAATATTCGTCAAGGACAGATGTCACAGAATTCGTGTGATTGTCAGCGCGAGCAGCTGACGCGCGTCGTCACGTTGATGAGCGCCACCTCATCATTGTAGACATCCTGTTGATACTGGGCAACGCTCTGTTGAGCAGCCGCGATCGCCGCCGGGGATGTCAGTTCGAGCAGACCTTGCTTGGCCTGCGCCAATTGGGTTTGCTGGGACGAGTCGTCCAGTTGTGCCAGCAATTGCCCAGCCTCCACCTTATCGCCGACTTTGACGAAAATGCCGGTCAATTGGCCGCTGGTGCTAAAAAAGAGATCCGACTCGGTAACGGCGATGAGCGAACCCGTTACGCTGGCACGCAGCACCAAATCACCCTGGCGCACGGTAGCCGTTTGTAGTGTCGACGCTTGGGTACTACTGGCTTGCGACTGGCGTATCCTGTAATAGGCATAACCCCCTGCACCGGCCAGCAGCACCACAATTAGAAAGATCCAGAACAACTTCTTAGATAAGCGAGCAAACCGAGATTTCATTGTTCCTCCTATTATTTACTTGAGGTTTTAGAGCATACTATACTGGTGATAGCTTATCATCTTATCAAACGCCAAGAACCTTATCGTGAACTGGGCGGCGATTATTTCGATATACGCCGTCCAGAAACCACAGCAAACGTCTCGTCAAGCGGCTTGAGCAGTTGGGTTATTCGGTTTCTCTGCAACAACCCGCTCTTTGCGCTGCTGGTTAGGTATTTTCAAGACAGTCACTCATTCATCATGGTCTCCTTTTTGTATAATGTGTAAAATTGCTTCGACCTGTCTCTATATCAAATCCCCTCGGCTAAGAGGAAGTGTAAAATAAAACGTCGAGCCAGTTCCGGGCTTACTCTCAACGCCCACTTGGCCGCCCTGCTCCTCGACCAGTTGTTTCACGATGGCCAATCCCAAACCAGAACCGCCTGTGAATCTTGTGCGTGACGGGTCTGGACGGTAAAACCGCTCGAATAAGTACGGTAAATGTTTGGGCTCAATCCCGAGACCGGTATCCTTCACGGCTACCCGAACGAAAGCTCCATCTACCTTTGCCTGGATGCATACATGGCCGCCGGCGGGGGTGTAATCCAGGGCATTGCCGATCAAATTGCGCAGCACCTGCCCGGTTCGTTGAGGATCGGCTGTAACGGTGGGTAAGTCTGGCTGGATGTCACGAGACATTTCGAGATTCAAATTTTGACTGATCAGGAACATGTTGTCCATCGTAGTCTGGATGACTTCACCCAAGTCCACGGGAACGATCTCTAGGCGCAAATGGCCGCCTTCAGCCTGCGCCAACTCCTGGAGATCGTCAATTAACCTGTTCAAAAGGGCTGCTTCATCATAAAGATTATTCATCAGATCGGGATCAGGCTCGATAATACAGTCGCGCGCCGTTTCGAGGTAGCCTCGAATATTGGATAAAGGCGTCCAGATTTCATGGGCGACATCGCTGACCATATTTTTTCGCAGTTGCTCCTGTTTCGCCAAACTGTCCGCCATTGCATTGAATGAATCCCCTAACTGGCCAACTTCATCCCTGGCTGTCACTCTGACTCAGGCGGATAAATCCCCTGTCTGCATTTTGCGAGTTGCTATCGTAAGATCTTCAATGGGGTGGAGGATGCTTCGGGACAGCAGCAGGGTCGCGAATAGGGCGATGGCAACCGCGATCAGAGCCCCGACCCAGACGGATCGCGTAACGCTGACGATGTAGTCTGTGGTGCTGGTCTCAGCATTAATGAGTGGGTTGAAGTACAGGTAGCCGACCGTCGCATCGCCCGTGTTCACGATCTTAGAATTCCAATTCGATCCGGCCGTTTTTCCGACAAGTGTTTGCTGGGAGTCTGCGACTATGACCCCCTTCACATCCGCCAGAACGATCCTTTCCCCGGATATGGCTGCTAATTGGGTTATTAAAGGCTGGACGCCTTCCCAGGTTTGGCCATTGTCATAATAGTCGGTCAAAAACTGGGCGAAGCGTCTCTCACGCATGGTCTGGACAAGTGTGACATATTTTTGAAATTCATCCGTTGTTGAACGAGTAGCATACAGGGCCGTAATCACGACTCCCGAGATAACGACCAAGACCATCGCTGAGAGCATTTTATATTTGAGGCTCTGCCACATGTTGATCCTCGAAGCGGTAACCCATTCCGGGCGCGTGACCACGTAACGGAACTGTTCCGTGTCCGGTTCGATCTTTTTCCGTAAATTCATCACGTGAACATCGATCGTCCGGTCAACCCCTGCGTATTCGAATCCAAAAACTCGTTCAATCAGTTCGAGCTGGCTGAAGGTGCGTCCGGCCTCCTTGACCATCGTTTCCAAGAGTCGATATTCTGTTTTCGTCAGGTTGACGGCTACTCCGCGAACGAGCACCTCCCGCCGGATGTAATTAACGGCTAGATCGCCGAAGCGAACCTCGACGGGTTTGGGCTCTGCCTCTTCGCTAGCGCGACGGAGCACGGCCCGGACGCGAGACATCAATTCCTTGGGCTGAATGGTTTGGTCACGTAGTCATCTGCGCCGATATCCAATCCTTGAATCTTGTCTTCTTCTGTCGTCCGGGCAGTGAGCATGATGATCGGGGTGCGGGTCTTTGTGCGCAAAATTTGACAGACCTCAATGCCATTAATCTTGGGTAACATCAGATCTAGGATAACCAGGGCGGGTTGTCTCTGGATGGCTAGGTTTAACGCCTCCTCACCATCGTAGGCTACCAACACGTTGAAGCCCTCGTGTTTAAGGTATAGGCCGACCAGATTGACGATCTTCCTGTCATCATCAACAATCAATATCTCGGTTAGATTATTCGATTCCATCTTCCTCCGGTTCGCGCCTACAGAGCTAATATGGATCCTTTTGTAAAGTGAATTTTTGAGGCCGCCTGCTAAGGATATTTCTTACCTTTGCCACAACGATCAACGGGTTAACTGGAGAGATGAGAAAGTCCACGATGCCAGCGTTAAAAGCAGCTACTCGACAATTCACATCGTCCAATGGGCTGATGACAATCACCGGAGCGCTAATTGTGCGGAGGAGCAGATGACAAAGCCGTATATCCGCCTCTTGGCGCCCGGGCAGGCGGGCGATTGAAAGCACTGGAAAATAGCGGGTAACCACGCTCTCGATCTCAGAAATATCCGCAACCATAACCTGATAGCCAACATGCGACAAGGCGCCGGATAGGGCAGGGGAGGGACCAGGTACATGTTTCTCGCATTTAACAAACAGGATTGGTTTAGACGGTTCCATAAAATCCTTCTGTATCTCATTTTATGGGTTTGTTGTAAAGATTTGATGAAGAATATGCGATGGTCTTGTGAAGTGCAATTGAGAATAAAATTGTAGAGAGCGGTACGATCAGCCCGCTGATGTATCGCTCGAACTTGACGAACGCTTCGGCAGAGAATACGCCCTGGAAGAATGGGGGGCATAGTGCCGCACCAATTCGGGAACCTCGACCAGTGGAAACATAGCACACCTCCAGATGCATGGTTTTTGCCCTAGATTGTACCGGTTTTCCCTGGCCGATGGCTGACTGCTTGGCTATTCAGTTGTCAATGTGCTGCAAAAGTCAAGTTATTATTTACCTTTTATTCTGTGGTTTTCTCCAAATAATTCCATGTGCATGGATTGTTAGAGGTAAAAAACCTTTCTCTCTTTGTCTTTTTCTAAATTCGTCAAGAATGGTTTTCCATATTTCCGTTTGTTCATCTGTTGGTATTCGGTGTAAGGTCGCTTTTTTTGGACCTCTTGTTTCAAGGATGACATCGTAATCGTCTACTGAGTTAATACAGAATGTTCTGGTTTTAGAATGAACCTGGGCATCCGGGATATGTGTTTCTTTTAACAAAGATTGAAGGACATCGGGATTACTCCGAATGCAACTTTTAGGGGGGCGGGATAAATCTTCCTTTAAAACGCTTGCAGTAATTTCTCTGAACTCTTTATAATGTTCAAGAGCCGGCAGTGTAAATCCAAGGTATCCGCCAGGTCTTAAAACTCTTTTCATCTCTTGGATAGTTTTTAACCTGTCGCTTACTTGCTGAAGGACAAAATTACTAACAACACGGTCAAATGTATTGTTCGGAAAGTCAAGGTCGTCCGCATTGCCAGGCATAAATGATATATTGGGAATTTTCATTTCTTCTTTTCTCTGTAATGCCTGTGAGATAAAACTGTTTGAGATATCCACTCCGATAACCTTTCCTTTTTGCCCGACCGTTTTCAATATCGAAAAAGTGCTAACCCCAATTCCACATCCCACATCTAAAACATGCATTCCCTTTTCAATATTACACAATTCTGCAAGCCAATCAGAGAAGGGGCTAAAGAGCGGTTCAGTAAGCTCGTATCCATTAGATTTCGCATTCATATTTTTACTCCTTCTTAACAATTTTACTGTCTTCAAGAATTATTTTTCTCTCAGTCAAGTCAGCAATTTTGGGGTCATGGGTTGAAATTATGACTGAGCAGTTTTTATCATAATTAACTTTTCTCAAGAGCAAAACAATTTTTTCTCCTGTTTTTGTATCCAGGTTGCCTGTCGGCTCATCAGCAAGAATAATTAAAGGATTGTTTACCAGTGCCCTGGCAATAGCAACTCTCTGTTGTTCTCCACCGCTTAATTCACCTGGCAGGTGGTTGATTTTCTCCTCCAGATTAACTTCTTTAATTGCCACCATTGCTATTTCTTTTCTTTCCTGCGCACTCATTTTTATTGGAACAAGAGGAAGCATTACATTTTCCAATATGATGAGATTACCCGCAGAAACACCCAAAATCAAGCCTTGATAGATTATAAAAGTGCTTAACTTGTGACTGATGGCTCTATGGCTTGTTATCGTCTTTAGCTGTCCGGAACCCGCCACTGGGATAACGCCCGAAGCTATGGGTCCGGTGTTCATTGCAAAACTGCTCCTGGCTAAAACTAACATCCCAGGAACTGCTAAGCGTTGCACAATAGGTATGGTCATTACTGCCCGCTCTTAGGAGGTACCAGTCAAGGGTGTACTCCCAGACGTTGCCTGCCATATCGAGCACACCCAGTGGACTGACGCCGGCCGGATAACTGCCCACGTCTACTGGCGCTCCCTGGCTCCCGTCCCCTGCATTGGCTTTGGCGGGATCCCATTCGTTACCCCAAGGCCAAACCCGGTTATCCGTACCCTGTGCCGCGGCCTGCCACTCCGTCACGGTCGGCAACCTCTTTCCAGCCCAGCGGGCATAGGCGTCGGCTTCGTACCAGCTAATTCCAACCACTGGCTGTTGTGGGTTGTTGAACCGTTCGTCTTCCCAATATAGGGGCTGTGCAATTCCCTGGCTTTGTAGCCAATCCCATCCGGTTTCACTCCAGTAATCTCGATTCTGATACCCCCCGGCTTCCATAAACTTTTTAAATAGAGTGTTGGTTACTTCATACTTGTCGATCCAGAAACCCTCCAGCTCTTCCTGATGGACGCCCCAGCTATATACTCCAGCGGGGATATAAACCATCTCAGTCTCATCGATGACGGATTGTGATCCGAGATCGGAGACTGTAGCAAGGGGGATAAGAGGTGCCGTTGGAGATGGCATAACTGTCAGAGATGGGGTAGGCAACGAATCAGTCATTATCGGAACCGGGGATTCTTGTGAAAGCGGGGTACAGGCTGTAGAGATCAGAACCAAAATACACCCAATTTGGAATATCAGCGAAAGCCTCATGTCTTATTTCTCCATTCGGAACGAGTGATTTGAAATAGCAATACTTGATAAGGTCTTTAAGGCCGGCGGAGTCACAAGCAGGAGAAGCGCAGTAATAATCACTGCGGAAGTTAAACACCAGGCGCAAACTGCTCCAATAACAAAAGGCTCCAGATAGGTGAGGTACAGCGAAAATATGACTCCAAACAAGGTGATTCCCAAAAGTACGAGGCTGGAGAGTTGACCAAGGTCACTTTTTCCCCGACGCCCCACCCACCAAACAATCAAAATTGCCAGATAACCGACCATTCCCACCACGCCGATGGGCAGTATCCCCCACAGCCTGGCGTAAGGACTGCTTTGAACGGCATTGCAGTCTCCCACTGGACCACAGATGGCTTGTGTTTGGGTGGTTTCAACATAAGCGAGGTAACCTGCCACTCCCAGACCCACCAATGCCAAACCTGGTAGAGCATAATCGCGCCAGGATCTGGTGGAAACCGGCGCTGACCGGCGCTGTCTCTCCGGTTTCGCCTTTCTGAAAACTTGAAGTACGTCGTTTGCCACATAGACCAGGACAACGATCATCCCCACCATGATCGCAATGGCTAAGCCATTGGCAATCGGGTCGGGGCCGCGCTCGACCACATCACCGGGTAGAACCGGGCTGATGATCAAAGAATCAAGGCCAGACAGTAGAGGATAATCTACGCCACCCTCGGTCAAATACCTCTCGATCTGTCCAGGAAATTGTTCCGGAATTTCTTCCGATCCGACCAATCCAACATTGCCAATGATCAGGAAGGGTACCCCCTGCATTTCCGGCGGAATGTCATATTGATCCAGGGCGGCAAGAAACACTTCGTAGACCCTTGGATCATTGATCTCCAATTGTGTCATGACGAGTTGATCGCCGTAGTGCGACTGGAGCGGAGGTAGCACCTCCTCCCGGATGTACTCGCAATTGGGACATTGCGAATCATAGAATAATACGGCTCGAACTATCGGGGCATTTGCGCTCGTTGGGGACTGGGCATACACGCTCCCAAACGTAAACAAGGTCATCACGCCAACGATCAACAGTGTTCTGGCTGCAATGGTTAATTTCTTGAACATGTTTGTCTCCTTCGAAATGATTATTGCTTGCTTTGCAGGACTTCAATCAACCGGTCCAACAGTGCGTTCTTTCCACCGGTGGTGTTTCCAGCAGCGCCCATCTCGGCCTGACGAGTTGCCCTTTCCTCGGCGGTCAGATTCGCCCCCTGCCCAGGCTGGCCGTTCCCGGCTCCTGGGTTCTGCGAATAGATCCCCACAGAAAAGCCCAAAGCTTCCATCTGCGCCTGGTAATCCTCACTGGTGATTTGCATGTCTCGAATCGCTTGGATCTGCTCGATCGACATCGTTTCCTGGATCTGGCCTAGCACCGCATCAATTTCAGCCTGGGCTGCGGTACCGTTTCCGGTGAGCGACCGAATCAACTGCCAGAGGGATGACAATTCCGATATCTGGTCAGCGGTTACAGCCAGGGAGGTGCCTTCGAGTTGGAGTGTACCTACCAGGAGCTGCATCTGGATGTTGACGGCGTTCTCAAAATCCGCTGTCAAGCGTGCGGGTTCCGAGAGAACAGGGCTTGCCCCTCCCTCTGTATCGTTTGTATTCACGCTGGGCTGAGGAATCTCTTCTGTGAGGGTTTCACCGGGGGTTATAGCTGCGCCGGCCAGATCCGGGACAGCCTGCGTTGGACTACTGCACGCAGCGAAAGACAATCCGAAGATGAGCAAAAGGCTGAAGCGAGTAAGCAGGTTCATGGTTTTTTCTCCAAAGGCAAGATGATCTTCTATAACTTCTAATGATTTATTAAGACTAAATTGGCCGGCTATTCGTGCCGGAGAGCATCGATTGGGTCGAGTTGGGCAGCGCGCACAGCCGGGTAGTAACCGAAAAAGATACCGATTGCCGCAGCTGAGCCAAATGCCAATGGGATTGACGCTGGGACAACCACAGTTTGCATGCTGCCGAAGGCACGAAATGCATAGGCGCCTGCAATACCGGAAAGCACACCAATCAGGCCGCCAGCGAGGCTCAGGAAAACGGCCTCCAACAAAAACTGGAGCAGCACATCCGCAGGGCGAGCGCCCAATGCCTGGCGCAGGCCGATTTCGTGGGTTCGTTCAGTGACCGAAACTAGCATAATGTTCATAATGCCAATTCCACCCACCAGTAGTGAGACTCCAGCTACCCAGGCGAGCAGGTTGCGGAACGCTGCGGTGGTGGCCTCCTGCGTGGCGATGATACCCATCTGGGTTTGAATCAGGAAATCCGGCTGACTGGGATCAACGCCATGACGTTCGGCAAGTAAGGCCGTGGCTTGCGTCATGACGCTTTCTACTTTTTCTTTACTTTCCGCCATCACGTAGATCGTTCGCACCATATCACCGATCATGCGGGAACTCGGAAAGAATTTCTTCAGGACCAGATCAATGGGTAAGTAGACGCGGCCGTCATAGTCGACGTCTCCTACGACACCTTTGGCTGCCATCACACCCACCACCGTCAGTTTGGTCGACCCAACAGTGATCGTTTGGCCAATCGGGCTTTCTCCACCGAATAAATCTGTGGCGATCCCGGCCCCCAGCACAGCTATCTTGGATTCACGCTCATTCTCTTCAATGGTAAAGTACCTTCCTTCGGCGATGGGGAAATCTCGCACCTTAGGAAAGTCAGCAGTCGTTCCTACTATAGCAATGGATTCGAGAGTTACGCCAGCTGCCCGCACTGCTTGAACCGGGGGACTTTGTTCGGCTGAAACGCCCTGGATCCCAACTAACTGCTCGGCGATAGCATAAGCATCGTCGAGGACCAACGTGGGCCGGCTGCTAGTTTGCCCGCCTTGCCCGCTCTGACCGCGCGCCTGGGTGATGACGATCAGGTTCACTCCTAGGGCATTAATTTGCTCGGCAACAGCAGCTTCGGCGCCAGCACTGACCGCCAGCATGATGATTACCGCTGCCACCCCAATGATCACCCCTAAGGCGGTCAGCAGGGAGCGCACTTTATTGAGTGTCAGCCCTTCCCAGGCTACCCGGAAAATTCCTCCAACTTTCATTTCACGCACCTCCAGAAAAGATCAAGGTTTTCTTATCCGTCAATTTTGTGGTTCTAGGCTAACCATCTCTCCAAGGCTCAAGCCGGAGAGGATTTCCACATTGGCAGTGTCTCGCATACCAACGGTAACCGGGCGCAGTTCCCGGACGCCATCCACGCCAACCACCTGCACCGCATAGACGCCAAGTTTGGGTTGGATAAGGGCTTGTAGGGGCACCAACAGGGTGTCTTTTGATTCGGCTGCCAACACTTCTGCATCCAGACTCATACCGGGGAAAAGGTGGAAATCCGGGCTCGCGTCCAGTTCAGCCCAGACTTTACCCATCTGTGTTCCATCCACATTAAACAGGGTAGGATCGACGGCGGATATCCGCCCTGTAATCGTTTGGTCGAGGTATGCATTGAACTGGATATTCACCGGGTCGCCTGCGGTTACGTAGGCCAGATCACCCTCCTCCAGGTAAAATCGAATGAACAAAAGATTCATCGAGGTAAGGGTCAGTACGGGCTCTTTCTCCACGCGTTCACCAAGTGCCAGGGAAATTTCCGTGATGGTGCCCGCTACAGGAGCAGTGAGCGCAGTCTGTTCGAGCGTCCACTGCACCTTTTCGAGGGTCACCTTTGCCTGCTCCAGCGCCAGGAGCGTATCATTCACGACACTGATCGCGTCCGGGGTCGGGAGGGGTGCGCCGTGCAAGACATTTACCAGAACGTCCTGGGCGTCCAACCAGTTGGTCGCGAGTTCCGCCTGGGCTTCGGCGAGCGCCATCCCATGGGGATCGGGTTGGTAATGGCGCACCCAGTCCAAATCATCCTGGGCTTTTTCCAGCGTCTTCTCGGCCTGCTCGAGCTGTTTCGCCAACTGATTCACTAACTTTTCCAGTTTCTTGCGCTCTTCTGGCGACAGCTTCTGGCCGAGCCACGTCCTGGCATTCTGGAGGTCCCCATAGATCCCCCAGTAATCGGTAGTAGCTTTGCCCAACAATGCCTCGTAGTACCACACCGGCGGGCCATCCCGCATATAATCACGCGCTTTCTGGGCATCCGATAATACTTTCTGGTCCTCGAGCAGGCGTTGTTCTGCGTCTGCGATGGCTTGAGCTGAGGTTAGCGAATCCCATTTCAATCGCGCTTCTTTCAAATCAAGTTCCGCCTGGCGGTCATCAAGCCTGGCCAGGACATCCCCCTTCTGGACCGAATCCCCCACTGCAACGTTCAATTGGGACAACACGCCTGAGATGTGAAATTGCAGATCTAATGTCGCCGGCGCAACTAAGCTCCCGCTACCGTCGACAGTAATACGCAAGTCACCCTTCCGCACCGGGCTGGTCTGTGGAGCATCGCTGGCTGCTTTTACCGGAACCGGGGAGGTCCAATTCAGGTCGGGGACGCCTGCGCCAATCAACAGGAAGATGACCAGCAATAGGAGACTTCGTCTGGCGAAGATCCATGCTTTCATGGCGCTATTTCCTCCTCACGGATCGCATTGTCCACTATCTGGCCGTCGCTGACGTGGAGAATGCGTTCTGCCTGACCGGCGAGGTCCGCTCCGTGGGTCACCATCACAATGGTAGCGCCCTGATGGTGCAGGTGTTTCAACAGCGCCATTACCTCCTGGCTGGATTTACTGTCCAGGTTGCCGGTGGGCTCATCGGCCAGGATGATGGCCGGATCGTTCGCCAACGCCCGTGCAATCGCCACGCGCTGTTGTTGGCCGCCGGAGAGCTGGTTGGGGAAGTGGTGCAGGCGATTTCCCAGCCCTACGGAATCCAGGAGCATCTGAGCGTGAGCCTCTCGGGAACTGTTTCTGCGCTGATTACGCACGTCGTACATCATCGGCAGCAATACGTTTTGTAAAGCGGTCAAGCGAGATAGTAAGTTATAGGATTGAAAAATAAAGCCGACTTTTTCGTTGCGCACGACGGCTAATTCTGACCGGTTCAATTTGCCAACCTCGATCCCATCCAACCGGTAGCTTCCCGAGGTCGGGCGAACGAGACAGCCCAGGATGTTCATCAAGGTGGATTTACCGGATCCTGACGGTCCCATGATCGCCACAAACTCTCCTTTTCTGATGATAGTGGAGAGACCGCCCAGCGCGTAGGTGGCGGCTTCCCCTTCGCCATAGCATTTGACCAGATCTTGGACTTCGATCACGTTCTCTGCCATGTTGACCTTCTTCATGGTTGGGTCTCGATGGTGCCGGTGCTGACGATTTCACCCGCCTTTATACCCGAAAGGATTTGGGCATTGGCAAAATCTTTCAGGCCGACCGTGACCGGGCGCAGCGCAAGATCGCCATCGGCTTTGACGACAAAAACCGCGTATTTACCCAGGTCTAGTTCTTTCAAGGCTTGCACGGGAACCAACAATGTGTCATGGGCTTCAGCATTGGTCACTTCTACGTCGGCAGCCATCCCTGAGACCAGGTTCAACTCTGTCTTCAGAGAAGCCCAGGCCCGCAACATCGCAATGCCGTCTACCGTGACCAGGGCGGGATCCACCTGGGTGACTTTCCCCTGCACTTCTTGGCCCGGGAAAGCGTCGAAAGTCAATACGACCGGGTTGCCCACTGCGATCCTACTCAAGTCGTTTTCATCTATATAGAAGCGCACCAGCAACTGGTCCGTCGTGGCGATGGTCACGATCGGTACGGTGCCCACCACCTGGCCTACGGAAGCACTCAGGCCGGTGACCGTGCCAGAGAAAGGCGCTAACAAATGGGCGTTATCCAGATCGAGCTCGGCTGCCTCGACTGCGACGCACGCCGCCGCCAGTTTCGACAATGCAGCCCCTTCAGCGGCGACCACTGCAGTCAAATCACTGCAAGGCTGGTCAGCTTTGAGCTGGTTGGCATACTTTTGGTCATCCTGGACGTTCTGCTGGGCCGATTTCACTTTGGCCCGCGCCAGGGCGATGTCCGCCTCGGTCGGAGGGACGAGAGCCGTTACTTCTTCTCCGGTCACGGAGTCGGTATAAGTGTAGTAGAAAGTCTCGGGAACGTACTCTTCTTTGTACAGGTATTGCGCATACTTTAAGTTGGCCTGGGTTTTCTCTATAGCTTTTTCAGCTTCGGCAAGGGTCTCTGCGCTGGTTTCGGGGGTGGTCTGGAGTTTCGCAAGATCAGCCTGGGCAATTTGCAGTTTATTCTCCCAATTCCATACGGCCGGGCTGATCTGGTATTCAAGCTGATCAATGGCATCCTCGAGAGCAGTTTCTGCATTCAGCTCGGCGATTTCCGCTTCGTTGACCGCGGAGGGGGAAATCAGCGCCTGCAGGCTGATCTGGCTCTGTTCCAGTTGCATTCGGATGGCCGTATCATCGAGGCTCGCAAGCACCTGCCCGGCATTGACCGGATCGCCAACGCCGACATTGAGCTCGGTGATTATCCCCCCGGAGCGGAAACCCAGGTTGACTTCTTGAGCTGGAACCACGTTTCCAGCCCCGGAGGCTGTAATCACAATATCCCCCGTCCGAACCCTGGCTGTTTGAACCTGGGCCGTCGGTGCTGCTTCAGTGGATTGAATTTGACGATTGTAGTAGAGGTAACCGGCTGTTGCCAGAATGGCTAGTGCCAGGATTAACCATACAAGGTTTCGTTTTCTCTTCATAAAAAGCTCTCCTGATGCATTTATCGTGTATCCTAGGATGTTTAAACCGTGTTTCTAGCTTGTGGGGTTGGAAACTCCACATAAAAAACTGCGCCTTCCCCAGGCTGGCTTTCCACCCATATACTTCCTTGCTGCGCAACGACGAGTAATTTCGCAATTGCTAGACCTAAGCCGGTACCGCCATTATTTCTTTGGCGCGATTTATCTGTGCGGTAAAAACGCTCAAAGATGTGCGGCAACTCATCTGGCTGGATTCCGGGGCCGCTGTCTTGTACGCTGAAAACAACCGTTTGCTTTTCAGTGTTAAATTTTCCGGATAACAAAACGGCGCCGCCAGCAGGCGTGTGTGTCAGCGCATTATTCAGCAGATTGGTCAACACCTGAATGACCCGATCCGGATCGGCTTGTATCTCCGGTAAATCGAGCGGCGCATCCACTACGAAGTCGATCCCCTGTATTTTCGCTTTCAGCGCCTGGCTGGCTGCCAAATGCTGAAGCAAGGTGGCCGGCTGCACAGCACTTCGATTGAGGGTCAGTTCTTCTGCGTCGGCCAGTGAAAGGACGCGCAGGTCTTCCACCAGCCGGTTCAGATGATAGGATTCGTCACGCAGAAGCGCAAAGGAATCCTGTAAGGGGGGGAGAATGCCATCACACAGAGCTTCGCTGTGGCTGAGGATCACCGAGAGCGGGGTACGCAGTTCGTGGGCGATGTCAGCGGTCATTCGCCTGCGCAGGTCGCGTGATCGCGCCAGGTCAGCGCTCATGTGGTTGAATGAGTGGGCCAGCTCACCGAGTTCGTCGGTCGAGCGTACCGGCAGGTGTAGGTCAAGGTTCCCCAGTGCAACCTGCCGGGTGGCCAGGGTTAATTCTCGCAAGGGTCGCGTCAATGTGCGCGCCAGGAAAACCCCCAACCCCAAAGCCACCCCGATGGCTCCCAGGGCTGCAAGTGCAAGGGTAAGATTGACCTGGCCAAGAAAGTGAACCTCAGCCGCGCTATAACCGGCTGCACCTGGTTCTCCCACCAACATCCCCACGACCTGGTCATTGACGCGGATTTGCAAGGCATTTTCTAACTCAGGGGAAGAAAGCTGCTCCCCTTTCCGATACCCCATACCGGCAGCGAGGACTGTTCCGGTCATATCTGCTAGGGCGAAATTTCCTCCCCTGCCCATCCCGTACATACCGGCGTGCTGGTTAGAATTGCTAAATGGGGGAAGATTCTCAACCCCCGTCCAGCCCCCATTCTGTTGATAGTATTCGGAGAGAGTTATTGCACTGGTAGCGCGTTGCTGACTAAAACGCAAGTTGCCGTACTCACTGGCAGTCGTCTTACTGGCAAAGATCGCCACAAAGGCAATGCCGGTGACGCTGACCAACAGAAAAGCCAGGATGAGCTTAAAAGCCAGTGATCGCTTCATGAGTCTGATGAGGTAAAGCGATACCCCACTCCATAAACGGTTTCGATGTAACGCGGATTTTTAGGAACCGGTTCGATCTTTGTCCGCATGTTTTTGACGTGCACGTCAACCGTACGCTCACAGCCCCCATGAGCGGTTCCCTGGGCGCGGTCGAGCAGTTCCATCCGGGTAAACACTCGTCCTGGGGCCGTCATGAGGGCAGCCAACAGGTCAAACTCCGAGGGGGTCAGGTCAATGCTTTGCCCGCCAACTTCCACGGTATGGAAGACCTGATCCAACACGACATCCTGCACCTGGAGGGGCGTGGTTTCCGGTTCATTCTGCCCGTGGCGCCGTAATACAGCCCGGACGCGAGCGATCAATTCCCGTGGACTGAAAGGCTTGGTGACGTAGTCATCTGCCCCGAGCTCCAGCCCGACTACTTTATCGGATTCATCCACGCGCGCTGTGAGCAGGATGACCGGTGTATGGCAATCCTCACGGTAGCGGCGCAAGAACTCCAGGCCATCCATCTCGGGCATCATCACGTCTAAAAGGATGAGATCCGGGCTTTTTTGCAGGGCGAGCGATAATGCCTCCCGACCATTCCTGGCGGTTAGAACTTGAAACCCGTTCTGAAGCAGGTATGCGTTGACCACCGTGAGCAGTTGTTCTTCATCGTCTACGATCAACACGGTTTTAGGTGACATGTTTGTTCCTCCTCAGACACAGCGGTTGCCGAGTCCATCCAATGTATCTCTTTTCATCTTAGTACATCCATTTGTAGAACTTATAAAGACGATGTGAATGTACTATGAAGAAGTACGTTTGACTATAAATGCCGCTGTTTACGGGACGCGTGCTTATATTGCAAACGGGAGAGCAAGTGATTCCCGCTCTCCCGTTTGTCTGTTCCCGGGTGCCTAGAGCTGGAGACACCTGGGTTGAGATTCGCAATCCTGTGTATCGCTACGGCGTAGGTGTGACAGGGACTGTTCCGCCCCAACCTCCATGCCGGCCGCCGCGCATACCACCCGTCATACCGCCAGCGGCGTGCATTCCGCCCGGACCAAATGGGTTGCTGATTTTGTAGGGGGCCATCGCCTCCATCTTTGCCAGCATCCAATCAGCCTGCTCCTGGGTCAGGCGGCCATCCGCAACGGCTTGGGCAATCACTTCCTGCTGACCTGCCAGCATGGCGTCGATCAACTGCTGGTCGGATACGCCCTTCTCAGCTGCGATCTCGGACAGCGTCTTTCCGGCTGTGCGCTCGGCGTAGATTTCTTCCTGCGTCATACCTAAGAGCTCGGTGATGGCGTCGGAAACCACGCCTGCGCCCTGGCAAACCCTACCCCAGGCGTATCCCCAGGGCGTCTGTGATTCGGTGGGCAGGTCCGGCGTGGGAGACTGGGCATACGCCTCACCAACAGAGAAGAGCCCGATGACGCCCACTGCGAGAGCCAGGCTTGCAAACATAAGGAACTTTTTGATCATATTTGTAACCTCCAATCTAGAAATGTGAAATGGTTTTGCCTCGGTCAGAAACGTATCTGACCTCAACTTCGACCTGAGTATAGCAAACGCCTGTTCAAAACTGATGAAGAGGGTGTGAACATCTGATGCGATTCGGTGACGAGGGATATGTTTAAGCAGTTCACGTCGAACACTCTTGACAGATCTTCCTCCAGGTGATATATTTAGTTAGACTTACTAAATATATGGAGGTGGTGAGATGACCGATGAACAGACCTTACCCGAAGAACGATTTTTCGAACTGATGAAGCGGGTGCGCAAGTTGGGGCTGGATACTCACCCGTTAGGGGATAGTACAGTCTCGCCCGCTCAAATGGCCCTGTTGGATTGGGTCGCCGCCTCGCCTGGTTGCGGTGTACAGGACATCGCCGACGGATTGAGATTGACTCCCCCGACCGTCAGTGTAGGCGTACGTAAGATGGAAGAAGGCAAACTGGTGGAGCGTAGGCCCAACCCACAGGATGGACGCTCAGTCCAGTTCTTTTTGACCCGGCGAGGCCAGGCATTACAGCGCCAGATTCAAGCCTCTCACCGGCAGAAATTCCGCCGCCTGCTGGCCGGTCTGACTCCCCAGGAGCAGGAGATGTTACTACAACTTCTGGCGCGCGCCCTTCAGGCCGCCGAAATCGAAAATTCAAAATCGGTAGATTGATTTAGGAGGTCAACATGTCGTCAATACTCACTTGGAGTACGTATGTCATCGTTTTTGGCGCGCTGGGCGTGCTGGTGCTGCGCGATCGCGAAAAAGCCAGGCAGGCGGTGAAAGTGGCCGTCAAGTCGTTCTTCGGGATTTTACCGATCATGCTTGCCTTCATCGGGTTGATCGGCCTGCTGCTTGGTGTCGTGCCGCCGGAAGTCATTTCTCGTTACCTGGGCCAGGGGGCAGGCTGGTGGGCGACACTAACTGCTTTTGTCCTGGGAGCCCTGCTGTACATCGCTAGCCTGGTCAGCATACCGCTGGCAGCCTCACTGCTACGGGCCGGAGCCAGCGTGACCACGATCGCTGCTTTCCTCACCGGGCTGATGATGGTGAACACGGTAACGCTGCCGCTGGAGATTAAATATCTAGGCAAGAAAATGGCGTTGAGTCGCAACCTGCTTAGCCTGGTGTTTGCCTTTGTGATTGCGATTGTGATAGGGATGGTGCTGCAATGAATACTAACTTACCACAACAAATGTCCGGTGGCGCGCCACAGGGCGCACCTGTCAAGAAGACACCCAAACAATGGCTGGCTGACTATCGCTGGGTGCTGCTCATCGCTGCGGCTGACCTGCTGGTATGGGCCTTCTGGCCTGCGCAAGCCACGCCGGTGATACGCAACACCTGGGATTACTTCGTAGAGATGGTGGTCATCCTGATCCCGGTAGCGGTGTTGATGGGATTGTTCGAAGTCTGGGTGCCCAAACAACTGATCGGCAAGTATTTGGGCCGTGAGTCAGGCTGGAAGGGAATTCTGCTGGCGCTTTTGTTCGGCACCGCGCCGACCGGCCCACTGTACGTTGCCTTTCCCATCGCTGGAATGTTGCTGAAAAAAGGAGCCAGCCCGCTCAATGTAATCGTATTCCTGAACACCTGGGCGGCCATCAAAATCCCGCAACTATTGGTCGAAGCCAGGTTCCTGGGACCGTCCTTTATGCTAATACGCCTGGCACTAACCGTACCTTCGGCAATTCTCATAGGCTGGCTGATCCAAAAGGGGATTGAGCGGAGCGGCGGTATGGGTCTTGATCCGGCTGGGCCAGAAAACATATCTTAAGAGCGAGGTTACAGATAAAGATGTCCAAGTTCCTGAACAAGTATGTACGAAAAACTCACCGCTGGTTGGCATTGCTAACAGTGGCATTGATCATCACTGTACTGCTGGCGCGAAATACGGCTGTCGGCTTCGCTGCTCAACAGATTCAGCAGGTTCTCATGTTGATCATGGCGCTAACCGGACTTTACCTTTTCCTCCTGCCATGGTGGACCAAGTGGATGAGAAACAAAAGGAGAAATCAATGATGCTTATGATTGAAACAAACACCATGAGGGACATTTCCCTCTCAGGGGCGCTCTCTATGCCGTTGCTTGATGCCGGCAAGGCGTGCGCCCTGCTATTGAGCCTGGATACGGGTCAAGCGGTTGCTCCATGTCAGATGCCCTTCCTGGTGCTTTATTATTTTATCGAAGGGCAGGGGCAGATGCGTATGGGAGACAAGCAGACCGAATTTCAAACAGGCTCACTGGTCGCGGTACCGGCTGGCGCGGTACGTAGTATCTCCGCCAGTCAACAGACACGCGTTCTGGCAGTGCAGATTCCATAGATTGAATTTACTGGCGCTGCGGTAGCCAAAGGAGAAAAAATTCTAATGACCATTCAAGTGATGAATGTCGAATCCATGCAAGAGTTTTCAACAGATGAGGTGCACCCTATTGTGCTCCATCAGTCTGAGGGTCTGGTAACGCTGCTCTTGTGTCTGGAAGAGGGCCAGGCAGTTGGGCCGTGTGTCATGACGACGCGGGTTCTGTATCTGGTGTTATCTGGCCGGGGACAACTAAGCGTGACAGGCGAGCAAGAGCAGTTGATAAACGCCAGTTCGTTAGCCGTTGTACCGGCTGGCGTCGTGCGCACCTTGTTGGCCAGTGAGCGCTCACGCGTACTGGCCATACAGGTTGCGTGAAGAAATAATTCAGCAAAAAGGAGAAATAAGCTATGCGTAAATGGATTATCTATATTGCCATTGCTGCTCTGATTCTGGGCGCGGGTGGTTGGTTTGTTTCACAACGAATGGCGGTTGGGTCGGCAACAAACGACGCGCCGACCGATACCGCCGTGGTCATCCGCGATTCGCTTGCGGTGACGGTGGAGGGCACTGGCTCACTCGGACCGGTGACTCAAATCAGCCTGGCCTTCAAATCGGGCGGACGGCTGGCCGAAGTGTTGGCGACTCGGGGGCAAACGGTGGCGGCGGGTGATGCGCTGGCCCGCCTCGATACCAGCGATCTTGAACTGCAACTGGCGGTGGCACAACAGACGCTCGCCCTGCAAACGGCAACGCTCGACGGATTGCTCAATCCGGATCCCAGTCAGATCGCTGCTGCTGAAGCCAACCTCGGCTCGGCTTATCTCAACTATCTGCAACAATCCGGTGGAACAGCGGATGCCGCGGCGGCAGAACAACGCCTGACCGACGCAACCGCGTTACGCGACGAAGCGCAGGCTGCCTACGATGCTATTGCCGATGAGCAGAGCATCGAGGCCGCTGAGCAGGGGCGCATTCTCCAGAACGCGCATATCGAGGTTGCCGCCGCACAGAGCGATTACGATCTGGCTGTGGCCGGTATGGATACTACTGCAGCCCGAGCAGCCTGGGCGCAGGTGGCCAGTACCGAAAAAGCTCTCCGCGATTTGTGGACACCCCCCGCTCAAAAATTAGTCTCTGCCGAAGCACAAGTCGAGCAGGCGCGCCTCAACGTGGAGCTGGCTCAGCTTCGCCTCAGTGAGGCGACTCTCGTTGCCCCCTGGGCCGGAACCGTCACCACCGTGCGCGCACAAACCGGAGAGTTTATCGGATCTGGCGCACCGCTCGTGGAACTTGCTCAATTGGATTCACTGCAAGTGGTGATCAATCTCGACGAGACCGACGTGTCGCACATTGCGATGGGGCAAACTGCTGACCTGACACTGGATGCCCTTTCGAGCGTCAAGTTGACCGGGGTGGTGATTGACATCGCCCCTACAGCGACTGTGCAATCCGGCGTAGTGCTTTATCCTGTTACCGTCCGCCTGGATCCCACCGACTTGCCTCTTCGCCCCGGAATGACCGCCAATGCAACTATCACCGTTGAAAAACGGGAGAACACCCTGATTGTGCCTTTCCGCGCTGTAGAAACTGAAGGCGGTCAGGCTTTTGTAACGCTCCAGACGGATGCCGGAAGCCAGCGTGTACCGGTGACGTTGGGACTGATTACGAACACGCAGATTGAAATCCTGAGTGGCGTATCCGAGGGTGACTTGGTGGCGGTATATGCTAACCCGATACAGGACACTGCTTTGCAAAACGGAATGGGCGGAATTTTCGGTGGAGGGAAGTAAAGTGATTGAAATCCGAGAGGTCACCAAAGTGTACCAGATGGGTGAAATCGAGGTTCACGCCTTGCGGGGCGCATCGATGGACGTCGCGCCGGGCGAGTGGGTGGCGATCACCGGGCCATCCGGATCGGGCAAATCCACACTCATGCACATTATCGGCTGTTTGGATACACCAACCGCCGGTTCGTACCGACTGAATGACATCGAAGTCAGCGGTTTGAACGACAATCAGTTGGCCGCCGTGCGCAACGGGCAGATTGGGTTCGTCTTTCAAACATTCAACCTCCTGCCCCGCGCCACGGCTCTCCAACAGGTGATGCTACCCATGCAGTATCACCGGAATGGGTCGCGCTTGCCGCGCGCCGAGCGGATACAGCGGGCACGTGAAGCGCTGGAGCTCGTCGGCCTCGGTGACCGGCTGCGCCATCGTCCCACCGAACTTTCCGGCGGCCAACAGCAGCGCGTGGCGATAGCCCGCGCCCTGGCGCAACAGCCATCCATCTTACTGGCAGATGAGCCGACCGGCAACCTGGACTCCAAATCCGGCGCGGAGGTGATGGAGATCTTGCGTAACCTGCACCGCGAACGGGGACTCACTGTTGTGATGGTAACTCACGACCCGAAGATTGCCGCGCAGGCCCAGCGCATCATTCATATTCAAGATGGGCTGGTGGTGGATGAGTCAGAAAAGGTGGCGCTATGATCACGGATACACTGGAAAGCCTGCAGTCGGCCCTGGAAGGGTTGATTACCAATAAAATGCGCGCCAGTTTGACCATGCTGGGCGTGGTCATCGGCGTGGCGGCGGTGATTGCTTTGCTCTCCATCGGGCAGGGCGTGCAAGAAAGCATCACCGGCTCGATTACGGGCGCTGGGTCGAATCTGCTATTTGTCGCGCCTGGCTCGTTTCAGATGGGTGGTGTGGAGAGTCCCAGCGGCAGCGCCGCCAGCATGACCTATGCTGACGCGCTGGCCATCGCCGATCCGCGCTATGTGCCAGATGCCGCCTTGGTTGCGCCCGAGTTTGGCATGAACACCCAGGTGATCTTCGGCAGCGCTAATCTGAATGCCAAAGTCACTGGCACCACGGCAACTTACCAACCCGCCTTCGGACTGGAGGTCGCCCGTGGCCGTTTCATCATTGAAAGCGATGTGAATAGCAGATCTGCGATAGCGGTATTGGGCAGCCAGGCAGCCCGCGATTTGTTTGGCGGCTTTGACCCGTTGGGGCAAAAAATCAGGGTCGCTATTCCAGGCTCTGGGGGTGGGCGAGTTTCGCTCACTGTGGTCGGGGTGCTGGCTCCAAAAGGAGGCTCGCGCGCTTCCGATCCGGATAACGCTATCCTGGTGCCGATCACCACGGCTCAGACCAAAATCTTTGACGGCCGTAACGCGCTGGGTGAGCCGATTGTAACTACAGTGAACGTGGAGGCCGCTTCGGAAGAGCGGGTGGACGCAGTAGCCACCCAGATCACAGCTTTATTACTGCAGCGGCACGGTTTCGGTCCCGATGAGGAGGGTGATTTCAGCGTGGTAACCCAGGCCGACTTACTTGTAACTGTCCAACAGGTGACCAACATCCTGGTGGTTTTCCTGGGCGCCATTGCTGCCATCAGCCTGTTGGTTGGTGGGATCGGCATCATGAACATCATGCTGGTCTCGGTCACCGAACGCACGCGCGAGATCGGTTTACGGAAAGCGGTGGGCGCGCGCAAGTCGGACATCCTGGTGCAGTTCCTTTTGGAAGCCATCGTGTTGAGTGTGATTGGCGGGGCGATCGGTATCGCTGTTGGTGTAGGGATCGCCAAACTGGTGGACGCTTCGGGCGTGACCCAGGCGGTGGTCTCTTCGCAGGCTATTCTCCTGGCGGTGAGTTTTTCAGTCGCGGTTGGGTTGTTCTTCGGTATCTACCCTGCTAACCGGGCCGCCAGTCTCCGTCCAATTGAGGCGTTGCGGTATGAGTGATAGAGAACAATTACTTGCCGTCTTCGCTCATCCCGATGACGAAGTTTCCCGCTGCGGAGGCACACTGGCTCTCTTGGCGAAGCATGGTGTGAGCGTACAGGTGCTTACCGCCACGCGCGGCCAGGCCGGATCATGCGGCAACCCTCCATTGTGCACCCCGGATGAACTTCCCAGCGTGCGCGAGTGCGAATTGCGTTGTGCCTGTGCCGTACTGGGCATCCATCCGCCGATTCTGCTCGACTATCAGGATGGCCACCTCTCGGAAGTCGACCCCGAAAAGATCGTTTCCGAAATCCTAACCGTCGTCCGCAAAGTACGCCCACAAATGATACTCACTTATGGACTTGATGGCATCTCAGGCCACCCCGATCACATCGCCATCGGCCGCTTTGCCGCCGAAGCCTTCCGTCGCGCTGCAGACGTAGCTGCCCTCTATACGATTGCTGTGCCGCGTTCGCTGGCCGAGACGTTGGGCATGACGCAGATCCGTGCAGTGCCGGATGAAGCCATCACACTCACAGTGAATGTTTCAGCGGTCTGGGATTTGAAGATAGCCGCTATACAGTGCCACCGCACACAGATGGGCGAGTCTCCTATCCTGGCGGCCCCGGAAGAGAGACAACGCCTGTTCCTGGGGCAAGAGCACTTCCAAAGAATGTTATTCCGTCCTGAACTGCTTGCCAAGCCGAGGCAGGATATGTTCACAGCAATCTGAAGGAGAGATTATGAACAATGCTATTGAAGTAGAAAACCTGACCAAGTATTACGACAAATTCCTGGCGGTGGATCACATCAACTTCACCGTGAAGCAGGGAGAGATTTTTGGATTCCTCGGCCCAAACGGCGCGGGCAAGACCACCACCCAGCGGATGCTGACCACTCTGTTGACCCCCAGCGAAGGGACGATCCGCATCTTTGGTCGCGACCTGCGCTCCGAGTCCTGGGCGGTCAAGCGTCAGATCGGACTGGTGCCAGAGGAATCCAATGTCTATACTGAACTGACCGCCTGGGACAACCTAATGTTCACCGCCAGCCTGTACCGCGTGCCGCGCGCCGAACGCGCTGCTCGGGCGCAGGAACTGCTGGAGACTTTTGGGCTGTGGGAGAAGCGGGACGTAAAAGCCGAGAACTTTTCCAAAGGCATGCGCCGCCGCCTGAGCATCGCCATGGCCATCATCCACAAACCGTCCCTGCTCTTCCTCGACGAACCCACGCCCGGGCTGGATGCGCAGAGCATCCGCTCCATCTGGGAATTGATCCGCCGTATGAACGCAGAAGGGACGACGATCTTTCTGAGCACCCACCAGATCGAGGAAGCCAACCAGTTATGCGAGCGCGTGGCGATCATCTCGCACGGAAAGATTGCAGCCATTGACACACCCGAGCAGCTCAAAGCAAATTTCCGCCGCACCCAATCGGTGGAAGTGGCTTTCGAGGCGGAGCTGGCAGAAAAAAGCCCAGGGCTGGCTGAACTGCCCGGCGTCACCACGCAGGCCAAAGTCGGGGACAAGATTCGCTTGTACACGGAGGATCCATCGGCGCTACTGCCGCGCGTCATCCAGTACGCCGAGTCTCATGCCCTGCGCGTCGTCAGCCTGAACACGCTGGGACCCAGTCTGGAGGATGTCTTCCTCGAAATCACGGGCGGGCAGGTGGGCACAGTCGGAAATGAATCTCAGGAAGATAAACCCGCCAGGCGCGGGATGGGAGGCCGCAAATGAACCAATGGATCGAACGAATCAAAAACGAATGGGCGCAGGCCTGGACGGTGGCAGTCAAGGATGTGCGAGTGTATTACCTGTCGCCCGGCATGATTATGTTCGGCTTTCTGATGCCGTTCTTCATGTTCTTCTCGTTCTCGGTGAAGCGGGAATTGGGAGCGGCGGAAGGCGTTGCTCGCCTGCTGGCTTTGACGGTATTCTTCACGGCCGGAGCGGCTGGCCCGTTTATCATCCCGACGGAGCGGCGCATGGGTACCTATGACCGCCTGTTGGCCGCACCCATGTCCCTACTCACCCTGTTGCTCGGTAAGACGGCGGTGGGGGCGTTCTTTGCCATTGCGGTCTCGAGCGTGGCGTTGCTAGCGGGACTGCTGTTCTTTCAGACGACGATTATCCAGCCGGGACTGCTGGCAGCGGGCATTTTGCTGGGGGCGTTCTCTTTCTCGACCCTGGGGCTGGTCTTCGGCTCTATACCCACCACCAACCCGGGCGACGTGCAAATGCCCAGCACGCTCCTGCGCTGGGGACTGCTTTTCATCAGCGGTGTCTTCATCCCTCTGAGCGAGATGTCCCCGATTGCGCGGACGATTGCCTATTTCTCCCCGCTGACCTACGCCCAGGATGTAATGAACCACGCGGTTTTGGGAAGCGGCCTGATCAATCCCTGGATCGACCTGGCCGTGTTGTTACTGAGTAGTGTGCTATTCCTGTGGCCTTCCATCAAGATGCACCAACGGGCGCGTGTGCTGGGGCGCTAACGGCAACGTTGGTGCGAACGTCTGGCTCCGCTTCCGCCGCGCCGCACGGTAATCACCTCCGCCAGGAACGCCACCGCGATTTCTTCGGGTGATGGGCCACCCAGGTCGAGGCCAATGGGAGCGTAGACGCGGGCTAATTGTTTGTTGGTGTAGCCATCCATATTGAGATGCTTTAGAATAGTGTGGCATTTGGCACGGCTGCCGATCATGCCGATGTAACGCGCCGGGGAGTTGATCACCTGCCGCAACGCTGCCTCGTCCGTAACGTGGTCAGTAGTGATCAGAATAATATAACTGTCTGCTGTCAAATGAACAGGCTCCAGCCCTGGAACATCAGCCCGGCCCGGTTCCGCATCCACCACGATCACATCGAACCCGGCGGCCTCGCCCATCACTTTGAGTGGTAGCCCAATATGTCCACCACCGACAATAATCAGTTGGGGCGGAGGCAGAAAGGGATGAATAAAGACACTTACCTCCCCACCGCACAGCGTGCCGATCGCGTCTGGTCCTTTTTCAGCGAGTTGGTAATGGGTCAGATGCGGCGCACCCTCGTGGATGGCTTTTTGCACATCGGCAAGAATAGCAGCCTCCAGTTTGCCACCGCCAACTGTTCCGGTCGTCGTTCCATCCTCTAGCAGTACGATCTGTGCGCCCACTTTGGCGGGGGAGGCGCCCTTGACTTCTACAACAGTTGCCAGTATGGCAGCCTGTTTATTCGTGATGGCTGCAGAAAGAGCGAGAATAGCCTGGCTCATGTTAGCTCTCCTTTCCAGTGGGCAGGATGGACACGCG
>Ga0315291_10001586_pt1 | contig 30313 bp, 24 predicted proteins | sample YL17G12_20_MG_FD_203070 | JGI IMG/M metagenome (GOLD analysis project Ga0315291, IMG submission 203070) | Sediment microbial communities from Yellowstone Lake, YNP, Wyoming, USA - YL17G12_20 | ecosystem: Environmental > Aquatic > Freshwater > Lake > Sediment | place: USA: Wyoming | collected...
GGCCGCGCCCTGAATGTTAACGAGGCCAGGCCCAGGACGGAGCGCCCCCGAGACAACTACAGGTAATAGGACCTCGAATTTGTGCCGGCCCGGTGGCCGTTCTATTCATCCGCCGGCCCTGGCGCATATCACCAGATGGCAAACCTATAGCCCACCTTAAGCGTTAAGGACAGATATTGTCAGATATATTGATGGACCTCGACTTCGAAGAGGTGCGGGAGCTCTGTGCTCTCGGGAAGGAAAAAGGATTCCTTGCCACCGACGAGATTGCAGAGAGCCTAAAAGGCCTCGAGCTCTCCACCGACCAGTTGGACAGAGTGTTCGTTTGCCTCATCCAGTCGGGGATTGAGATCAACGACGAAGCCGAGGACGAACTCGCAGAGGAAGACAGCGTCACGAGCTCACAACCTCCTACCCCGGCAGCATCCAGACCGGTAACCCCGTACGGGAACTCGCCCGATGACCCGGTTCGCATGTACTTAAGGGAAATCGGAAAGGTTAACCTGCTCACCGCGGCCCAGGAGGTCTCCCTGGCGCGGCGGATTGAGGCTGGAGCGGAGGCCTCCGTTGCTCTGGAATCAGGAGAAGAACTCGGAGACCGCGAGGCCGGAGAATCCAAGGCGCTGGAAGCGGATGGGCTTGAGGCGAAAAAGCGGCTGGCCGAAGCCAACCTGAGGCTGGTGGTCAGTATCGCGAAGCGGTATGTGGGCAGGGGCATGCTATTACTGGACCTGATCCAGGAAGGCAACCTCGGCCTCATCCGGGGCGTCGAGAAATACGACTACAGGAGAGGCTTCAAGTTCAGCACATATGCGACCTGGTGGATTCGGCAAGCGGTAACCCGCGCCATCGCCGACCAGGCGCGGACCATACGAGTCCCCGTACATATGGTCGAGAACATTAACAGGCTTGGGAGAGTGCAGCTCCGTCTGCTCCAGGAACTTGGCCATGAACCCTCACCGGAGGAACTGGCCGACGAGATGGGAATTCCCGCGGCCAAGGTAAGGGAGATCCTCAAGGTCGGTCAATTGCCCGTGTCCCTCGAGACCCCGATCGGTAGCGAGGACGATAGCTTCCTGTCGGACTTGATCAAGGACGATACTGCAGTAGTCCCGCTGGACGCGGCTGCATTCAGGTTGCTGCAGGAACAGCTGGAGAACGTGCTGGAGGACTTGACCACGCGGGAGAAGCGCATTGTCCAGATGCGGTTCGGGCTTCTGGACGGACAGCCCAGGACCCTGGAGGAAGTGGGCAAGGTTTTCGGCGTGACCAGGGAGCGCATCCGCCAGATAGAGTCAAAGACGCTCGCCAAGCTGCGGCATCCATCGCGCAGCAGCTGCCTTCGGGATTACATGGAAGGCTGACCCCGGGGGATGTTCTCTCCCCACGGGTCCACGCCTGTCAAGTCTGCCCGGAAGTCTTGCGCTTAACCGATCGTGCGGGCGGCTGCGCCGGTCACCAGTGCCGGAAAGGCTGGATTCGTGCAAAGACGTCGGTGGTTGGCCGGGCACAGGCCACGTCATCATGTGGGACGGCGCTTACCCCTTTTCCGTAGAATCTCAAAGGTCCCCCCGGCGACGACGAGGGCGGCACCCAGGGCGACGATGAGCCAGCAGTAGTTATTGGCGACGTAAGCGTACGTGTAGATCCAGGGTTCCTCGATGTACATATAGACGAATTTCGCCCAGCGGCTGATGATCGGCTTCACGTCGAACAGTACGCGGTCTTTCGATACCGTCACCTTGATGTAGTGGTGCATGTCCCTGTACCGGTCAACGTCCCACAGTTCGGCGCCACCGCCCCCCGTTATAACGTAACGGACATTCCAGGGCCACAGGTCGTAATCGAAGGTGTGCATATGCGAGCCGAAAACGAAGTCAACATCGTACCTTATACACAGGTGCTTGATCGCATCGGCGTTCTTCCTGTCCGAGAGGAATTCCTCCATCGGCATGCTCATGTTGCGCAGGCCCCGGAAAGGCGGGACGTGCATGAACACGAAGCGGTGTTTGAAGGTCTCGCTCTTCCGCAGTTCGCGCTCGAACCATCGCATCTGGGCAGGGTCGACCGCCTTGCCGTCGGAATCGTCCAGGACGATGAAGAAGTTGCGGCCTACGGTGAATGAGTAGTAGCGGGCGCCGAATATGCGCTCGTAGTTCTCCCGGCCTCCAGCTTCGATGTCGTGGTTTCCCAGCGCGGTGAGCATCGGCGCCTTGAGCCCCTGGACCTGGTTCGCGAACAGCCGGTACTTGACCTCTTCGCCGTCGAAGACCAGGTCGCCGACATCTATCGAGAACAGGATGTCTTCCCTGTCGAGGCTTTTCTTGAGAAGGTCGAACGTCTTGATGGAGTTCTTGTTGTCCCCCAGGACGGCGAACGAGAACTGCTCGCCCGGCACGCCGATTTTCGACAGCTGCCTCTCGTTCCATTTGGATGGCGCCCGGGGGAGGAGCCACGTGGCGTGGATCTTTATCGCTGATGCGAAGATGACCGCCAACACGAGGACCGTGAACGCGACCGCCGAAAGCCAGAAGAGTATTCGCTCTACCACACGTGCAGAAGACCTGTTCTCGCTCAACGTATCACCCCATGTTATTCTACACGCATGTTCAGGCCGCCTGTCCATGCGTATGAGCAGATAGAATAGCAGAACGAGGAACACGGGAATATGTCACCGCAAGCAATAACGGAAGACCGGAAGGACCGGGATGTATCAGCAGGCGGTTCTGCGTTGAAACGACGGGCAAACCTGTGCCTGTCGCTGGTGCTGGGCCTGGCGCTCATGGCCTGCCTGGCGGGGTGCGGAGATTGCCCCGCGGCAGCCAGACGGGAACTCGCAAGAGGCGAATCCATAATGAAGGGGGTGCTGCCGAAAGCCGGGGAGCTGCTGGACGGGCTGGACAGGCTGTTCACCGATTATGCTGCCGGCGTGAACACGGAGCCGTACGGGGTCTGGCAGGATATGGATGAGTACGGGCTTGAAGCGAGCCGTCTCGTTGAGAGGTCGCGTAAAGCCCGGGTGGCCTACGAGAACGTGCTCGGGATGAAAAGTGCGGGTGCCTGCGCCGCATACGCGCGGCAGCGCCTTTCCGCTATCGGGCAGATAGACAGGATACCACGGGTGGCAGAGGCAGGCTTCCAGGCTATCAGAAGCGGCGACAGGCCTGGTGAGATATTTGACGAGAGCCCTTTATTCAGGTTGTCCCGCTCGCTCATACAGATAAACATAGAGATGCGTTACGCGATGGGCTATGCCGACGCCCTCGGAAAAAAGCTGGGGCTCGAGAGCCCGGCGGAGTGAGCCAGGGAGAAGCCCGCGCACACCCGTTGCCCGCGACAGGGATCTGTGGATAATAGGAACCCTCATGCGGGAACTATGGAGCAGGCTCGGTACAGTGAACAAGATCGGGCTCATCGGCGCCCTTTTGGGCTTCGCTGCCGGCATGGCTGCAGTCATAGTCGTCAATCCTGTTACTGGCCTGTTAATAGTCGCTGTCAGTTTGGCTATCACCATCTTCTGCTTCTGGTTTTTCTTCGGGAGAGAACTCAGGCGTTCGAGGATCCTGAAAAGCGGCGAGCAGGCCGAGGCGACCATACTGGAGGTCAGGAGCACGGGAGTGACCATCAACGAGGTCTATCCGCAGATCGAGCTGCTCCTGGAAGTACGCTCAGTAGGTCGTGAACCGTACAGGGTCAAGACCAGGTGCCTGATCGACCAGGTCGATATTCCAACATTCCAGCCCGGAAATACCATCGCTGTGACAATCGATCGGAAGGACCGGAAGAAGGTCGCCGTCGCAATGAGTGGGGTCAGGTCTTGAATCGTGAATTACGGCCACTTTCACACCCGGGGTCAGATCCCAAAATTTGAATTACCTGATCGATTACGAATCACCTCATCTAAAGATTCAAATTTTGGGATCTGACCCCACTTTTTGAACACAACAAACCAGGACCTTACCCCTTCATTCCTGACTTCCTCCCCCCTTGAGGGCCATGGCGAAGGCTTGAGACCAGCGCCACAACCAGCGCGATCAACTTCCAGCGCAGGGGGATATTGAGCCCTTGTATGCCCCCGCAGTTGATCTCCCAGAGGGCGGCGCCCGGCGGGAACCGGCTCTTGCTGATCCTGGATAGCGATTCCCTTTCAACAGTGATGGCGCGTACAGTACCGCTGTACCGCGAACGCAGACTTTCAGCCGCTTCTTCCAGGGCTCCGTCCGACAGGGCCAGTTCCTCGACTCCCAGTGTGTCAAGAGAGGACACGAGCCAGAATGCACCATCCCGGTAGCCGAGGATGATCGATGCCCAGGTGCGCCAGTTCTCGGTGACCGCGAAAAGGAGGAGCGTACCATCGGGGACCAGCAAGTTGACCGACCGTTCCACCGCTTTATGCGAGACAAAGGGAATCCTGCGCCGCCCGGGTGGGTGGACGAATATCGTCTTTCTCCACTCGCGTGACAGGCCTTCAAGAAGGGCCCCCCACTGCCTGAAGTAATCGTCGTAACAGTTGACATCGCGCCGGGCATGCCCGACGACCCGCTCCAGCGCGTCTTCCTCGAGAGCTATCACACGGGGGAAACCGGATTCCGCGGAGAGGGCGTCGAGCCGCGAGGCCCCCCTGAAATCGACCTTGACCTTAAGGCCACTTCCGAGATCGACCGCGTGAAGTGGTTTAAGGCCTCGGTACACTACGAGCAGGGTACCTTTCCACCGTTCCGGTCCGCCGGGGCCAAAGTCCTTAAGCAGCTGTACCAGCCTGCTCCAGTTCTCGGAGCCAGGGTCGATTTCGCTGATATCCTTTGCCAGCAAGACCACTCCAACCCGGTGTCTCTGACAGCGCGGTATTGAGCTGCCACAATAACTGCCCGTCTGCGCCAGCCCCCGCCGGAAAGGGCCCTGCGCCACTGCTGATGAGCGTGAATGCGCCCGAGGGAACGCAGAAGCGAGGTGGGCCGGACGGCCGGCTGCGGACCGACGGGTGCGATGATAGCACAAATGCCCGTAGATAACAGTCGGATGGTTTTTCTTGCAAAGGGGCGCCGACTGTAATTATTATTTGTTATAGACTTGGCGGGCGAAGGCGGTGGAAGAAGGCGCGCATAAGGGGGCGATGTAATGGCGATCTCTTACGAATGGACTCCCGATGAACAGAGGCAGTACGCGCTTGCGAAGCTGTTCAAGTACATAAAGGATTATGTCTACCCGTACAGCCCACACTATCGCAAGGTCTTCAAAGAGAACAACATAGACCCCGATAAGCTTTCCTCCGAGGATGACCTGCGGCGGATACCCATCACCGAGAAACAGGACACCCTCGACGCGCGGTCCTTAGTGCTCCAGCCCAGGCCTCAGCACGGGGAGTCCGAGTACGACGTCGAGGGGCTCAGCATGGGGAAGAAGTTCGAGTACCTCTTGAAGACGCTCACGACGAGTTACTTGAGGGATCTCTACGGCAGGCCGCGTTCTTTTACGCAGCGGGTGGAGCAGACCGCCTGCGGGGAGTGGCTTCCGATCCACTTTCACTCGAGTGGCGGCACGTCGGGCATGCCGAGCCTGGCCATGTACACGTACCACGACATCAAGAACGTCATCCCTTACCTCGCGGGCATGATGTACCTGTTCGGGTGGGAGCCGAACATGAGGGGGCTGAACATGTTCCCGGCGCTGCCACACCTCGCGTTCTTCCAGGCGATCTTCGCGGAGTTGGCAGTCGATAAAGGCGGTTCGATCTTCCACACCTGCGGCGGTAAGGCCATACCCACCGAGCGCCAGGTGATGATCGCCGGAATGATGCCTTTCGACATGTACGTCGCTATCCCGTCGTACATGACCTACTGGCTCAAGACGGCGATCGAGATGATAGAGGGGGGGATGGCGCAGAAGCCGGATCCAGTCAAGTACGCGGTCCTCGCGGCGGAACCGTTGAGCGACGAGTACCGGGATCGGCTGAAGGGACAGTTCGAGCGGATCGGCTCGCCCGGGGTAAAGATCATCGAGGGGTACGGGTCGACGGAGCTCCGGGCCGCCTTTTTCGAGTGCGGGGAAAAGACGAAGATGCACCTGAACCCGGAGTTCTATTTCTGGGAGATGCTGGACCCCGAGACCAGGGAGCCGGTGCCGTGGGGCGAACCGGGAGTGCTCACGTTCAGCCACATCGACTGGCGTGGCACGGTGTTGCTGCGGTACTGGATGGGCGACCTGATACAGGGCGGGATCGTGTGGGAGAAGTGCCCCGGGTGCGGCCTTACCATGCCCATTCTGCGACCCCCCATCGCGAGGGCCGTCAAGGACTTCACCAAGATAAAAGGGTCGCGGGTACCGCTGATGAACTTCCAGAACGCTATCCGGCGGGTCAACGGAGTAGAATCTTTCCAGGTGGTGATAACCAGGGAAGACGAGTCGGACCAGACGAGCCGCGACCGGGTCATAGTGTATGCCTCCCTGATGCCCGACGCAAGCACCGAGGTCGTCAAGGCGGATATAGCGAAACAGGTCAAGCTGGATACGGAGGTCTCTCCGGACGAGGTCGTACTACAGAAGCCCGAGGAGATCGAGCTGAGGCTCTTTGAGCGCACCGGGCTCAAAGCGGACTGGGTGGTAGATAAAAGGGAGCTGCATATCTAGTACCGGCCTCAGGGTAAACACTGACCCGCGCGAGTTCAACTTCATGCAGGCAGGAAAAAAGGGGCCGGCAGAGAAGGCTATAATATAATAGAATAGATTCAGGCCAGTCCCTAACTAAAAAAAGGACGGCAACTTACAAGCCTGAGGTAAATCTGGTTTTTAGTTATGGCCTGGCCTTTAAACTGCCCATTCACGAGCCCGGGCTGGCGTAACTCCGGGCGATTTCACATGGCCTGGCGGACCAGATGCTCAAAGCGGCCCTGTTCGGGTTCATAGCCGGAAGCGCCCTGTTGATAGGCGCGATCCTGGGCCTGTACCTGCACATCGGCAGGAGGACGCTAGCAACGATCATGGCCTTCGGCGCCGGCGTCCTGATATGCACGCTTTCCTTTGACCTGATGGAAGACGCCTATCGAAGAGGCGGCTTTGATTCGGTCACAATCGGGTTCCTGACCGGCGCGGTGCTGTTCGTTTTCGGCGACTGGCTTGTTGACAGGCACGGGGGCCATTACCGGAAAGGCACCCACAGCAGCAGGCACCTGGCCAGGCATCCAGAGCACGGGGAGAGTTCCGGCATGGCCATCTTCATAGGGGCTTTGCTGGACGGCATCCCCGAATCGGCCATCATAGGGGTAGGCCTCCTGGCAGAGCAGAACCTCGGCGTGACGATGCTGGTGGCGGTCTTCTTGAGCAACCTTCCCGAGGGGGTCTCCGGAGCCTACGGCATGGCGGAGACCGGCAGGTCAAAAGCGTCCATCATGTATCTATGGACAGCCACGGCCCTCGTTTGCGCCCTCTCCTCCGCGCTCGGCTACAGGCTCCTGGGCAACAGCCCAAAGGACGTGATCGCCTTCGCGCTCGCCTTCGCCGCAGGGGCGATCCTGGCGATGGTGACCGACACCATGATCCCGGAGGCCTTCGAGAACGAAGGGAAGATAGCCGCCCTTGCGACCGTGGCCGGCTTCATGGTGTCCTTCGTGGTCTCACGGCTGGCAAAATAACACGGCGCGCCGGTGTGGGCACGCCGTGTTACGTTTCTCACCGACAGCTGAACCGTCCGCTGTCAGGTCACGCTGGCCTATGTTTTCTTCAGGGAGATCCCGGATGCGTAGCCGTCGAAATCCCAGCCGAATCCGTAGGCGCGGAAATCGGTTATGGTAGAACCGGCACCTACCTCCGAAAGGATGTTGCCTGAGTCGTAGTCGTACCAGCTGTCTTTGCTCACTTTTGTGAAATGCGCCGTGTCCGCGCCGGAGACGCTCCCGTAGTAGAAGCCGTGGTACCATTCGGCCTCGCTCCCGTCCGCCTTGCGGTACTTGAAGCGGAACTGCACGGCGCCTTCGGGGAACCACGCGGGGTTGCTTCCGGCGATGGCTCCGCCCCTCTGGTAGTCGGCCCTGATGGTCGACGTCAGGCGCAGGGACGTCGCGCCGGCGAGGGAAGCGTTCAGCTGCTGGATGATACCGGACGCTCCACCGTCGTTCTGCGGGCACCTCCGGTACATGAAGACGGCGCGCCTGCCTCCGACCGTCTTGACCTCCAGGCGGTTGTCACCGTGGACGTTGCTGCCGCCCTGGTCCCAGATAGACCAGTTCGAGAGGTTGTTCGAGAAGTCCCCGTTCGTCAGCAGCTCGGCGCCGCTGGGCGGCGGTGGGCCGGTGACCTCGAAAGATTTCTTGTCGGAGGTCTGTTCAATTTTCGGAAGCTGGACCCCTCCGATCACCCAGTTCCAGAAGACGCGGGTGACCGACACGTCCACCGTACCCAAGACGCCGGACGGCACGTTACAGACGATAGTGTCGTCGTTCCAGGACGTGGGGCTGGTGACATTCGTGTTCCCGAAGGAAACGTAAGAGTTGTTCACCGGCTGGTCACCGAAGCCGTTCCCGTTCAGGGTAACGGGGGTATCCACTGCACCACTGGTGGGCGTGATCGAGTACAGGTGGACGGACTTCACGAGCAGCGCTTCCCAGGTGGGCAGGCGGAAGAACTCGTTTACAAAGAAGTAGGTCCAGCTCCACTTGAGAATGCCGACCTGAATGCCGACCTTCACCCCCAGGTCGATATCAAGGTCCACGTATAACGCCCATAGCGGATGTCCCGGGTGCCCGCCGTTGCTATCGGCGGTGACCCTGAAGCCGGGGAGCAGGTTGATGTACGGGCCGGCGATGCTGTAGAGCAGCAAACCGATCTGCGGACCCAGCGAGAACTTGCAGTCGAAAGTGCCTGTCGCGGTCGGTGGCGTGAACTCGTAGGAGAACGTGTTGCTTTTGGTGGTTTTCCATCCTTCTGCCGTGTTGTAGCTGGCGCCGGCGCCGATGGTGGCGTCCTGCCTGACCCCGGCGGTCACAGAGGCGTGTACGGCTCCATCCGCACCGAGTGCAAGCTGTATATACGGGTCGATCCATCCCGGAACAACCCCGATCACGAAGTCGATGGAGGGCAGGTCAATCCTGGTCCCGGGAATCGTGGTCACGAACTTGCTTTTCGCGAAGTTGCCGTGCGTCGTCGCCGTGATACCGATGTTCTCACTGAACGTGGCGCCGAACGACAGGCCATTGAATACCACTTTGGGAGGTTTGACATCTACCACAAGGTACGAGATGCCCCACTTGCTCTTCTTCCAGTAGGAGTCGACACTGGGCGCGGTGTAGTCGATGTTGACAGAGAGGTCAGCGTCAAAGGTTACGGTGGCGCTGCCGTTGAGTTGGACGTAGTTCTCGTCCCCCCCTATCCTCTGGCTGACGTTGAAAGTGTGAGTCAGGTGGACCAGGGAGGACGCGGCCCGGTCGGCGCCTCCTGCATTTGCCGCCTGCGTGTTTGCCAGCGACATCCGCCCGCGCCAGATAGCTTCCTCGATTCCCGCCGCTTCCACGTACAGCAGCAGGTTGCCCTCGCTGTGGCTGATCTTGCCTACCTTTGAGGGAGGCAGTTGTCCGGAAGCCACGTTGCTCACCAGCACGTCTCCGACCTCTACATTCTTCAGGTTGGCGGTCTCCCCGTGGAAAGTGAGGACCCTGTACGGTTTGGACACGTGCTCGTCGATGAGGTGTTTCATGTCATCCTCGATGAGCACCTTGGTGGTGGCCGGGATGACGGGTGGCTCGTAGAGGGCCCCTGAGGAGCACGAGCCGCCCTTCTTGCCGTCGTAGTAGAAGTACATGGACCTCTCCGCGACCACGGGCCCGCTTGCGTCCACCCACGTCGACACGTCGGTCCCCTTCAGGCCGGGCAGTTCGTCCAGGTGGACGGTGCGGCGCGTCCCGCCGGGAAGTGTGAAGGAATACGGGTCCGCCTTGGCACCGGGGGGCAGCTGGAAATGCAGGGTGACCTTTTTCTCGGTCTTGCCCGGGTTCTGCACCAGCAGGTAGGTGTCGAAACTTTCGGCAGTGTAACCCTCGGCCAGGTACCAGTCTGTATCGGGCCTGGTGACGCCGATCGAGTCGTGGCCGTCGGATCTGCCGTAGTAATCGAAGTACTCCGCCCGCTCTGCTACCACCGGCTTGCTGGCTGAGACCATCGTGGAGACGTCGGTGGCGGCCAGGCCCGATAGATCGTCCAGGCGGACGGTCTTGCGGGTGCCCGCCGGGAGATCGAACGTATAGGATGGCGCGGAAGATCCCGGGGGCAGCTGGAAGTCGAGCGTTACGTTCGCCGCTTCGTTCCCCGGGTTCTGCACAAGCACCCAGGTGTCAAAGGTGCCACCGGTATAACCCTCGGCAAGGAACCAGCTCTTTGACGGGTTCTCCGCGCCGATAGAGTCGTGTCCCCCGGTGATACCGTAGTAGTTGAAGTACATTGCCCGCTCAGCCACAACCGGAAGGGGGCTCGAGACCTTGGTGGAAACGTCGGTGGCGGCCAGTCCCGGGAGATCGTCCAGGCGGACGGTCTTACGGGTGCGCGCCGGCAGGTCGAACGTGTATGACGGCGCCGATGACCCGGGAGGAAGCTGGAAGTCCAGGGTCGCTGATGTGGGGGCGCTGTTGGGGTTCTGCACCAGGACATAGGTATCGAATTCTCCCCCGGTATAGCCCTCGGCCAGGAACCAGTTGGCGGACGGGTACTTGACTCCAATGGAGTCATGGCCGCCCACCTTCCCGTTGTAGTTGAAGTACATGGCCCGCTCGGCAACGACGGGATTGGTGCCCACCACCTTTGTTGAGACATCGGTCCCACCCAGTCCCTGGAGCTCATCCAGGTGGATTGATTTGCGGGTGCCTCCCGGCAGGTCGAATTTGTAGTCCGGCGCTGATGAGCCGGGGGGGAGCTGGAAGCTCAGGGTAACCTTCGCGTTTTCCTCTCCGGGGTTCTGCACCAGCACCCAGGTGTCGAACTCACCACCGGTGTAGCCCTCGGCAAGGTACCAGACTGTTGCATCACGGGTGGCCTGTGTCTGATCTCCGCCGGTCGGCCGGGGTGTTCCCTGCCTGGCTGGTGGCCGCGCAAGGGCGGGGAGGGGCATGAAAGCCAGCGCTAGAATGAAAGCCAGTATGACCGGCGCGGCGGTCCACAGGCTTCTCCGGTACCCGGGCTTTGAATGTGATGACATGTTACCTGCCTCCTTCGTGTCCGGCCTCTGGAAATTGGCCCTGCTTCCAGTAGAAACACATCTATAACGAAAGCTGTTGCGCGCGCTCCTGCAGCCCTGGTGTACCTTCCGGTTCTACCTTCGGGTTTCGTATTCGGCCTTCGCGCTTGATGCCGTGGCGTCGGTAACGGTTGAAGCATTTTCCGTGGTTATTCTACTATATGTCGAGGTTTCCTGCGATTTCTGTCGCATTTCGCGCATGTGCCGCAATGACCATGAGATGGCAGCAGGAAAGGCCGGCTCAGCGCAGGTTACCGCGCGCCGGCGGCTTTCTCCCACGAAGGTGGCGGTATGGGGGTCACCTTCTTCTTTTTCTTCTTCCGCTTGCGAAGGCCACGGGGAAGGGCGATCGCCAGCAGGAGTATCCACGTCAGGACCGGGAGCCCCGCCTGGAACACCCCCGACTTCAGAAAAGTTATGACCCTGTCGGAGGTACTTATCGCCGCCGCCATCCCGCTCTTGACCGAAGCCGTGACCGCGGAGACCGCCTCGAGCTGACCCTGCGCGGTGTCTATCCCCGCGAGGGACACCTTCACCTGGCCACCGATAACGCCGGCCTTGGCGGAGAGCGTACTGTTCATTTTCTTCAGGAACCTGGCGACCATCGGCAACACGAAGATGAACAGGAAAACCGATAAAGCCAGTACCACGATCCCGATTATCTGAAACACCTTTGCTGCCACCGTCACACCTCCGCTGGTTCCCCCTTCGCTCCCGTGCTCAGTTCCGGGCCGGGACCTCACCAGGACAATATATCCGAAAACCACGGGCCAGTCCAAGTGTCGCGTCTCGACGCCGGGGCGAGGGGCAGCGGGGGCGGGCACAGACGGCTGGAGATCATGACGTGGCGGCCCGTACCGGAATAAGTCCTCTCGGGAGGGCCTCATAACTTATAATAGGTAGCGGGATGGATAGTACTGCTGGTTCTACGCGAGGCAACCCCTCGGGGAAAGAAATGGAAGAACATGCCAATCTCAGGCACGAGGTTGCGGAGTTCCTGCGCGCCCACGCGGACCTGATTGATAGCGGCGCCCTTCACCTGGTGGAATTCTCGATCACAGGCGTCCAGGAGCTGGCCGCCGACGTCGCCGTGGACGTGCTAGCCTCGTTCAGGGAATCAGTCCGGCTGTACGCGGGCTACCTGGATTCCGACGACCTGCCCGTAAAGCCGATTAGGACCCTGGCTTCCGTGGTTGTCAGGAAGTGTGCGGGACGGGGCATTCCCTTGAACGCGGTCGTAGAGGCATTTGACTCCGGGGAGACATACGTCTGGGACCTTGTTACCAGAGAGCTCCTGCCTGGGGGCTATTCCGCCCGGGCCTGGATAAACCTGGGAAAGTCGAGGGACAGGTTCTGGAAGGCCGTCGGTAAGTCTATGCGGGCGTCGTACGCCGGTGAGGAAAAAACGACCGCGGAGAAACAACTGGTGGAGTTCCGCGCCCTGTCCGACCTGGGGCAGACCATCGTGTCCACGGTTGATCTCGAGTCGGTGCTGGGGCAGATACTGGAGGTCGCGACCAGCCTGATGCAGGTGAGAGTGGCAGCGATAATGCTTCTGGACCCTACGGGGAGGCTCCTGGAGCCGGTGGTCGACATGGGGCTTTCCCGAACCTGGGTCCAGCGTGAAAAGATCCCTGTCAACAAGAGCATCTCCGGTGTGGTCATACAGCGAAACGAGTACGTGCTCGCCCGCGAGGACGAGCTGGCCGGGTTTGAAATCCCCCGCGCTGCGGGGGGTCGGAAGATCCGGTCGGTCCTTTCTATCCCGATTACCGTCGACAGAGAGCCGATAGGGGTTATCGAGCTGTACGACACGGTTGCCAGGACCTACACGGACCTGGACATCACGATGTTGCTCACCTTCGGGTCCCAGGCCGGGGTCGCCATAAAAAACGCCCGGTTGTTCGCAGAGGAGCAAAAGCGGCGACGGCAGGCGGGAATCATGACAGAGGTGGCCCAGGCCGTAAGCGAGACACTGGACCTGGACGAGTTGCTGGAGACGATCGCCGAGAAGACCGCTCACGCGCTGGGGGTGGAACGCTGTTCGCTGTTCTTCTACGAGACGGATTCGAACTCGCTGATGTTCATGGCCGGATACGGCCGTAGCACGCTCCAGGTGTGGCTCCTCAACCAGTTTCATATTCCCATCTCTGACCTCGGGCAGGCGACCGCTCGCGCGCTGCGTACCAGGCAGCCGGTTCTGGTGGAGGACGCCAGGGAGGAGCTGAGCCTGGAGGCGCGAATCTTTCGTGGCTCGGGGGTGCGGTCTTATCTCCAGATCCCGCTTGTGGTAAAGGAGGAACTGATAGGGCTGATGAGCCTCGAGCTGGCAAGGGGGGAACAGAAGTTCTCGAAGGATGACATCGCCCTGGCCGAGACGCTGGCGAACCAGGCGGCGGTAGCGATCCAGAACAGGCGGTTGCAGGAAAAGCTGTTCGAGCAGCAGCTGGCTATCCGTGACGCGGAGAGCAACGAAAGGCTGTACCGGGAGAGGGAGAAGAGCGAAGCGGTGCTGCGGGCCACGCCTGACGCGGTATTCGTTGTTGACAGGGACATGCGGATCGTGCTGACCAACCCGGCCGCCGAGTTCCTCACGGGCTGGAGCCTGGACGAGGCAAAAGGGAGGAACTGCCACGAGGTACTGTACGGAGTGAACACGCCGCCGGGCCAGTGCCCCCGCCCCGACTGCCCCATAAAAAGGGTCTTAGCCGGAGAACGCGTCGCCTACAGCGAAGAAGAGCTTCACACAAGATCCGGCAGGCAAATTCCCAGCGGTGGCAGCTTCGCACCGATATACGGGCCTGACGGGAAGGTCGTGAACGTGATTGCGATCTACCGCGACATAAGCGAGCAGAAGGAGCTCGAGAAGTACGCGCTCGTGCAGCGTGAGCTTGATATCGCGTCAGGGATACAGGCCAGCCTGTTGCCGCGGGAGCACCTGTTGGAGGGCGGGGTAAGCGTGCATGCCAGGCAGCAGCAGGCGAAGATCGTGGGGGGGGACTGGTACGACTACTGGAGCGACGGCGACCGGGTCTATCTGGTTATCGGTGACGCGTCGGGGACCGGAGTGGGTGCGGCACTGTTCGCCACCATGGCCATGAGCGCGCTGCGGGTGGAGGCCCAGGAGCATGACGACCTGCAGGAGGTCCTGGACCACGTTAACCAGAGCCTTTTCCTGACGAACCGGACCGAGAGTTTTGTCACGGTTTTCCTCGGGATCCTCGACCTGCCTACCATGACGCTGAGCTATGCTAACGCCGGGCACGAGGACCCCCTGTGCATCGGGGCTGAGAGCAGGGTGCCTGACCCGCTTACGTCCGGGAAGAGGTCACTGCTGGGCATATTCGCCCATGCCGACCTCGACGTTCGCCACTACAGGTTCAACTCGGGGGAGAGGCTGGTCCTTTTCACTGACGGCCTGATCGACGTGCAGAATTCGAGGGGAAAGCTCTACGGACTCAAGAGGCTGAGCAGCTTCATAGCGGTAAACCGCCAGATGCCCGCAGAGGTGTTCATCGATTCGTTGATAGAGAACGTGCTGGCTTTCAACAACGGAGAGATCAAGGACGACATAACCCTGGTTGTCTGCGACATCCCCTGAAGTTCAACATGCGGGTCAGTCTTTAGCCTGACCCCACACCCTGGTGTTTAACTTGTGCGGGTCAGTGTTTACTCTGAGCGCTGAAGTTTAACCTGCGGGGTCAGTCATTTGTCTGACCCCGCACTTACTTTTTTAAACCACTCTTATCCAGCTTCTCCTCGAGTTTTTTCATCGTGCGCTCGAGGCTGTCGCGCCTTATAGCGGTGGTAAGGTCGCCCCTCGTTCGCTCCAGCACTCCTCGCACCATGTCGTTGGTTCTCCTCAAGCCTCCCGTCAGCGCGTCGGGGTAGTCGATTGACGCGAGCAGGTAATAGATGTCATCCATCAGGCCGAGGAACTCCTCACCGCGCTCCAGCCTGTTCATCCGGATCAGGTCAAGGCTATGGCGCCGGAGCTCACCGACCGCCTCGCCGAGCCCGTTGAGGTAGGGGGCGGTCCCTACCTTGAGGTCACCGGGCAGGGGAAGAGGGCGACCTTCTATCAGGGCGAGGGTGGCCGATGCCTCCGCGTACTCTTTCTCGGCGTTCTGCAGGAAGCCCGCGAAGTAGGTGCGGGGGAACGGGGCCAGGATGTTCATGGCGCGCATGACAGTCTCCCTGGCGTCCTCAAGCAGCTTATGGCTTTCGTCCATATCCTCGCGGTGCACAGCCCGGATCGAGTTGGCCGAGAACCTGATGCTGTTGCGAGAGAGCTCCAGCGCTTCCTCGCGCGCCGCGTTCTCCTGGTGGAGCGCGCCATTTACAACCTCGAATATGTGCTTTAACTCCATGGTTGCTCCTTACTCTTCGATGATTGCGACCGGGCGGCACCAGCCCGCGCTTGCCCCGGTGATCTTCACCGGAAAGCACGCGACTTTGAAGCCGCAGGGCGGAAGCCTGTCCAGGTTCGCCAGTTTCTCCAGGTGACAGTACGGGGCATTGATCCCGGCGTAGTGCGCCTCCCAGATGATGGATGCGTCGCCGGTTCTCCGGTATTCCTCCACAATGCTGCTGAAAGGCCGGTCGAACCCCCAGGAGTCTATTCCCATCACCCTGACGCCTTTCTCTATCAGCCACATCGTGGATTCACGGGTCATCCCGGGCCCGTGGCTGATATACTCGGGGCTACCCCAGTACCTGTCAACACCGGTCATTATCAGGACGATGTCGAGCGGCTTGACGCGGTAGTCGATGCGTGAGAGTTCCGAGTCGATGTCCGGGACGTCTATTCGCTCGCCGTCCTGCTTATGGCGCATGTCCAGAACCACCCCGTTGGAAAAGCACCACTCCAGCGGCACCTCGTCGATAGTGATGGCCCTTTCACCTCCGGCCGTGGGAGCGTAGTGCCAGGGGGCGTCGAGGTGCGTCCCCGCGTGGGTTATAAGCGTGATTTTGTCGTTCGCCCATCCGAGCCCTCCGGGCAGGGCATCGGTTGTGACTGCGAAGATCTCGGACATCACAGCGGCCCCGGCCTGGTGGTCCATGTGCTCGACCACCGGCTTGAAAGGCTCGCTCTCCGATTCCTCGACGGGAACGCTCAAGTCAATGAACCTCAGTTTTTCAGGCATCGGCCCCTCCCCGTTCTCTAATGAATTGTTCCAGCCGGTCTGTCCCAAGCTCGAGGTTTTCTATCGAGTTCGCATACGAGAAACGCACATACCCCTCCCCGGCGCTGCCGAAGTCGATGCCGGGAGTCAGGGCGACCCCCGCGCTTTCAAGCACTTCGAGGCAGAACCGGTAAGTATCGTTGGTGAACCTTCTGGCGTTCGCGAAGACATAGAAAGCGCCTGTGGGATCCACGGTGACGCCAAAACCCATCTCCCTTACCCGGCCCAGCAGGAACTTCCTTCGCCTGTCGTACATCTCGACCATCTCTGTCACGTAATCGCCCGTCTCCTCGAGAGCGGCGATGCCGGCCCACTGCACAAACGAGTTGGCGCAGATCATTAGGTTCTGCTGGATTTTCTGCAGCGGCCTGACGAACTCCGGTGGGCTGATGATGTAACCGAGCCTCCAGCCGGTCATAGCATAGAGCTTGCTGAACCCGTTGAGGATGAAACAGCGGTCGGTGAACTCGAGCATGGAGTGCTCCCGCTCACCATAGACCAGCCCGTGGTATATCTCGTCGGAGATGACGAAGGCCCTGCCGGCGGCGACCTCGGCGACCGACCGCATGTGATCGGCTGAGAGCACGTTGCCTGTGGGGTTGGAGGGCGAGTTTACCATGACGCCTTTTACGCCTGGTGCGAGTTTTTCCTCCAGCGCTTCGGGGCGGTAGCCGAAACCGTCTTCCTCCAATACCTCGACATATCGCGGCACGCCACCCATGAATTCAAGGATGTTCGGATAGCAGGCGTAGCACGGGTTCGACAGGATCAGCTCATCACCGGGGTCCATCAGGGCCGAGAAGACGAGGACCATCCCGGGGGAGGTACCATTGGTGACCACGATATTGTCAGGCGACACCTCGACGCCGTAGCGCTCGAAGTAGTGACGGGCTATCGCTTCGCGCAGGGGAGGGATGCCAAGGCTGTGCGTATACTGCGTCTTGCCCTGCTTGAGCGCAAGATATACTGCGTCTTTGACCGGCTCCGGGGTGTCGAAGTCCGGCTCGCCAATCTCCATGTGTACGACGTGGGCCCCCGCCAACTCCAGCTCGTGTGCTTTCTCCAGGATCTCCATCACGTAGAAGGGAGGAAGGCGGGAGGACCTGACCGATATCAACGCAATACCTCCGCGGGGTCTAACCATCTTTCCCGGATTTGGAAATAGAGTGTAGCAGACCGCGCAGGCCGCTGCAAAAGACGGGGCGAGCGGGCTTTCAGCCCTGGACGAACGGCGCGGCCGGTCCAGGGCGAACCTGAAATGTTCGATGATACTTGCATCCAGACCGGTCACTTTATTATAATTGCCGTCATTATCTGCCCCGTCCACACCGGACGCTACCATGCAGATAGAGAGGAGTGAATGATGACCGACTGGGTACCTTTTGTAGTGCTTGGGGTTTCCGCCTTCGGACTTGTCGTCGCGGGTCTTTTCGCCCGCTCGGTGTTGAAAGCCGATCCGGGAAACGAGCTGATGCGCGACATCTCGAAGTCCATTCAGGAAGGAGCGATGGCGTTCATCGCCCGCGAGTACCGCTACGTGGGGATGTTCATGATAGGGATGGTCGTTCTCCTGTCGGTGGCGTTGAGGAGCTACAGCGGCTGGATGATCGCCGTCTGTTACATCTTCGGAGCGGTCTGCTCGCTCGGTGCGGGGTACGTCGGTATTTCCATTTCCACCCGGGCCAACTCGAGGACCACCGAGGCGGCCAGGACCGGTGTGGCTCAGGCCTTGAAAATCGCCTTTCGCAGCGGCGCGGTTATGGGACTTACGGTAGCCGGACTCGGGCTGCTCGGACTGACTATCTGCTACATCGTGTTCGAGGTCATCCTCGGATTCTGGAATTCGGCCAACATCATCCTGGGCTTTTCGCTTGGCGCTTCCAGCGTCGCCCTGTTCGCCCGCGTGGGGGGCGGGATATTCACGAAGGCCGCGGACGTTGGAGCGGACCTGGTGGGTAAAATCGAGGCCGGTATAGTCGAGGACGACCCCCGGAACCCGGCTGTCATAGCCGACAACGTCGGGGACAACGTCGGGGACGTCGCCGGGATGGGCGCTGACCTCTACGAGTCTTACGTGGCCGCGATAGTGGTGCCGATAGCCATCGCGGCTTCCGGGGTCGTTTTTGCGAAGCTCGGGGCAAAGGCGATGATATTACCGCTGGCCATAACCGCCGCGGGATTGATCTGCTCGATACTGGGATCGCTGGCCGTCAGGACGAAGCCCGGGGCGAAGCTCCAGCGGGCGCTGACCTGGGCCAGTTACGGGACCGCTGTCCTCGCTACCCTGGCTTCGTTCTTCTTGGTGTGGGGCATATTCGGTTGGAATTCTATCGGTTTGGTATGGTCCCTCGTGATGGGGATCGGTTCGGGCATAGTGATCGGCCTCACCAGCGAGTATTTCACGTCCGACCACTTTAAACCTGTAAAAGAAATCGCCAAGAGCGCGCAGACCGGTGCCGCGACGAACATCATCCGGGGGATGGCCGTCGGCATGATGTCAACCGCGATCCCCATAGCTATAGTCGCCATCGCGATGGGCGTTTCGTTCGTGACCGGGAACCACGTCGTCCCCGGAGGCGGGGGCATCTACGGTATAGGATTGGCCGCGCTCGGCATGCTGATGACCACCGGCATGGTGGTCTCGGTCGACGCCTACGGCCCCGTGGCCGATAACGCGGGCGGGATCGCCGAGATGGCCAAGCTGGAGCCGGAGGTGCGGGAGATAACAGATAGCCTGGATTCGGTCGGGAACACCACCGCCGCAATCGGGAAAGGGTTCGCGATCGGCTCGGCGGCGCTCGCCGCCCTCGCCCTTTTCGCGGCCTTCGCCCAGGCCGTCGGCCTCTCGAAGATTGACTTAGTCGGAGACTACAAGTTCATCGTCGGGCTGCTCATCGGCGCCGTGCTTCCGTTTGTCTTCAGCGCGCTCGCTTTGAACGCCGTCGGGCGCGCCGCTTACGCTGTGGTCGAGGAAGTCAGGCGGCAGTTCAGGGAGATCCCCGGACTCAAAGAGGGGCTGCCGGGCGTCAAGCCGGAGTCCACCAAATGCGTCGACATAACCACGAAGACGGCCATATACGAGATGATCCTGCCGGGCTCGCTTGCCATAATAGCCCCGCTGTTGATGGGCGCGCTCCTCGGTAAAGAAGCGCTTGCCGGGTTCCTTGCCGGCGCGCTGGCAGCCGGCTTCATACTCGCCATCATGATGGCAAACGCGGGCGGAGCCTGGGACAACGCCAAGAAATTGATAGAAAGCGGAGAGTACGGGGGCAAGGGCACTCCCACGCACGCGGCTTGCGTGACCGGTGACACGGTTGGAGATCCGTTCAAGGACACCGCCGGCCCCTCGATGAACATCCTGATCAAGGTCATGGCGGTGGTGTCGCTGGTCTTCGTCCCGTTGTTCTTGAAATAACCGGACCGAAAGCCCGGATCCCGCTGTTTCGAACCGCTCAGATGCTTGTCGGAACGGCCCTGTTTCTTTCCGCTTGCGCGGAAGACCCCGGACACTCCGGGCTGCTCTTGAATCCGGGCGAGATTGTGACAAATAGGCCTTTCCGATAGACTTCTTCGTTATGAAACTCATAGTCACGGAGAAAAACCAGACCGCGCAGCGCATCGCCTCGATACTCTCGGGGGGCAAGGCTACCCGCGAGGGAGGCCCCAGAAGCTCACTTTACACCTTCACCCAGGACGGAGAAGAGGTAAAGTGCATCGGCCTTCGCGGGCACATACTGAAGGTCGATTTCCCCGAGGAATACCAGCAGTGGCAGCAGGTCGAGCCGAGAGAGCTGCTGGACGCGGAGATCCTCAAGATACCCACTGAGAAAACGCTGGTGAACACCCTGAAGAAGCTGGCCGGGGAAGCCGGATCGGTGGTCATCGCGACTGACTACGACCGGGAGGGAGAGCTCATTGGGGCGGATGCCATGGGCATCATAAAAGAGGTCAACCCGGGGGCCACGTTCACCAGGGCACGCTTCTCCGCCCTGACACCTTCCGAGATCGAGGCCGCGTTCGCTAACACCGAACCGCTCGACGAGAACCTTGCCCACGCGGGCGAGGCCCGGCAGGATATCGACCTGATCTGGGGGGCGTCCCTCACACGGTTCATATCGCTCGCGACAACCAGGCTCGGTTCGAAGTTCCTCTCGGTGGGGCGCGTTCAGAGCCCGACCCTGGCGCTGCTGGTCGACCGGGAGAAGGTCATACAGGCTTTCAAGCCGGAGGATTACTGGCAGGTCCGGGCGACCCTGGAGAGGGGCGGAGACAGTTTCACAGCGCGCCACAAGACCGAGCGTTTCACCGAGGAGGACCCCGCCCGCGCGGCGCTGGAGCGCATCGGGGATACGGGAACCGTGGTGTCGGTTGCCATGAAAGACCGCAAGATGAAACCTCCCGCCCCTTTCAACACCACCGCGTTCCTGGCCGCGGCATCCGCCATAAAGGTGCCCCCGTCGAGGGCGATGAGTATCGCCGAGAGCCTTTATACCAGGGGTTTCCTGAGCTACCCGAGGGTTGATAACACCGTTTACCCGGAGTCGCTATCGCTTCGGGGCATCCTCGAGTCGATTCGGGGCGCGGACGTGGTCGGCCCCCTGGCGGAGGAACTGCTGAAGAAGGAGAAGCTCACCCCGACAAGGGGGAAGAAGTTCTCGACCGACCATCCACCGATCTACGCGACCAACGCCGCGTCCAGGGACAAGCTGTCCGGCCCAGAATGGAAGGTCTACGAATTGGTCGCAAGGCGTTTTCTCGCCACGCTGGCGGGCCCCGCGGCTGCCAGGTCCACCAGGGCCGACATAGAGAGCGGTGAGGAGCCGCTGGTCGCAAGGGGTGACGTGATCGTGAACGAGGGGTTTCTGCGCTACTACCCCTACTCCCGCAGGAAGGACGAGGAACTGCCTCACCTCGAAGAGGGGGAGACGTTGAGGGTTGTCGACAAGGAGATGGAGGCCAAGCAGACCCAACCTCCCGCACGGTACAGCGAGGGAAAGCTCATCGAGAAGATGGAGGAGCTGGGCCTCGGTACAAAATCGACGCGGCACAATATAATCCAGAACCTTTTCGAAAGGGGCTATATATTCGGAAGCCCCCTGAAGCCCAGCGAGACGGGAACAGCGGTGGTGGGGGCGCTCGAGCGGCACGCGACCATGGTGACCACTCCTGACATGACCGCCCATCTCGAGCAGGACATGGACGCGATCGCCGAAGGCCAGCAGTCGCTGGACGGCGTGGTTGACAGGTCCCGCGCCGCACTGGGCGAGGTGCTGGCGGCCATGGAGAGCCAGAAGGAGGAGATATCGCGCGAGATCAGGGAGGGCCTGAGGGGTGACCTGATCCTCGGCGAGTGCCCGCTGTGCGGAGGGGAACTCCGCATCAAGACCGCTCGAAAGTCCGGAAAGCGCTTTGCCGGGTGCGGGAGCTATCCTGATTGCGAGCGCGCCTTTCCCCTGCCCCAGAAGGGCGGGATACTGGCTACCGGGGAGATCTGCGAGGAGTGCGGCAGCCCGAAGATCAAGGTGATAACGAAAGGGCGCAGGCCGTGGGAGCTGTGCCTGGACCTGGAATGCCCTACCAAGGCTGAGATGGCAAAGAAACGCGCCGAAAGGCAAGGCGGAGGCCCGGCGGCTCCGAAAGATAAAGAGCCTGCCGGACAGGGGGAAAGCGAAGCGCAGTAGAATTAACTCTTGGACGCCGGGGGTGTCATGGACAAGGTGACCATATTCGGCGCCGGACACGTGGGCGCCACTACCGCTTTCTATCTGGCGCTGTCAGCAAGCCTCGAACTGGCCCTGGTTGATGTCGCTGAAGGGAGGGCCCTCGCTCTGGCGCTGGACATCGAGCAGTCACTCCCTTACACAGGTTCCCGGTGCAGGGTGGAGGGAGGTGGCGACCCCGGCCTGGTGGAAGGCTCGGACCTGGTCATGATCACGGCCGGTTATCCGCGCGAGCCGGGTATGTCGCGCTCGGACCTCACGGCGAGGAACGCCCCGGTGGTGGCCTCCATCGCCAGGGAGGTGGCCCGGTCCGCCCCGGGGGCTGTGGTTATCGTGGTTACCAATCCCGTTGACGAGATGACGTACCTGGCCCGGGAGGCCGGAGGTTTCGAAGATCGCCGTGTCATGGGAATGGCGGGAGTGCTGGACACCTCACGGTTCCTGTACTTCCTTGACCGGATGGGCTCTCTCCGGCCGGACGAAGTGCGCGCCCTGGTCCTGGGGTCACACGGCGACGAGATGGTCCCTCTCACCGAATGGTCTCGTGCCGGGGAGGAGCCCCTCTCTGAAACGCTCGACAAAGACCTGCTTGCCCTTTGCGTCGAGCGTACCCGCGACGCCGGCGCGGAGATAGTCGGCCACATGCGCACCGGCAGCGCGTATTTCGCGCCGGCGGTCTCGCTGGGGATAATGGCGCTGGCCATCCTGGGCGACACCGGCCGTATCCTGCCGGTCTCCACTTTCCTGTTGGGTGAGTACGGAATCGATGGCGTCTTTCTCGGTGTTCCCGCCCGGCTGGGACGGGGAGGTGTCCAGGAAGTGATCGAGCTCGAGCTCTCCGGCCAGGAGCGCACGTCGCTGTCCCTGGCTGCCGAGAATGTCCGGGAGAGGATCTCCGTGCTGGGGGCGGTTCTAAACGATGAGGACGCTTGAAGCAACAGAGCTCGGACGACTGGCCGAGGATATCTGCCTGGAGATCTCTACCGTGCTCCCGGCCGACGTGGTCGCGTCTTTATCCCGCTACCGGGACGAGGAGCAGTCAGCCTCTGGCCGCGGGGTCCTGGACCGGATACTTGAGAACGCGCTGGTGGCCGGGGAGCTCTCGGTCCCGCTCTGCCAGGATACCGGGGTCTTCACGGTGTACCTGACGATGGGGCGGGAGACCTGTTTGCGGGGCGACCTCAACGCAGAGGTCACTTCCGCCGTGGCACGGGCAACAAAGCGAGGGGCCCTGCGGCCGTCGGTCGTGCGAGCGCCTCTGGACGAACGTGCCAACACCGGGGACAACACCCCCCCGCTGGTCAGGGTCGGATTCGCGCCCGGGGAAAGCACCTCGCTGGCGGTGATGGCCAGTGGAGGGGGCTCCGAGATGTCCAGCCGCCTGGCGATGCTGCCTCCCGGCGCGGGCTGGGAGGGAGTGCTGAAATACGTTGTGGACGTCACCGCCGAGGTGGGGCCCCACTCCTGCCCACCCCTGGTGCTCGGCGTCGGTGTGGGGGGGAGCTTTGACACCGCCCCAATGCTTGCGAAGAAGGCGTTGCTCGCTCCCCTGGACCGCGAAAGCCCCGACCCCGTGACTGCTGACCGCGAGAGGCTGCTTGTGGAAGCTGTGAACCGGCTGGGGATAGGGCCGGGAGCGCTGGGAGGGACGATTACCTGCATCGGAGCGAGGCTCGACCAGGCTCCATGTCACATGGCCAACCTGCCGGTGGCCGTGAGCGTCAGCTGCCACGCGCTGAGGCGCAAGGTTATGCCTGTCTGAGGAAAGTGTCTTATGGACAAGCGTGTTTCCGAAGTAGTGGACATAAGTGAGCGCCTGGAGAAGGGGAACAAGGAGGAGGTTCCCACAGGTGTAAGCCTTGAGATATCGGCGTTCCGCAAGGTACTCCGCAACCGCGGGTTCATGGCGCTCTGGGTCGGACAGGGGATCTCCGGCATCGGTGACTGGGTGATAGTGGGCGTCCTGCTGGATTCCGTCAACCGGATGGGCGGCACGTCCGGCCTCGCCATCATGATGACCTTCCGCTTCCTGCCCGCTTTCCTGTTCGGGCTGGTTGCCGGGGCAATAGTAGACCGCCTCGAGCGCAAGACCATCTTGATATTCTGCGAGATAGCCAGAGCCGTGCTCGTGGTGCTGCTCGCGTTCAGCAACTCCCTGGCCATGATATGCGGTGTTGTTTTCGGGATCGAGTGTTTCTCGCTCATGTTCGGGCCGGCCAGGGACTCCTCTATCCCGGACCTTGTGGGCAAGGAAGAGGTCATGACCGCCAACTCTATGATGTCCACGAGCACGTACCTGACCATGGCTATCGGAACGATGATAGCCACAGTTATCCTGGGGTTCGCCCAGTTGGTTTACAAGGTCTTCCCCTTCTTCCACTTCGTCAAGGCTGACCAGTTCCAGCACCAGTTCGCCTTCATCGTCGACGCGCTGACCTTCCTGGCCTCGGCAATGCTCATTTTCACCATCGCCTTCCCGCGACGCTTTGAAGGCAAGCCGAAGATATCAGCGCGGCACATCACGACGGACCTGAAAGAGGGGCTTCACTTCATGCGGACGAACCAGCTTACGCGCGCCATCCTGGGCGTGATGATAATAGGCTTTATCGGAGGGGGTTCGCTGTACATACTCGGAGCGCCCTTCGCCCAGCAGGTGCTCCAGTCCGTCGGCTCGAAGTTCACCCTCATACTGACGTTCCTCCTTTTCGGTGTGGTGGCCGGAGCGGCTGCGGCGCCGTGGGTGAGCAGGGCGTTGCCAGTGGAGAAATGGTTCGCCAGGGCCGTCATCGGGTTCGGCATCTTGATAATCATCTTTTCTCTCATTGATTTCTACGCGCTTTCGCTGGGGGTGATCTTCATCGGAGGTGTGCTCCTGGGCTACCTGCTGGTCTCCGCTTACACGCTCCTGCACCAGAACCTCGAGGAGGATATACGGGGCCGGGTGTTCGCGGCCATGCAGACGATCATGCGCACCTGCCTGCTTCTCTCCATGGGCGTGTTCGCTCTTATTGCTACGATTTTCAACAAATTGATACCGTGGAAGGCGAGTGACCCGGTAAAGAAAGTCCTCGATCTGGGTATCATGAGTAAAAGCATCTATCCTGCCATGCTGGCACTTATGCTTGGCGGGGTAATCGTGATCATCGGGGGGCTGGTATCCAGGCGGTCGCTGCGCCGCTACTTCCGGTCACAGCAGGAGGGTGCGAAGATTGAAAGACTTGATACTGCCACCTGAGGCGGAAGCCCTGCGCTCACTTGCCGCCGGGGACGAGGTCCTTTTGACCGGCGACGCGTTGACCATGCGGGACGCCGCGCTGGGAAGACTGCAAGGCCTGGTGACCGAAGGGCTCGAGCCTCCTTTCGAAATGGAGGGGCAGCTGGTCTTCTACTCGGGGCCCTGTCCTCCCGCCGCCGGGCGCCCGTGCGGGGCCATCGGTCCGACGACCTCGGCGCGGATGGACCCGTTCATGGGGACGCTCCTTGAACGTGGCGTAAGGGCTACGCTGGGGAAGGGGCCCCGCTCTGAGGAGACCCGCCTTCTGCACCAGCGCTTCGGGGCGGTCTACTTCGTCACAGTGGGTGGCATAGCCGCGTTGCTGGGAGGCAGGGTCGAGAAGATTGAACCGGTGGCCTGGGGAGACCTGGGCCCGGAGGCTGTATACCGGGTCAGGCTTTCCGGTTTCCCCGCCGTCGTGGCGATCGACTCGACCGGGCGCGATTTCCTTGCCGAGCAGCACCTTCTTTATCGGCGCACCTAACAGTAATAAGATAACTCCTGTAATAAGCCGTTTCGTGAAGTGTTCCATACTCTGGAGCAGAGGATGACCCAGGAAAAGCCTTTCAGGAAAAGCGGGCCGGGGAACCCGCCCGGCACCGGCATGATCGGGGTTTTCATCACCTTCGAAGGATGTGAGGGGTCGGGGAAGACGACCCAGGTCGACATGCTGAGGGATCACCTGGCGTCCCTGGGGCACGAGGTCGTTGTCTCGCGAGAGCCGGGCGGGACGCCGCTGGGCGAGAAGATAAGGGAGGTACTGCTGGACCCGTGTTATGAAGGGATGTCCCCCGTTGCCGAGGCGCTCCTTTTCGCAGCGGACAGGGTCCAGAAAATACAGGAAGTCATAAAGCCCGCGCTTGCGAACGGCTGGGTGGTCATAGGCGACCGTTTCGTCGACAGTTCGCTTGCTTACCAGGGAGTTGGCAGGGGCGTCGGCATAGAAGCTGTCAAGAACTTGAACGAATGGGCCACGGGCGAGCTTCAACCGACTCTGACTTTTTACCTCGACGTGGCGGTGAAGCAGGCGATGGCCAGGAAGTCCAGGGAGGAACCGGACCGTATGGAAAAGGAGTCGGTGGAGTTCCATGAGAACGTCAGGCACGCGTACGGCCTGCTGGCAAAGATATTCTCCCACCGTATCGTGGTGCTGGACGCGACCGCGAGTCGGCAACAGATACACTCGAACGTCGTACACGAAGTTGACAAGCTTGTGCTCTAGCAGGATTTCTGCCCCGGGGTTGCCCAGCGGCTCCATCGGTCTGTTTTCGGGAGCATTGGGCGGCAGCACCCCCCAACGATTGGGTGTGAGTGATGTTATGGGATAACGTCGTCGGGCACGCGGCTGTAAAGCGGAGCCTGCAGAAAGCGGTGGAACAGGGGCGCGTTAACCACGCTTACCTTTTTACCGGGCCCTCCGGGGTGGGCAAGTTCATGGTTGCCCGTGCCTTTGCCGCGGCAATTCTCTGCCCCGACGGCGGGTGCGGCGAGTGCAACGTCTGCCGAAGGGTGATGGGTGAGAAACACCCGGATGTAGTGGTGGTAAGGCCGGCCGGCAAGAATATCCCGGTAGACACGATCAGGGAGATGCGCATGAGCGCTTTCCGCAAGCCGTTAGAAGGAGCCTCAAGGGTTTACATAATAAAGAACGCGGAGAGGATGTGGGAGGAGGGCGCCTCTACGCTCCTCAAGATACTGGAAGAGCCACCCGCGAACGTGGTTTTCATCCTGGTCACCGCCAACCCGGCGGGGGTGATTCCAACCATACGCTCGCGTTGCCAGGAGATCATGTTCTCGATGGTTCCCCTCGATGAGCTGAGTGGTTATCTCCAGGAGGTGAAAGGGATCTCACCAGAAAGGGCGGAACTCGTGGCCAGGCTGACCGGCGGGGTTCTTGGCAGGGCCCTGGACTGGTGTGATGATTCCTGGAGGCTGTCCCGCCGGGATAACGTCGTGCGCGCCGCGCGCGCGCTGAAACGAGCTGATCTCAACCAGACGCTTGAACTCGCGGCGGAACTGCTCCAGGAGGTGCGCGCGCCGGTGGAAGAGATGCTTGCGCGCTATCGGGGGAAGAAGGAAACGCTCGAAGACGGGACTCTCGACAGCGACACGGCCCGGAGGCTGGCGAAGGAACTCGATGAGGAGTGCAAGAGGGAGCAGATCAAGGAAGAGATCAGGGGAGTAAAGGAGATCCTGTCAACGCTTGCCTGGTGGTATCGTGATATCCTGATATGCGAAGAGGGCGGGGACGAGAAACTGCTGGTGAACGTGGACCTGAAGCAGGAGGTCGAGGACGAAGCCGTGGCCCTGCCCCTGGCAAGCCTGCTGAGGTGTGTCGACCTCATCGGCGAGGGAATGAGGGCGGCCGAGCAGAACGTTCCCGTTTTATTGAACATAGAGAGCACGCTTCTAGGAATCCAGGAGGAGCTTTATGCCTAAGACGGTTGGAGTGTCTTTCCGGCCCGGCGGAAAGACGTACCTGTACGACCCGGAGGGCTTTACGCTTGTTCCGGGAGACGAGGTGGTCGTCCCGGCGGCCCGCGGCGTCGAGTACGGCAGGGTCGTATCGTCCATAAAGGAAGTATCCGAAGAGGAGCTGGAGGAGCCGCTCAAGAAAGTCATGCGCAGGGCGACCCCACGGGATCATGAGCACCAGCGACAGAACGCGGAGCGCAAAGAAGAAGCTTACAGGACCTGCAGGCGGCTGATCCAGCAGCATAAGCTTCCCATGAAGCTGGTGGACGTTGATTACGTTTTTGATGGAAGCAGCGTTGTTTTCTACTTCACCGCTGAAGGCCGGGTGGACTTCAGGGAACTTGTGAAGGATCTGGCCACCCGGCTCAAGGCCCGGATAGAGCTGAGGCAGGTCGGGGTACGCGACGAGGCCAAGATGGTAGGGGGCCTTGGCCCCTGCGGCAGAGACCTCTGCTGCAGCCTGTACCTGTCCGATTTCAACCCGGTCTCGATCAAGATGGCTAAGGAGCAGAACCTGCCGCTGAACCCCTCGAAGATAAGCGGTATCTGTGGCCGGCTGATGTGCTGCCTCAAGTACGAGGTCGAGGCGTACGAGGACTTTAACAGGAACGCGCCTGAGCTGGGCAGCGAGCTGGCGCTCGAGGATGGCGCCGGGAGAGTCGTCGGGTACCAGGTCCCGCGCGGTATCGTGGTTGCGGAACTGGAAGGCGGCCGCAAAGTCGAGGTCCCATTGAGTGAACTGGAGCCGCGGAAGGGGCCACGCAGCAGGAGGGGACGTAAAAGGAAGAAGGAAGAAGAGCCCGGCCGGGAGCGTTCTGATGGGATGGAGCAATCGGGCCCGGACACCTGATCTCTTTCGTCCGCAGTGCTGATCGCGGGGCGCCGGAAGGAGTCGAGACCCGGCCTCGATCATCGCCGTTAAGCCCTTTTCGTGCTAATATTGATTCTCCAACTGCCGTACCGGGTGTTGGTTCCCACGGCGGTTTTGTATTCTCAGGGAGAGAAACAGGGATGTTTGAGATCAGGGTACACGGTCTTGGCGGGCAGGGAGCGGTTACCATGGTGACCTGGGTGGCCAGGGCCGGCTACGCAACCGGAAAGCATGTCCAGGCGTTCCCGTTCTTCGGCGCCGAGCGCCGCGGGGCGCCCGTCAAAGCCTACGTTCGCATTGATGACAAACCGATAGACCTGCGAAGCCAGATCCACCATCCGGACCTGCTGGTGGTGATGAGCTCCACGTTGATGGGGGCCGCGCTGGAGGAGGGGATCTCTCCTGACGGCAGGGTCCTGGTAAACGCGAATGAGGAGCTTGCCGGGCGGATCGCCGCCCGCACAGGCAGAGAGCTTAACTTCCTTGACGCAACGGGCATAGCCATGGACCTCGGCCTCGAGTACGACGGCATGCCCATGGTCAACATCCCGCTGTTCGGTGCAATCGTCGGCCAGGCCGGCGTTGCGACTGTCGAAGTCGTGATGGAATTGCTCGAGGGCCCCGCGGGGCACGGCAACCGGGAAGCTTACGAAAAGGCCGCACGCAGCGGTTTTGAGGAAGTAAGAACTGTTGGAGCAACGGAAAAGGTCAGCTGAGCCGGACATCCTGGAGGATTCGGATTGACAGATGAGATGAAGGAAGTCGGATACATGACCTCGATGTCCAAACCGGTGAAGGGGTGTGCCGGCGACACCGGGGAGTGGCGGGTGTTCCGCCCCGTTAAAGATGACGAGAAATGCAACAGCTGCCTGCTCTGCTGGATCTATTGCCCGGAGGCATCGATCAGCAAGGAAGAGCTCGAGATAGATTACCAGTACTGCAAGGGGTGCGGCATCTGCGCCGACGAGTGCCCGACCGGCGCCATCGTCATGGTGAAGGAGGACAAGCAATGAGGATCCTCGAGACGGGGAACCACCTGGTGGCCCTCGCCGCGCAGTCGGTTGGCGTGGAGGTGGTGCCCGCGTACCCGATAACCCCGCAGACCCAGATAATAGAGAAGATCGCCGAGCTCATCGCGGAAGGAAAGATGGACGCGGAGTATATCCCGGTCGAGTCCGAGCACAGCGCCTGCGCCGCGCTTGTGTCCGCGTCACTCACCGGGGTGAGGGCGTTCTCGGCGACCAGCGCTCACGGCCTCGCATACATGCACGAGATGCTGCACTACGCGGCGGGCATCCGGGTCCCGGTCGTAATGGCTAACGTAAACCGGGCGCTCGGGCCTGGCTGGAACATCTGGTGTGACCACCAGGACTCCATAAGCCAGAGGGATACCGGGTGGCTGCAGATATACGTCGCGAGCCACCAGGAAGCGGTCGACACCATAATCCAGGCATACAGGATCACCGAGGACCATGACGTGATGCTGCCTCTGATGATGAACCTGGACGCGTTCGTGCTTTCGCATACCTACATGGAAGCTGAGGTGCCCGGGCGCGAGGAGGTCTCGCGATA
>Ga0315291_10001589_pt1 | contig 30268 bp, 27 predicted proteins | sample YL17G12_20_MG_FD_203070 | JGI IMG/M metagenome (GOLD analysis project Ga0315291, IMG submission 203070) | Sediment microbial communities from Yellowstone Lake, YNP, Wyoming, USA - YL17G12_20 | ecosystem: Environmental > Aquatic > Freshwater > Lake > Sediment | place: USA: Wyoming | collected...
GAAATAAACGTGATTTTTTGATAATTTATTCAAAAAGTTAGTCAAAAATAATTAAGTAAAATTTTTAGCCTCAAAAAAGCGATTTTTAGAGGTTGCCTTAAGAATTAAAAATTGAGGAATTTCATTTCTTTTTCCATTTTAAATTTTTCATTTTACATTCTTGCGGTTCGATGCCGATTGAGGCGATGTAAACTTCACCTGTATATTCCGCTGATGCAGGACTTATGAAACCTTTCTTTGCCGCTGCAAATGTAACCGTTACTGCTGCTCTTATCGCTGTACCAAGTGCGAGTCCTGTATCACAATCCAGGCCGGATGGGATATCAACAGCTATAATCCGTTTGTTGAGGGAATTTACCGCATCGACAAGTCTGTCGAATCCGCCGCTAAGTTCGCCCGAAAGACCTGTGCCGAAAATCGCATCCACAATTAAATCGCAGTCACCTGCAAAAGTTTCAACGGCCTTTTCAATATCTGCCGAAGAAAGGTTAAGCCCCTTAATCAAAATGCCCATTCTGCAAATGATTTTGTAATTTATTTCGGCGTCGCCTTTTATCTTCGAGCTTTGGCCGCAAAGAACGATGTTCGCTTCAAAGCCGGCGTTGTGCAAATGCCTTGCGATTACGAAACCGTCGCCGCCGTTGTTGCCCGTGCCGCAAAAGATACAAACCTTTCTGCCTCCGAGTTTTTTCAGTTCGCTGACAACAACTTCCCCACAGCCTCTGCCGGCATTTTCCATAAGGATTATGCCGGGCACATGGGCGGTATTTATCGCCCATGCGTCAAAGTCACGCATCTGCTGCCTTGTTAAAACCAAATCGTTCTTTCGGTCAAATTTTCTTATCATGTTTTCGATTATACTCTCAACTCAGAGACCGTCAATAAATTGTATTAACTATTGATTATTGCAGGCTATCAGGTACTATATTCATTGAGAGTATGAATATCCTCCTGACAAATGACGATGGAATTTTTGCCCCGGGTATAGCTGCAGCTTACAGAGAGCTGACTAAGCTCGGTGATGTAACTGTTGTGGCGCCGGCCGACAGAATGAGCGGTGCAGGGCACAGTATCACTGTTTTTGAGCCGCTGGTCTGCGAAAAGGTCGAGATAGAAGACCGATTTGGCGGTTACAGCGTCAGCGGTTCGCCCGCGGACTGTGTCAAACTTGCAATTATGGAACTGTGTCCGAAAAAGCCGGACCTTGTCATTAGCGGTATTAACAACGGTGCAAATGTCGGCATCAACGTATATTATTCCGGCACAGTCGCTGCAGCCATGGAGGCGGTGTTCTACCGCATACCGGCGATTGCGGTAAGCTGTGCCCACGAAGAGCAGATGGACTTTAAGACCGCTGCAAAATATGCCTTCGAGGTCATAAGCAAAATACCGGCTGTAAATTTGTCGGGTGTCATAAACATCAATATCCCCAGACTTTCGAAAGGGCAGCCAAAGGGAGTCAAGGTTGTGCCGCAGTCAACAATGGGTTTTGAAGAACATTTTATAAAAAAACAAAGCGATACAGGACAAGTGCTCTATCAGCTCGCAGGCGGAGGACATCTGGATACGCACATTCCTTCAGATACGCTTGCTCTGACTGACGGCTTTATCACCGTTACCGCCCTGGGGTTCGATATGACAGATTATAAAAATATGGAAAAATTGCATCAGATAAAATGGTGATTTAAGGAAGAATTTTATGGCTGCCAAAAAACAATCGCAAATTTGTATTATGACCGTTACCGGCAAGGATCGTGTTGGCATCATTGCAAAACTTGCAGGTGCGATGGCGAAAGCCAATATCAACATTGTTGATGTCAACCAGAAAATTATGGAAAAGTACTTCGTCATGACTATGGCGGTTGACATCGCAAAGGCGAAAATCAGCATCCCGCAGATTCACAAACGCCTCGACAAAATAGCAGACCAGATGAAACTGAAAATCACCTTCCAGGACGAAACAATCTTTAAAATGATGCACCGTGTCTGAGAAGCTGCAAAGAAAATAAAGGCAGAAAAATTTAAAAATATTGTGTGCTTTTTATGATTTTTTAACTTATTATTTAGACAGGCAAAAAGCTGGAGATAAAGAATATGTCCGATAACGCTAAAAAAGAGGATAAGGATTTTAAAACAGGTCAGTCCAAACAGCAGCCGGCGGCGGAAAACAACAGGGATAAACCTGAAAAAAAGCCTGGCGAAAGACGCGGTGGAGAAGCCCGAAGAAAATTTTCATACGGCTATCAGGGCCACGAGCGCCGGCGCGGCTTTGACAGAAGAAAACAAAGTGGCCCGCCGGACTAAATAACCCTTGGGCGAAGCAGAAGCTTAAACACATCAGTCCCTGAATTCTGCGACAAGGAATGTGTGGTCGCTGGGTTTTGCAAACGCCCTCGGTTTTTTGTCAATGAAACAATTTGTACATTTTTTTGCCATTGGCTCTGTAGTCATTATGTGGTCGAGCCGCCAGCCGAGGTTTCTTTTAAAACCATTCGGTTCCCGATAATCCCAGAAAGTGAACTGCCCTGAACTGGTGCAGTGCTTTCTGAAAAGGTCGACAAAGCCCCAGTCAATAAATTTTTTCAGCAAATCCGTAACCTGTGGATTGAAGCAGACATGGCCGGCAAGTGCAACAGGGTCGTAAACGTCCTTCGCCTCAGGCGCAATATTGAAATCACCCGTCCATAACAATTTGTCCGTCGGCGCAAAGTATTTTTTGAAGTACCGTAGAAGCCTTTTAAGCCAGTCGAGCTTGTATTGATATTTTTCAGAATCAATCTCGTAGCCCTGCGGGATATAGGTATTGACAATCGTGATTCCTGCGGTCTTTGCCTTTATCATTCTGGCCTCGTCTTTCGGCTCGCTGTCAAGGCCGAATTCAACGCTGGTAAGTTTGTGTTTACTGAAAATTGCAACGCCATTGTAGCTTTTCTCGCCCTTAAACACAAAATTGTAGTCTGTCTTAGCAAAGGCATCGGCCGGGAAATCCTTGTCCTGAACCTTGGTCTCCTGTACGCACAGAACATCAGGTTTATTTTCAGCCAGCCAGTTAACGATTATTTCTGCTCTGGCTCTTATTGAGTTGGCATTGAATGTAGCAATTTTCATTTATGTCTTAAACTAATTTAAGATATTTCTTCCATTTGTAACAGTGCCAGCAGAAAACTTATAATACTTTCAGCGCCTTGGTTGATATTTACGCCGCCTTCGCCAAGTCCGTCGCAGCAGCCCTTGGTCTGAAAATCATAGACCGGCATGTGAAGGTCGTTTTCGCCCAGAAACCAATCGAAAGCCTTTCTCTGAAGTTTGAGGTATTCCTGCTTCATAGTCGCTTCGTAAGCACTTCTTAACATTATCACGGTACTGGCTGCCTCTATCGGCTGCTGGTCGAACTGGGCACGTTTTTTCCCTTTTGGATACCAGCCGTTTGAGCCTATAAAGCTGAAGTGTTTTCCATTAAATGTATTTCCAAGCAGAAATGAGCAGGTTTTTTCTGCAACGTTCAGGTATTTATCTTCGCCGAGTATCTTTGCAGCGGCATACAGAGCTGCGGGCATAATTGCATTTTCGTATGCGAGGATGTCTTCAAACCAGTTCCAGTTTTCACAGGAGTATTTAACGTAATTTTTGACAAGAATGTCGGCGCCGGTGGTTAATAGTGTGATTGTCTGGTTGTCGTTTGGGAATTTTTTAAGAAATTCGGATAAACCGAGAATTGAGTATGCTATGCCTCTTGGCGGCATTGATGGAATATGTTGTGAGGCATCGTAAAAAAATTCCCTGATAACAGGAATGTAATCATCGTTCGACGGCGAGGCAATCACAGAGCCGAATGCCCAGATTGTTCTTCCCAGCGCATCGTGCGCAGATTCACCTGTCCGCCAGTTCCTGTTGTAGTTCATAAAATTATAAACCGTTTTGTCCGGTTTGAGGGCATGGTAGAGAAAAGCCAGATATATATCGAAAAGTTTTTTGGTCTGCGAGTCGGTATATTTTTTTAGATACTTGGTCAGAACGATAAGAGCCCTTGCGTTGTCATCGGTGCAGTAGCCGTTCTGGTGGTCGGGTATTATATATTTGGCATGCTGCAATATGCCTGTATCGTCGGTAAGCCTTTGAAGATGCTCTATGGATGGCTTGGGCAGTTTATAAGAGGATATCTTATCTATCTTTTTGGGCGAGCCTTTTGGCATTCGAAAAACCCCTATAATCTAATAAAAACAGGTTTATCCGCCTATGACGGATTTATCTTAAATTTGATGCGATTTACTGTCAAGAGATAAAAACAGGACCAAATAAGTATTAAATAGCTCAAGTTATTATTATTTTCCTCTTTCTTTGGCATTTTTACGCACAAGATTGACAATAGTTCGTAGAATGTATAAAATACTACTAAAACCATAGGAATATAGGAGAAACTTTTATGAAGATTTCTACCAGAACAAGATATGGCATGCGAGCTATTCTCGAAATCGCTCTTGCGTATAAAGCAGGTAAAGCAGATCCACTGCAGATTAAGGTGATTGCAGAAAGGCAGAACATATCCAATAAATACCTTGAGCAGCTTATTGCGATAATAAAGTTCGCCGGGCTTGTAAGGAGCATAAGAGGCCCTCACGGCGGTTATGTGCTTGCAAAATCGCCTGAAGATATAAAATTAAGTGAAATTTTCAGGGTTCTTGAAGGCCCGGTGTTTACAGTTGAGTGTGTCGAAAATAAAGAAGCCTGTGCCAGCTTCGCGGACTGTATTACAAGACGGCTGTGGATTGAGGTAAATGATGCGATATTAAATGTGCTGACGAACAAGACGCTTCAGGACCTGGTGGATATGTCAGAAAAGAAAAAGATGAATTATCAAATTTGATTCCGAATTGGAGGGTATTATGGCGAGGATATATAACAATCTGGCAGAAACAATCGGCAACACGCCGCTGGTAAGGATAAATTCTTTTGGTCCGGCCGGTGTGCAGATACTTGCGAAAATGGAATTTTTCAATCCTTGCGGCAGTGTTAAGGACAGAATTGGCCTTGCAATGATTGAGGCAGCAGAAAAGCAGGGCAGGATCAACAAGCATACGACTCTTGTTGAGCCGACAAGCGGCAATACCGGCATAGGTCTGGCCTTTGTCTGCGCGGTAAGAGGCTATAAACTCATACTGGTTATGCCGGAATCGATGAGTATTGAAAGGAGGAAGCTGTTTAAAATTTTCGGTGCAGAACTTGTTCTGACGCCTGCCGCCGAGGGTATGAAAGGAGCGGTGGCTCATGCACAGAGGATTGTCAGCAATACCGGCAATATGATTATGCTGCAGCAGTTTGAGAACCCTGCCAATCCCGAAATACACCGCAGAACAACGGCAGAGGAAATCTGGCGGGATACGGACGGCAAAGTTGATATATTTGTTGCCGGTGTGGGTACAGGCGGTACAATTACAGGCTGCGGACAGGTGTTCAAAAAATATAAGCCGACAGTTAAAGTCGTTGCGGTTGAGCCGACTGATTCGCCGGTGCTTTCCGGCGGAAATCCGGGACCGCACAAGATTCAGGGCATCGGTGCAGGTTTTGTTCCGAAGGTGCTCGACACAACCGTTTTCGATGAGATTATCTGCGTCAGTAATGAAGATGCAATCAGAACAGCCCGGCTGCTTGCGGAAAAGGAAGGGATACTTGCAGGCATTAGTTCCGGTGCCAACGTCTTTGCTTCGCTGCAGGTTGCAAAAAGAAGTGAAAATAAAGGAAAAGTTATCGTAACGATTATCTGTGATACCGGCGAAAGATATATATCAACCGAACTTTTTCAGTAAGAGGCTCGAAGATGAAAAACGATAATGTTAAAAATATTGTCAAGGCGATTGTTGACACTTATCAGGACGAGTCGGGCATAAATTTTATCGACACGACGAATCTGCCTTTGCGGGACAGAATACTTGAGGTGCTCAATTTGCTTATGGAAGTGATTTTCCCGGGTTATACTGGTGCAAGAGATGTTACCAGTTCCAACATCAGTTTTGTCGTAGGTGATATTTTGTGCCAGATTCAGAATCAGCTTGCCGAGCAGATAGAAAGAGCGCTTCTCCATCAATGCAGATTGAAGCAGAGTGATTGCACCGGCTGCCGTACTATGGCCCGGGAGGTTACAGAACACCTTTTGGCTCAGCTTCCAAAGATTCGCAGATTGCTCAAGACCGATATCCAGGCAGCTTTTGACGGCGACCCTGCGGCCAGCAGTTTCGAGGAAATAGTCTTAAGTTACCCGGGCCTTAGGGCAATAACAACCCATAGAATAGCACATGAGCTTTATCTGAAAAATGTACCGCTGATTCCAAGAATCATGAGTGAGCGGGCGCACCATGAAACGGGCATTGACATTCATCCCGGTGCGACAATCGGCGAAAGATTTTTCATTGACCACGGCACGGGCGTTGTCATCGGCGAAACCGCCGTTATCGGCAACAACGTAAAAATATATCAGGGCGTAACGCTCGGCGCTCTTGCCCCTGCAAAAGGCCAGAGCCTGCGAGGCGTAAAGAGACATCCGATTATCGAAGACGACGTAACAATTTATGCCGCCGCCACAATACTCGGCAATGTAACTATCGGCAAAGGTACAATAATCGGCGGAAACGTATGGATTAAAGAATCTGTGCCGGCAGGCGTTACGGTTTCCATGGCAAGACCCGAACTTGTTTACATTCAGAAGAAATCGAAAAGATAAAGGCTGCATAATGCAGGATGTCATTGAAAAAATAAATACACTTAAAAAAAAGAAAAACGCAATAATTCTTGCGCACAACTATCAGCCGGGCGAAATTCAGGATATCGCTGATTTTACCGGCGACTCTCTTGACTTGAGCAGAAGGGCGGCAGCTGCTTCTGCCGATGTGATAGTTTTCTGCGGCGTTCTTTTTATGGCAGAAACTGCTGCGATTCTTTCGCCGAAAAAAACAGTTCTGCTGCCCGACAAAACCGCAGGTTGTCCGATGGCGGATATGATTACAGCTAAACAGCTTTCCGAACTAAAGAAGAAATATCCGGACTCCGTTGTGGTCTGTTATGTCAATAGTACTGCCGAAGTAAAGGCAATCAGCGATTACTGCTGCACAAGTTCTAATGCGGTTGATATTGTAAATTCAATAGAGCCCCAGAAAAAAATTATATTTGTGCCTGACAGAAATCTGGGCCAGGTTGTAAGCGAAAAAACCGCCAGAAATTTAGTTCTCTGGCCGGGATACTGTCCGACCCATGTTTTTGCCACTGCCGAAGATATTAAAAAAGTTCAGACTGCTCATCCTGACGCTGTTACTCTTGCTCATCCTGAATGCCCCAAACCTGTCAGGGATTGTGCCGATGAGCTTTTGAGCACCGGCCAAATGCTGAGGTACGCAAAAAAAAGTGATAAAAAGGAATTTATCATTGCGACCGAGATTGGCATTATTTATACCCTCAAGAAACAGAATCCGGAGAAGGTTTTTTACCCTGCTTCGGGAAAATTCGTCTGTCCGAATATGAAAAAAATTACGCTGGAAAAGGTTTTATTTGCGCTGGAAGATAATAAGTTCGTTATAAAGGTGCCGCAGGACGTCGCCGAAAAAGCGAAAAAGGCGCTTGACAAAATGATAGCAGTTTTGCCGAAAGGATAAACCCCCACACCAATGTATCGGTGCAGGGAAAAGCATTTAAGGAAAAAAATGGAAACAAAATATTTATCAAAAAGAAAGTATTCAAAAATTATTACATTGGTGTGGAGGTAAAAATGGAAGCCAGAAAGTATCATCTTGAAACGTTGGCTCTGCACGCAGGCCAGGAAGTTGACCAGACTACATTAAGCAGGGCGGTGCCGATTTATCAGACAACAAGTTATCTGTTTAAGGATACAGCTCATGCAGCAGACCTTTTTAGTCTTAAGCAATTCGGGAACATCTACACAAGGCTGATGAATCCGACGACAGATGTTCTCGAAAAGCGGCTTGCAGCGATGGAAGGTGGCGTTGCCGGTCTTGCGTTTAGTTCTGGCATGGCGGCAGAAACTGCAGCGATACTCAATATCTGCAGAGCAGGGCAGCATTTTGTCTCTGCAAGCACGCTCTATGGCGGAACGGTAACGTTGTTTAGCCAGACTCTGCCCAAGTTTGGGATTGAAGTAAGTTTTGTTGACCCGTCGAAGCCGGAAAATTTCGAAAAGGCAATAAAGAAAAATACGCGTTTGCTTTATATCGAAAGCTGCGGCAATCCGAAAAACAATATTCCGGATTTTGAGAAAATTGCGGAAATCGCACACAAAAATAATCTGCCGGTTATTTGCGATAATACCACAACTTCGCCGATACTTTTGCGTCCGATTGAATATGGCATTGATGTAGTGGTGCATAGCTGCACAAAGATAATTGGCGGACACGGCACAAGCATCGGCGGAATTATTATTGATTCAGGCAAGTTCAACTGGGCCAATGGGAAATTCCCTGAGCTTACCGAACCTGACCCGAGCTATCACGGCGTAAAATACGTCGAGCAGTTCGGCAATATGGCATATATCTTAAAAACACGCCTGCAATTACTGCGTGATATGGGCGCCTGTATGTCGCCGTTTAATGCATTTTTGTTTTTGCAGGGAATTGAAACGCTGCATCTGCGCGTACAAAGACACTGCGAAAATGCCCTTGCCCTCGCAAAATGGCTCCAAAAGCACAAGGCCGTAGGCTGGGTCAATTATCCAGGCCTTGAGTCTCATCCTGATTATAAACTTGCGAAAAAATATCTGCCCGATGGTGCCGGTGCCATACTCGGCTTTGGCATCAAAGGCGGCAGAAAGGCCGGCGAAAAATTCATCAACAGTGTAAAACTTGCAAGCCATCTTGCAAATATACTCGATAGCAAGACGTTGGTTATTCATCCTGCCAGCACGACTCATCAGCAGTTAAGTGAAGCTGAGCAGATTGCTGCCGGCGTAAGCCCGGACTTTATCCGCGTCTCAGTAGGAACGGAACACATTGATGATATTATCGAAGATTTTGATAATGCATTGAAAAAGACTCAAAACTAAGGACTAAAAATATGTGGGACTATAATCCGAAAGTTATGGAGTATTTCCTTCATCCGAAAAATGCCGGCGAGATAGAAAACCCCGACGGTGTCGGCGAGGAAGGTTCTCTTGCCTGCGGCGACGCACTGAAGCTGACGTTCAAACTTGACAAAAACGGCAGGATAGCAGATGCGAAATTTAAGACCTTCGGCTGCGCAAGTGCAATTGCCTCAGCTTCGATAATGACTGAAATGATAAAGGGCCTTACAATCGAAGAAGCCGAAAAGATTACAAATAAGGACATCGTCGACAAGCTCGGCGGCCTGCCGGAGCAGAAGATGCACTGCTCGGTTATGGGTATGGAGGCCCTGCAGGCTGCGATTGCAAATTATCGCCGAGGCAAAGGACAGCCTCAGAAAAAAATCGAGGGCAAAATCGTCTGCACCTGTTTCGGAGTAACCGACAAGGAAATTGAAAAGGTAATTCTCGAAAATGACCTCGATACGGTTGAACAGGTTACAAATTACTGCAAGGCCGGCGGCGGCTGCGGCTCCTGCCGCGGCGAAATCGAGCGAATAATCGAAAAAATCCGCGGCAAAAAGGCCGGCAAAGACGAAACCGCGGCTAAACCGAAAAAACTTACCAACCTGCAGAAGATTCAGCTTATTCAGCGCACAATCAGCGAACAGATTCGGCCGCTGCTCAAGGCTGATGGCGGCGATATCGACCTTATTGACGTCGAAGGCAGCAAGGTTATTGTTGCCTTTCGCGGTATGTGTTCAAAGTGCCCTACAGCAGAATTTACAATGAAGGATGTCGTTGAGGCAAGACTGCGGGAATTTGTCAGCAGCGATATTGTAGTTGAGGAGCAAAGTGAATAAGGATGAACAGATGATGAAAACAATCTACTTCGACAATAACGCTACGACAAGGGTGGCCGATGAAGTTTTCGAGGCGATGAAACCGTTTCTGACCGACCTTTACGGCAATCCTTCGAGTATGCACACGTTTGGCGGCCAGGTCGAAAAATATATCAGGCACAGCAGGGAAAAAATCGCAGAACTTCTCGGCTGCGACAGCTCGGAAATAATTTTCACCAGTGGCGGAACTGAAAGTGACAATGCTGCAATAAAGGGTGTGCTTACCGCTCTGCCGGAAAAGAGGAAGATTATTACCACGCGGGTCGAACATCCTGCAGTTCTTGCAACCTGCAGAGAAATGCAGGCAGCAGGCTATAAACTTATTGAGCTTGGCGTCGATAGAGAAGGGCAAATTAGCCTTGACGAGCTTGAAGCTGAAGTTGATGACGATACCGCGATTGTTACTATAATGTATGCCAATAACGAAACCGGCGTGATTTTCCCGATTGAAAAAATCGCTGAAATTGTCAAGGCCAAAGGCGCTGTCTTTCATACCGATGCCGTTCAGGCGGTCGGCAAAATCCCGTTGAATCTTGATAAAAGCAATATTGATTTATTAAGTCTAAGTGGCCACAAACTCCACGCTCCCAAAGGCATCGGCGCTCTTTACATAAAAAAGGGTACGAGAATTTCGCCTTTTATTGTCGGCGGCCATCAGGAAAAGAACAGACGGGCCGGCACGGAGAACGTTGCCGGCATAGTCGCGCTCGGCAAGGCGGGTGAGCTTGCAGAAAGAACGATGGAGCAGGAGAATACGAAGGTTAAAAAACTTCGCGACAAGCTCGAAAACGCGATTCTGAAAACCTGTAAGGGAGCGACGCTCAACGGCGATAAGAACAATCGTCTGCCGAATACCTGCAATATCAGTTTTGAGTATATCGAAGGCGAAGCAATTTTGCTTTTGCTCGACCAGTTCGGAATCTGTGCCAGCAGCGGTTCTGCCTGCACCAGCGGCTCATTGGAGCCGAGTCATGTTTTACGTGCGATGGGCGTGCCGTTTACCGCAGCTCACGGCTCGATAAGATTCAGCCTGAGCAGATATAACACAGAAGAGGAAGTGGATTTTGTGATTGAAAAAATGCCTGCGGTAGTCAATCGTTTAAGAGAACTTAGCCCCTTTGTGAAATAAATAGAATGAGGAAAACTTTTCTTGCCGACGGTTATTACACATGCTTTGGTTGGAGTTGTTGCGGGTAAAGCAAGTATCGTCCAAAAAATGCCTGTGCGTTTTTGGCTTCTTTCTGTTTTTTGCAGTGCATTTCCAGATGCAGATGTAATTGCTTTTGATTTTGGAATTCCGTATCATCATTTATTTGGGCATAGAGGTTTTTTTCATTCACCGTTTTTTGGGTTATTATTGGGCTTACTTGTTGTTTTTATCTTTTTTAGAAGTGAAAAAATATTTTCTCGGCAATGGTGGGTGCTCTTTGTCTATTTTTCGCTGCTAACCGCAAGTCATGGTATACTGGATGCTTTTACCGATGGTGGCTTGGGCATAGCTTTGTTATTGCCATTTACGACTCAACGCTTTTTCTTTCCTTGGCGGCCGATCCAGGTATCGCCGATAGGCATTAGTTATTTCCTAAGCAGATGGGGATTACGAGTTTTAATCAGTGAATTTATCTGGATATGGCTGCCGCTATGTCTGATTCTGGTTTTATCTAGGCTCGTGCGCAAACGCAACATTCATATCGATAACGGATAGTACCGAAGATGGAGCTCGAATTGACAATTGTTTAAAGGGAGCTGAAGCTGTTTGTTAATAGCCGTTATTAATCAGGAGATTTTCTTGCGGACGGCATTGAGATTATAGAAAAAGCCGGCACAGGCAATATAAAGCTTCTTGCCGATTTTTTTCATATGGATATTGAGGAGACAGACATTGCCGAAAGCATAAAACGGGCCGGCAGATTTATCGGCTATGTCCATTTTGTTGACAGCGACCGCAAACCGGCAGGAATGGAGCATATTGATTTAAAATCTGCTGTCGATGCTCTCAAGTATATCAGCTATAAAGGTTATCTTTCTGCTGAGGCCCTGCCCTGGCCTGATTTACGAAGCGCCGCCGAGCAGACGATTAAAAGTTTCAAACTTTTATGTATGCAGTCGGATTGCGATTAATCCGGCTGCTTTTGTGGAAATTCGAGTTTTTGCAGTTTTTCAATGTCAGGTTTCTGAGCAGCAATCTTGAGCGACTCATCATAAAGAGCATTAAGGTCGCCGAGGTCTATTGCACAGCCCTCGCGTATGAATATCGGTATCTTGTGAAGAGGAATATCCACAGTGATATTCTGACCGCCGGTATAGATTTTCTCTTTGTCCCAAGCATCAACCCATTTTTCGCCGCCAGGCAGATATAGAGTATGTTGAGTTTTTCCTTTTTGCCAGACAGCCGATACTAAAATATCCGGCCCGTACATATATGTCTGCCAGTCGTTCCACGCCTGCTGCTGGTCGGGATAATTAAGGAAAAGCGGCCTTGCGATTGGCATACCTGTTTTTGAAGCCTGTTTTGCAAGCTCAAATGAATAGTCAGAAAGCTTTTCGTGGATTTTTGAATAAAGCCTCCAGATAGCGATAAGCTGCATATCATAGTTTGGTTGTTCTTTAAGGTGCCACAGCCCCCGGTCCTCTGTCGGCCCTACTTCCATTATTGGGCAAAAGCAGCTGAATGCCAGCCATCTGGCGGTAACTTCGTGGTCGGTCAGTTCGATATATCCGCCTGTATCGGAGCCCCATATTGGAAATCCGATTATAGAAGACCTTAGCAAAGCTATGATTGCGCATCTAAGTGCTTCCGGTCTGACTTTTTCGTTTCCGCCGAGAACACCGATATCGCCGCCCCAGAACACGGCGTAACGCGAGCTGTTTGTATAACCCGCTCGAAGCATTAGAACGAAGTCATCGCCGCGAATCTTTTTACAGATACCATAAGCAGCCTTTGCATACATAACCGGGTATCGATTGTGATATTCTCGCCAGACTCTTCCGTCAAAAGCCTTATTCTCATAATCATTCGGCACAATCTGTTCAGAGCGGTCCATCTTGAATCCGCAAACCCCCTGATTAAGAACTTTTGCAATGCCTTTATTTTGCCACCATTCCACAGCCGCCGGATTCGTAAAATCGATAAGGACGCGAAAAAGTTTGTCCGGTGATTCGAGTTGTCCTTTAACGGTAAAACCGTTTTCAACAGCCTCCTTTGCCATATCTCCCATAACCCAGGGAGCAATCCATAAAAAGAAGCGGATATTTTTATTGTTCACCCAGCTAATCATTTGCGTCGCGTTTGGAAACCGATTCGGGTCCCATTCGAAATCATCGTATCCGTTTGGCCCGATAGCCCAGGGCCTGTCAACCCAGTAGATGCTCAGCGGAATATCAAAAGCCTTCATCATAAGTATATCCTCTACCAGTTCGCTGTTATAAGGAGCGGTAACGACAGTGCCGTCATAGTAATTTTTTCTGTTGGTATGATTATTTCTCCATCTCCACGGGCCAAAAATCCATTTTGGCGGGACTATCGTAGGCCCTACATTTAGCGAGTGTGCTTTTACCAGTTCAGCAGGGCCGTTAGCGGTATTAAGAATCATGGAAACAGTCGGCCCTTCAAAAGTAATCTTAACAAGGTTAGGCTCTGATTTGCAGAAATCATAAGAGCCGGGCCATGTCCCCTCGACAAAGAGACTGTAATTCCGTGATGATATATAAAATGGGCAGTAAAGGGAAACACTTGGTTTAACAATCATTGTGACAGTCTGACCTCGCAGGTTCATAACGTTTTTTTGCCCCGGCTCCCAGGAAAGTTTCTGTTCGCCGTCGACGGTGCGTTCCATAAGGCCGGTAAAATATTCATCGCCGCTGGCATCTAATGAAAAACCCCATTGGAGTATATCATTACAGTCGGCTGCCTTGAAATCGATATGGTATGAATCTTTATCTTTGATGAAACTAACCGTTACTTTTTTTTCTCCATCGAATGACCAGACTGCGCTAAAATTGTTCTCGGAGATGGATATATTCAATGGCGCATCGTTCAGATAGAATTTTCCCTGACGAGTTTCCAGAAATATTGGTGATTTTTCAGAGCCTATCGACAGAGGTTGTTTTAAATGTGACGAGGTTACAATAAACGAGCAATTTTTATATACGACATTTCCGGACAGGATACTTGCAAAAAGTATAATTATACTGAGGGAAAATATGATTCGTTTCATTCTTTACTCCTTTCAAACTTGTCCGCCATAGCTGGTTTCTACGTAACCTTTGGCGAAGTAGAATAGCGAAGGCGGATTGGCCGTTAAGTCTTTTTAATATAGACTTGGGAATTTGTAAAGGAAAATAGGTGGGAAAGGAAGCGGAGGATTTGCTTTATGTTATTTCAGCCAGTTCTCCGCCATTATGGCAAAGTCGTAAAAGTTTACCTTGCTGTCGCCGTCGAAATCAGCCCCATTACAATCTCCGCAGTCGTCATCCAGCCAGTTAAACGCCAGACACTCCAAATCGGCTAAATTAATATGCCCGTCGGTGTGACAGTCGCCGTCTATGTGTTCGAACGCGCCCAGGTCTGGTGCGATGCCGTTGTATGGCAGCCCGACATCTGTTCCCCCATCAATGAGGTCGCTTCCGTTTGCAAGGCGCATAAAAGCAATGTCGGGCAAGCTGCCGTCGGCTTTTCGTGCACCGTATGCTGCATTAGGGTCAATACTGACGAAATCCGCATTGGTAACAACAAACGGGCTCATCCAGCTGTTTGTTGTTTGCACAACAAAATTGCTGTCTGCTAATAAATTCACCCCTCCTGTCAAATTAACGTCATTGGTAAGTCTTAACATCTTGCCGCTCGCCAATGCTTCGTAAATGGAATAATTATAGTCGCCATTGTTGAATGATGTGCAATTGTAGAGAGTCATAGAACCTTTATTGTGATTTTGGTCAAATCCTTTGGCTTTATTTTGAAAAGAGAGACAATTTTTTAAAATCACATTATGTTTAGAAGAGGTAGCGCTTGAACCCATCTTGAATCCGTTGCCATTGCCGGCGCCTTGGGTTCCATCTTTGAGATAACCGGCCTTGAAAGCCCAGCAGTTTTCATAAGTAGTGTTTACGTCCACAGATGCGTTCAGATATCCATCATACGCATCATCAGAATTCTGCCACGACCTGCAGCCGTAAAAGTAATTGCCTGTGCCGACATCCAGTTTCGGCGAAAAACCATCAGCATTACCGCCGTTCGTATTAGGGTCATAGTTATAATAGGAATCACAATTTATGATTTGATTGTTCGCTGCGCCGCCGCCTAATTGTAAACCAGTGTCATAATTCTCATAGAAAGCACAGAATTCAATAATATTATTCGAACCGCTGATATACAACCCGTTATCCCCGGCATACCGAATAGTAAAACCCTTAAGGTGCCAGTAACTGCCGCTCAAAGATATTCCCCTGTAGCTGTCCCCATACGGCTCGTTACTGAAATCCACAATGACAGCTTCATTCTGATAAGCCTGCAATGTTATAAGGGTTCCTGATGCCCCGCTTCTTGTAAGCGAGATTTTTGCGGTATAGCTATCATGTACGCCGCCGCGCAGATAAATAGTGTCACCCGCCACAACCTTTCCCGCGGCCTTGCCAATCGTTTGAAAGGGATGGTTGATATCTGTGCCGATGTTGCTGTCATTCCCGTCCGGCGCGACAAAATAAACACTGCAATACGCAGGACAAACAGCGAAAAATATGCACAAAATCACCGGTAAAAGAAGGTATTGCCTTTGTAATGCCGATATCCCTACCCCGAATTGATATGTTTTAAAAGTCACCATCCACCAACGCTTATTATATCAAAAACGTTTAATAATTGCAAGGTTTTTGTAAAATCTCGGCAATCAGAGCCGCGAATGTAAATGAGCGGTAATCCAAAAATACCTGTCCTGAGCATAATCAAAGCGAGCGACGCAGAATGGAGGCGGGGGGATTCGAACCCCCGTCCCGAAACGTTTCAAAACAGGCTTCTACATGTTTAGTTATTCTTTTGTTTCTCGCCTCACTGAACGCCGAATAACAGGCTTTCAGCTCGGCCAGTTCGTGAGTTTTTCGCTCTGCTCAGACGAACAACCTCACAGAGCTATCCCGCATCTTGGCGCCCTTGCGGAATCGGCGGGAGCAATCCCGCAGGACGAGCTGCTTTAATTAAGCAGCTATTTGTAATTGGTAATTGCCAATTAGTTTTGTGCCGGATGATTAGCCAGGCCAACCGACATCCTGGACATGCTGCCTGCTTCTCTACCCGTCCGGTCGAAGCCTTTCGCCCCCAAAATATACACAATTTTTTAAAGAGCCTTACATATTCATACACATAACCATTATACCATAAGCAATTATAAAAGTCCAGAACAACAATCCCGACTTATCGGGATGAATTTTAGCAGGCAAAATTTTATTGAAAATAGAGTCATTTTCCGATATAATACAATAGCCGGTTTCCCCTGCGGTGTTCGACAGGAAGGTTGATATTTGAAGAACCGATACCCATATTTAGGGAAGTCAGAACCTGCCGGCTCGAAAATGCCTGCTTGACAGGACTTTCGGACGCTTGAAGCTGACTACCCACCTTGAAATACTGGGTTCTTTAAATTGCCTGCCATCGGCACATGCGGAGGTTACCAGCGGTTAAAAAAGGTCTGTTATTACAGACCTTTTTTTGTTGGTATTTATTAACCGCTGATTACGCCGATTTCGCAGATTTTATCCGCCTTCGCAGAAAGCCACGGGTGTAAACCCTCACACCAATGTATTGGTGTGCAGGGTAAACCCGTGGATGAATGCGAAAAGGGTAACCCTCCGTGCCTACTCCGCCGAAGTAGCTTCGGCTACGAAGGCTGTGGCGGATAAAAAGCGGAGAAAAACAGAGCAGGTGAACAGGGGAAAGAATATACAAACAGGGACTGAAGTTTAATCCTTCGACACTTCGACAAAGCTCAGTATAAACAAGCTCAGGACGAGCCGCTCAGGACAGGCGAAATAGCGATGGTGGAAGGGAGCCGGCTTAGTCTCTCTGATAGCGAAAAGGTACTACATAGTATCGGTTTATGCATCAGGATGAGTTAAAACCTTGGGTTTTTGCCCCTGAGGCATCTGGTCCAGATGTATATGACAGTAAGCCTCATGGTTATAGATACTCAAGATATGCGTGCAGTGCGGAAACGTGCATTTTCTGTCATCAGCCGAAGTTTTTAGCATTTTTCCCATCGTTACTCCTATAGATAAATCACCAAACAAAAAAGCTGTAAACCTCCACACCTTTACAGGTGCGGCTTTGTTTTTTTCCGCTTGCGCGAGTGAGTAATCGCATTTATCCACGGCTTTACAGCCGCAACCCTCCACAAAGGTGTGGGGGTAAAGGTTAGTTGTCTCTGTGGCCTAAAGATGTTCTAATCTTTTGTATTGTATTACTTATACCACATTATTGGGCTTTGTCAAACAATCTCTTTTAGATTTTAGGGTAAATACGGAGGCAGATTATGACAGAACACCAGCAACAAGGACAAGGTGGCGGCATAACACCTGAGGTGCTCAAGAGCGCGATGAAGGCGTTCAAGAAGCGGCTCAAACTCACTGCGCTGGATGACGATTCGCACCTTGGACGCGGGCCGCTTTCGGGCGGGCATACGGGCGTTTTTGCGATACGGCCGCCCAGCCAGTTTCCTCGCGAGGTGTGGGAGGAATTGTGCCGGCAGGGCAAACTGCGCAACAGCGGGCACGGAATGTATGAACTGGCGAAAGGAGAACCCCGGTGAGATAGTCCAAGGGACATCTCACGGGGCAGGCAGGACAGGGCGTGAAGAAGTTTTACAGAAAATTCTTGAGTGTTGCGGCTGCGTGCATTGCAAGGAGCATCAGATAGTCCAAATCACTTAGACTGTAATGTTCATGAACCATAGCATTGTCTACGTACAATACACCGTAACAGCCCTTCGTGCTCTTGATGCTTGTTATCATCGCTGAGCGTATCCTTTCCGTTGCTTCAAGCTTCGCGGAGACCTGAGGAAGAACTAAGGACTGACCTTTTTCAAATGTCTCTGTGATTTTATCATTCAGTCTTATCTGACTTAGTTCCACGGGCTTGCCGTCCCGTCTTTTACCCGCCTGATAAGTTATTGGGCCGGTTTTCTGGCTTCTCAGGCCGCACCACACGCGAAAGGCAGTGAACTGCTTCAATATGGTATCCAGCAAAGTGCGCACCAGCTCATCAAGGTCTTTAGCTTCACCGATTGACTCGATAGCCTGAGCAAAATCTGTTAATCTCCTTGCTGCCAGCCTCATTGCCGGGGCATGCATCCCATCCGGCTTTCTCACAATTACCTCGTCGCGAGGCGTTGACAGCGATGCCGACTCTGCCGACTCCAAAGTGGCTGTGTCATCGCTTGCAGCGATATGCTCAGCCTCTTTACTGTCGCCATCTTCCAAATCAACCTCTATGGTAAAATCCGCTATTTTCAGCACGTCACCGCTTTTGATTGCGGCCTTGTGGATTGCCTGGCCATTTAAGTATGTCTTGTTGGCCGAATCCAAATCCTCGACTATCCATTTGTCCTCTTTAACATAAATCATTGCGTGTTCACGTGATACCGCCATATCAGACAGAACGACCTGGATGCCTGCTTTGCGACCAATGTAGATAGGGGTGCTGTCAAACGTAAACTCGTTCACCGTCTGGTCATCTCGTTTCACAATCAGATGTATTGATTTTGCCATACCTGTCTGCATAACCAAACCTTTCAACTCCATAAAAATACCACAGTCCCGCCTGCAATGCAATGTTTATTTTTAGCCGCTGGGCGGTAGCCACGAGGGTACAAAGACACCAGGGAAAATAATATAGAAAAAACTTTGTGCCTTAGTGACTTGGTGGCCATTTTAATCCTTTTTGTCCACATAAGCAAATTCGCGCAAGTAAAAACCTGCGCGCTTTGAAAAAATTAAAATTCTTTTCTCCATATCCAGACAAACACTTACAAATTTCACATCAATAATTTTTAGTCTAAATTGGTCAAAAATGCGCAAGTTTTTAGGTAATACGGAGGCAAATAGTAGCCACCAAGACACGAAGACACTAAAAAAAATACATTAAAACCTTCGTGTCTTAGTGCCTTTGTGGCTGTGTTTATTTTCAATTTAATTTCTATGTCCAAATTATATCTTCCCATCCCGTATCCTGCTTTTATTGAACGTTTATGCGTCTGGCTTCTCCTGCGCTGCAAAAAAATCCGCTACAGCCATGAATTCAGGTCTATCAAGCTGACTAAGGGGAAATACGCCATCGTTTCTTTGGAAGATTATGAAAAACTGAATCTGAATAAATGGAGTGTAAAACTATCCGGCAGCGCGCTTTATGCGGTTCGGCTTGAAAAAGGAAAAACTATATATATGCACAATCAGATTATGCAGCCGCCGCAGGGTTTCGTAGTTGACCATAAATACCATAATGGTCTTGACAACAGCAGGCAAAATCTGCGGTTAGCGACAAGAGCACAAAATAACTGCAATCGGAGAAAAAAACGAGGATGCAGCTCAAAATATAAAGGGGTAAGCTATCGTAAAAGGAAAAGAAAATGGGAGGCGTATATAAGTTATAAGGAAGTAGATAAATATTTAGGAATTTTCGACAACGAGGAAGACGCCGCAAAGGCTTATGACGAGGCCGCAGTTAAGTATTACGGCGAATTCGCCGTCTTAAACTTTCCATAATTTTGGTTAGCCCCGGCAATACCTTGCCGGGGTTCGTTATTTTCGGTTAGCCCCACCAATACTTTGGTGGGGTTAGTATTTTCTTATTTTTTGTTATTGGACCCCGTCACGTAGTGACGGGGCTAACCACCGTTGTTATGTTTTTGTATATACCTGATTTTCTGTTCGATTTCTTCTTCTGTGAAACAGAATCTTTTGTCAAATCCTTTTGACCATATTATCTCTTGCACACCATTTCGGCGAAGAGCAAATGTTGCTGAACATTTGTATCGATGAACAACTTTTTCGATTGGTTCTGCCGATGCCTTAACAAGAAGATGTATATGATTTGAACATACCGCCAAAGCGACAATTTTTTGATTTACTATTTCAGCGCCTGCGAGTATCGCGTCTTTAACAATTTGTTTATGATTTGGATTAAGTTTAAAAGCCTCGCATTTTTGTTGCTTTTCGTTAGTGGATTTTAAGTTATCATTTGCCGGCAGTGTTTCACCGTTTTTTACATAACCTCTTTTATCACCTTGCAGCCATGTGCCGTATGTTGTCCATGTAACCATATACCCAAGTAATTTTTTCATAAACGCCAATGTTAATTTTGTAATTACTCTGTTGCAATCTTTTTTTTATTATTCGTTGGTTAGCCCCGCGATTACCATCGCGGGGTTCGTTGTTTTCGTTTAGCCCCGCCTGCCCCGTGAGATGCCTGCCCCGTGAGATGCGAAGCTATCTCACCGGGGTCCGCCTTCGGCGGAGACGAAACCGTTTAACGCCAGACGAAACGAGCTTCGCAACCGTAACCGCTTTACGTTTTATACTATCTCTGCTTATTTTCTACCGGCCGAATCTTTTTGTCAACCCCGCACCAAAATAAGTATTCTTGAATCGGTGCGGGGTCAAACTTAATTATTCCGCATTTAGCCATTTTTTACGCAAAAAATTTTGAATTTTGAATCTACCCCTGCTTTTATACCTACCAGCCTGCGTTCGTCGATGTTTGACCCTAAATGTGCCTCTTTTTAGGGGGTTTGCAGGATTTTAAAATGACCCAATCATTCTTTTAGTTATTGAAAATCTTGTCTGTTTTGACTTTCGGTTTTTACCCGCCTCCGGCGTGGTTCGTCAAAAAAATCCGTGTTATCCGTGAAATCCGTGGTTAGCCTCTTCGTGCCTTATGCCGGAGCTTGTCGCAACGAGTTTGCACTCCGCAACTGCGATGTTTTCAAGTCCGATAACTTAAAATAATCATTGTCCGCGGCTTAAGCAAAAGCTCAAAAATGACGATTAAATAAATGCCTTATTGCAGACAGTTTGTAGAAACTGCCTGGACAACGGATTTTTTGACAGGATGTATATGCAAAGGATACGTAACTTTACCGTTCTGCCGGCGCTGCCGGAGCCTCTGAAGGGTCTTAGGGCAATTGCACAAAATATGTTCTGGTCCTGGAACCCCGAATTTATTGAGATGTTCCGGCAGATTGACCAGGAGAAATGGAATCAATGCGGGCATAACCCCGTTAAACTGCTCGGCTCAGTCAGTCAGAGCAGGCTTGACGACCTTGCTTCAAAGCAGGGTTTTATCTATCAGTTGAAGCAGGCCCAGGAAAAGCTCGAACACTATCTGAGCTCGCCCGGCTGGTTCGACAAGGTATGGAGCAAAACGCCAAAGCCTGTCATCGCATATTTCAGTCTTGAGTTCGGCGTTCATGAGTCGCTGCCGGTTTATGCCGGCGGCCTCGGCATCCTCGCAGGAGACCATCTGAAAAGCGCTTCAGACCTCGGCCTGCCCCTTGTGGCGGTCGGACTGATGTATCAGAAAGGTTACTTCAGGCAGTATCTCAATGCCGACGGCTGGCAGCAGGAACGATACGAAGATAATGACTTCTACAATATGCCCGTTGAGCTTGTAAAAAAGAAAAGTGAAAAGCCGCTGACAGTCAAACTTGCATTTCCCCAGCGTCAGGTTGTTGCGCAAATCTGGAAGGCTGCGGTAGGAAGGGTCAGACTATTTCTGCTGGACACTAATATCGGCACAAATTCGGAACGAGACAGACTGATTACTTCCGCTCTCTATACCGGCGACTCTGAAATGAGAATGCAGCAGGAAATACTTATCGGCATCGGCGGATTCAAAGCGCTTCTCGCGATGGGTCTTGAGCCGGCCGTCTGCCATATGAATGAAGGGCACGCCGCCTTCATGGCGCTGGAGCGGATAAGGCATCTGTGCACTATGAAAACCTTGTCTTTCGACGAGGCGCTTGAAGCGACAAGATTGAGTAACATCTTTACGATACATACGCCGGTAAAGGCCGGCAATGATGAGTTCAGCCCCGAACTTATGAGCAAATACTTCGGCAGTTATTTTCCGAAGCTCGGAATTAACAAAAATCAGTTCCTTGCCCTGGGAAGAATTGACCCGAGCAGGGACAGTGAGACATTCAAAATGCCGGTTCTGGCGCTGCGGACAAGCGCTTATTGCAACGGGGTAAGCAAACTGCACGGCAAGGTCTCACGCGCGATGTGGGCCGATTTGTGGCCTAAACTGCCCGCCGCTGAAGTGCCTATCGGGGCAATAACAAACGGCATACATGCGAAGAGTTTTATCTCGCCTGAACTGAATTCTCTTTACGAAAGGTATCTCGGCTTTAACTGGGATGAAGAAATTACAGATGAAGCTATCTGGCAGAATGTCGACCAGATACCCGATGAGGAATTGTGGCGGATACACCAGAGAAATAAGGAAAATCTAATCGGCTTTGTGCGCAAACAGATGAAAAGTCAGATGCAGCGCCGAGGCACATATCATACCGAGATGGGCTGGGCCGAGGAGGTGCTCGACCCGGAGGTATTAACAATCGGTTTTGCCAGAAGGTTTGCAACTTACAAACGAGGCAATCTGCTGCTCAAAGACCCTGAAAGATTTGTCAAACTTCTGAACAAATCCGAAAAACCCGTGCAGATAATCTATGCGGGAAAGGCACATCCGAACGACGAACAGGGCAAGGAAATCATCAGGCAGCTCATACATTTTGCCGCAAGAAACGATGCCAGAAGAAGACTTGTTTTCCTCGAAGATTACAATATCGACATCGCAAGATATCTGGTGCAGGGCGTAGATATCTGGCTTAACACCCCCCGCGTGCCGATGGAGGCGTCGGGCACAAGCGGCATGAAAGCTGCCATAAACGGAGCACTGAACGTCAGCACTCTCGACGGATGGTGGTGCGAAGGTTACAGCCTAAACAACGGATGGGTAATAGGCGCAGGCGAAACCTACGACGATTACGATTACCAGGACAAGGTGGAATCCGAAGCGGTCTTTAATCTTTTTGAAAATGAGATTGTCCCTCTGTTTTACACGCGCTCGGCGGACAATCTGCCGAGGGCATGGATTCACAGGATGAAAAACTCAATCAAGTGGATTGCACCGCGATTCAACACTCACAGAATGGTTGCTGAATACACCAGCAGATTTTACAAGCCTGCCGCACAGACGTGGCTGGCGTTTGCGGAGTCAGGAATGGAAAAGGCCAAGAACCTTGCTGCCTGGAAGAGCAGACTCAGACAGGAATGGAACAGCGTAAAAGTAGAAGATGTTGACGTACAGGTGAGAAACGGCAAATCTGCAGTGCCGCTTGGCGGCAGTACAGCCTCTCTTGAGGTCGGCTCTGAACTGCAAATAACCGCAAATGTGCGGCTGGGGGGGCTCAGCCCGCAAGATGTTTCTGTGCAGATATACCATGGTGCAGTCGATTCATGGGGGAATATCAATCACGGCAGCGTCAAACACATGGAAACTGCGGAGCAGAACAAGAAGGAAAATTCACACCAATTCATCGGCACAATAAAATGCACCCACAGCGGGAAATGCGGTTTTGCCATCAGGGTTATGCCGAAACATGAGGACCTGGTTGAATCTTTTGAGCCTGGCCTGATTACATGGGAGTCGGCAGACGGCGACGGAAAGTAATCCGCCGGAGGCGGACAAGTTAGTCGCTGGCCGATAGCCACAAAGGCACCAAGGCGCAAAGTAAAATCCGAAATTCGAATATCGAAATCCGAAACAAATTTAAAATACAAATTACCGAATGTTCAAAACGACAAATTCAAGATGAAAATTGATACTTGATAACTATCAAGCAAGATGAGGGAAAGATTCAGGATTTAAGGTTTGAACAATTCGATTTTTGGGCTTGTCCCGATTTCATCGGGACTACGGCGGACAAGCCCCAGCACCAGGGCACAAAAAAATAATCACTGATTGCGCGGATTTATTTTTAGTCACCAAGACGCGAAGACACAAAGAAAAACTGAACATCCAACATTGAACGTTGAACTTTCAACTTTGAATTACGCCGGAGACGGACAAGTCCGAAACAAATCCTAAGCACTAAATCCTAAATTCTAAACCCCAGTTAGATAGCTGCGGCATCTAACGGGATAAATCTCACGGGGCAGGCAAACGCCGTCATACGGGAATGACATTACTCGTTTTCTTTTTCGTTAATCAAGTCGTAAAGTTCATGGGCGGAAGAGGCGTTCTGAAGCTTGTTTTTAAACTCCTCATCGAGCATCAATCTGCTTATCCTGGCGAGGGCCTGAATGTGCGGGCCGGTTCTGTCCGTCGGTGAGGCAAGAAGCACAATTATATGCACCGGTTTGTTGTCGATGCTCTGGAAATCAACTCCCTGGCGAGAAATACCTATGGCCATCACAAGGTCTTCAACGCCTTTACATTTGCCGTGAGGGATGGCAATGCCTGAGCCAATACCGGTGCTTCTTGTATTCTCTCTGCTCAGCACCGCCTGCAGCACATCATTTTTATCGACAAGCAGTTTGTTGGCGTCGAGAATATCCACCAGTTCCGTTATCACCGATTCCTTGTCCCTGCCGGCAAGCGGGACCTTTATACATGCAGGTTCAAGTATCTGAGTAAGCACCATTTTGGGACAGCCTTATAAAATAGAAGTCAAAATTTATATAAACCAGCCATTATATCGGTCGTTACAGTCGAGGCAATAACTTTAATTTCAGATAAAAGGCTCGAAATACTTTTGCGGTAAGCGCTTGTATTATACAGTTTTGCGGTGTTTAAACAATCAGCATACAATCGCCATAGGAGTAAAAGCGGTATTTCTGCTCGATAGCATGTCTATAAGCGGCAAGGATTTTGTCCAGTCCTGCGAACGCTGCCACGAGCGCAAGCAGGGTTGATTTGGGCAGATGAAAATTTGTAACGAGGCAATCAGTAATTTTGAACTCAAAGCCGGGTGTTATGAAAAGATTTGTCTGTCCGCTGGCAGGTTTTATCCTGGTGCCGACCCGTTGCGACGCGGTCGCACCGCGGCGAATCGCGGCAGTTTCAAGAGTTCTTACAGTTGTAGTGCCGACGGCAATAATACGGCCGCCGCGGCGAATCGCTTTGTTTATAATATCCGCATTTTCGGCGTCTATGGAAAAGCGTTCACTGTGGATTTTGTGCTCCTCGAGATTTTCGGTCTTGACGGGAAGAAAAGTGCCAACTCCGACGTGCAGGGTAAGCTGGGCGATTGGAATGCCTTTGGCCCTGATTTGTTCGAGAAGTTTTTCGGTGAAGTGAAGGCCTGCAGTTGGTGCTGCTATCGCTCCGCTGCATCGGGCGTATACCGTCTGGTATCGCTGTGAGTCGGTCTTGTGCTCGATTTGTGGTATGGGCCTTTTTATATAAGGCGGCAGGGGGGCAAAACCTATGCTCTCCAGAATTTTTTCAGCGGCAAGTTGACTGTCAAGTTTGACAAGCCATTGACCTGCGGAAAGTTTTTTTTCCATGTGGGCCGGACAAAAAGGGTTTTCGTTCCTCTCGAGCAAATATAGAATTTCTCCTTCTTTTATACGCGATGAGTTTTTGAGCAGAACAAGCCAGGTGTCCGGTGCATTGGATTCGGCAGGCTCACCACAGGTTTGCGAAAGAAAAAGTCCTTCAATTTTTGCTCCGCTCTTTCTTTGCGCAAAGAACCTTGCAGGTATGACTTTTGTATTGTTTATGACCAGACAATCGCCTTTGTGGAGCCAGCCGCATATTCGGCTGAAACTATCGTCGATTATGGAGCCATCCGAACGATTCAGCACCAGCAGCCTGCTGCTGTCGCGATTCGGTGCAGGCTTTTGGGCTATAAGGTCGGCCGGCAGATAGTAATTGAGCCTTTCGGTTTCCATAGAAATAAATTATCAGACGTTTGAAAAAATAACAGAAAAATTTTGCTGTACGTATTCGCACAAGAAGTGATTTTTTAAAGGGACAGATTTTTTAAAAAAGCTTGTAGGCGCCCTTACCGATAAAAAAACAGGAGGCGGATTGATTTTCTTTTTTCAGGATAAGGGACAAATAAACATGGCACAGGACCTTGACCGGCTGGCAAGTTCCATCTCATCGCTTGGCAGGAGCGAGGTCGAAAAGAAAATCAGGAATTTCAGGGGCAGATTCGAGCTCGATTTTACAGACGATTACCTCAAAGGATTGACAGTTGACCGCTTAAGACATATCCTCTTTGCCGCAATGGCAACAAAATTTGGAAAAGCCGATTAATTTTACCCCCACACCTATTTACACGGTGATTGAGGATTTTGAAAAAACCAGACAAAGTTGCCTTGTGAGTTTTTTAAGCTTTCCATCCACAATGTAAATAGGTGTGGGGGGGTATATTTTTCTGGACAGCAGGAGCTTGTGATATTAAACTAATCTGATATTTTTTTCCTGAACCTTTTTGCTTTATGGCAAAAGTATTTAAAGATTTACAAAACGGTGTTGTTCTGGCGGAGCTGGGCGGCTACGCAGACGGTGATTTCTGCGTTCGATACGGCAAAGGCGCCGCTGCCGTTATTATGGGCACATACATAATCGATTCTGCCGAAAATATTCATTACCCGCCGGCGTTTGTCTTCCGGCCGGGAAGAAAAAACTGCCAGTCATATCTCGGCGAACATATAAAACAGGCAAAGCAAAGCGGCGCAAAGGTCGCGGTGAGCGCTATAGGTTCTGAAATTGAAGATGTGGCGGATTTCCTCGCTGCTGCCGAAGAGGCAGGTGCCGATTTTATTTCACTCTGCGCACATTCGGCTATGGAAATGTTTACCAGACAAGGGCTCGGCTACAAACTCTGTATGCCGGAAAACAGGGATAATCTTAAAAAATGGGTAAGCGGAATTTTATCTGCAACGACGAAACCTTTTATACTCAAACCGGGCTCCGTATGGCACGATTATATAATAGAGTCCGTCGGTATCGCAGCCGAGCTGGGCGTGCCGATTCTGCACGCGAATCTCGGACTTGCATATGAGCCGGAGGCACTTGAGACGATAAGGAAACTTTCGCAGGTTTTTGATTTTGTAATCGCAGGCGGCGGAATAACCGGCTTTGACGGCGCCCAAAAAGTATTAGATGCCGGTGCCGGTGCAGTATCGGTTGCAAAAGCTGCTATTCAGGACCAGAGTTTTATTGAACGTCTGCAAAATGAGTTGAAAAATAACCCCAATATATAAATAATTTGTAATTGTTTTATGGACCATCGAACAATATCAATATCTCTTTTTGTTATAGCATATATCTTTTTTGTTTTTCTGCCTGCCAGAAGGACGGCTGTAGCTGTTATGGCGAGCCTGCTGGTTTTGCTGACCGGAGTTATGACGCTCAAACAGACTCTTTTTGCCATAAACTGGAATGTGATGGGGATATTTGCCGGCACACTGATAGTGGCAGATATATTTATGGAAAGCAGGGTGCCTGCCTGGCTGGCAGAGGTTATTGTCAACCGGACAAAAAGCGCTTCGTGGGCGATACTTTTGGTTTGCATATTTACGGGTTTTATATCTTCCTTTGTTGAAAATGTCGCAACGGTAATGATTATGGCGCCCATTGCGCTGGCAATCGCAAAAAAGCTTAACTTCAGTCCTGTTAAAGTAATTATAGGCGTCGCGATTTCGAGCAACCTGCAAGGCACAGCCACGATGATTGGCGATTCGCCGAGTATGCTGCTTGCGGGCTTTGCGAAGATGAATTTCTGGGACTTTTTCTTTTATAAAGGCAAACCGAGTATATTCTTCGCAGTTGAGCTTGGCGCGGTGTTCGCGTTTGCCATCCTTTATCTGATTTTCAGGAAACACACCCAGAAGCACCCTCCCGTATCGCAGGAAGAAGTAAAATCCTGGATGCCGACAATACTGCTGGTCTGTATGGTGTTGTCTCTGGCTCTGGTTTCTTTCCTGAAGTTTGGTTCTTCCTGGCGTGCCGGTGCGATTTGCATAAGTTTCGGCATAGTTTCGATAATCTTTAACAAATTGGCCAATAGCAGTTCCATTCGCCAGACGTTTAAAACTTTTGACTGGAACACGGCATTTTTTCTTATGGGCATATTTATACTGGTAGGCAGCCTGACAGTTACCGGCTGGATAGAAATAGCTGCCGACCGCCTTTCGAAAGTTGTCGGGAACAATATCTTTTTTGGTTATACTCTTATAGTTTTTGTGTCCGTAGCGTTAAGCGCATTTATTGATAACATTCCTTTTCTTGCCGCGATGCTGCCGATTACAATTTCACTTTCAAACAAGCTGGGCGTTGAGCCATCGCTATTTTTATTTGGCCTGCTGATTGGGGCAAGTCTTGGCGGCAATATAACGCCGATAGGGGCATCCGCGAATGTTGTCGGCTGCGGAATACTGAAAAAAGAAGGCTATCACGTAAAGTTCAGCGATTTTGTAAAAATGGGACTGCCGTTTACACTTGCTGCGGTTGGTGCAGCTTATATATTCTTATGGTTTGTCTGGGGCATAAGAAAATAAAAAATCAAAAATTAAAAATCAAAATTAAGGAACGGCCTTTGGCCGATATTTTTTGTTTATGCGCAATAAAAAAGGCTCAGGTCAACCTGAGCCTACTGAAGCAAAACCCTTTTGTAATTAATATAGAACTATTGGGTTATGAAACAAACATTTCGCTTCAGCGAAACCAAAACCTTATATAAGAAAAAAAGAGCAATAAGTACATTATCATTATACACCGGAACGGCGTTTTTGCAAAGGATTTTTAAAGATTTTTTAAAAATTTTTAACTACTTGTCAATAAAGTGGTTACAGACCCAGACCACAAAAAAAACTTCAAGGCTTCGCTCCCAGGACAGGCTTGGGGGTTTTTAATCCGCCTTCCTCCTTCGTCCCTGTCGGGACTGCGAAGGACAGGTTGGCGGATTAAAAATTTTACATTTTAAATTTTTAATTCTTCCTGTATATTATGACCCCAAATCCTATATCAGGTTGAGGATATGCTCGCTAAACTGTTCAGCGTTACGCTCGAAGGCATAGAAGGGATAATCTGCGAGGTTGAAGTCTATATAACCCGCAGCGGGTTTGAAAAATCACTCATCGTCGGCCTGCCTGATACCGCTGTAAAGGAAAGCATTGAAAGAGTTCAATCCGCAATAACCAATTCAGGCTACAATTACCCGAAGACCAAAAGTGTCATTAACCTTGCACCTGCAGATGTCAAAAAAGTCGGTCCTGCATTCGATTTGCCGATAGCACTGGGAATACTGCTTGGCTCAAACGCAATCCAGAGCGATTGCGTCAAGGATTTTGTCATCGTCGGCGAACTTGCTCTCGACGGCAGAGTCCGGCCTGTCAACGGTATATTGAGTATGACAATGGCGGCAGCGGAAAAAGGTTTTACCAAGATGATTGTGCCGCTTGGGAATGTCCGCGAAGCTGCCGTTGTCGAAGAGATGGAAGTTTACGGAACAGGTTCGCTGAGTCAGACGGCAGCGTTTCTTTCAGGAAGACTGCTGCTTGAAACTGCTCAGATTGATATTGATGAGCTTTTCCGGCAGGCAGCCGTTTATGATGTCGATTTTGCAGACGTTAAAGGACAGGAGTCCGTAAAACGTGCTTTGACGATTGCCGCGGCGGGCGGCCATAATATTCTAATGATAGGTCCGCCGGGCGCGGGAAAGACGATGCTCGCACAGAGGCTTGCGACAATTTTGCCGAAGCTCGCTCTGGCTGAGTCGCTGGAAACGACGCGGATTTATTCATCAGTCGGACTGCTCGACGGCAGCAAAGCTCTGATGGCAACAAGACCTGTAAGGATGCCTCATCATACCGCGACAGGTGCGGCACTTGTCGGCGGCGGAACTAATCCAAGATGCGGCGAACTGTCGCTTGCACATAACGGGATATTGTTTCTCGATGAGTTTGCTGAATTTCCCAGACATGTGCTTGAAATGATTCGCCAGCCGCTGGAGGACAAAAAGGTTACAGTCTCACGGGCAAAGGGCTCTATTACATTCCCGGCAAATTTTATGCTCGTTGCCGCTACGAATCCGTGTCCGTGCGGATATTTCGGCTCGATGCAGAAGCGATGCAAATGCACGCCGAACCAGATTGAACGATATATGGCAAGGATTTCAGGGCCGATGTTAGACAGGATTGATATTCATATCGATGTGCCGAGCGTTACGTTCAGCAAGCTCCGCTCAAAACAAGACTCCTGTGATTCTGCGACGATACGTCAGCAGGTGGCGGCTACAAGGGAAATTCAAAGACAAAGATTCGGCGAAAA
>Ga0315291_10001590_pt1 | contig 30253 bp, 23 predicted proteins | sample YL17G12_20_MG_FD_203070 | JGI IMG/M metagenome (GOLD analysis project Ga0315291, IMG submission 203070) | Sediment microbial communities from Yellowstone Lake, YNP, Wyoming, USA - YL17G12_20 | ecosystem: Environmental > Aquatic > Freshwater > Lake > Sediment | place: USA: Wyoming | collected...
AGTCTGTAAAAACAGAACTCTCAAAACAAACCAGAATCGAGCTCGGTACATCACCAATACTATACCACGGCTTAAAATAATTAATTATTTACTTGATTGTAATAAACCAGAATATGGTATTATTATGACATTCTTGTTGATTCAAGTTTAATAGGTAAAATTGATTCGTACCTGTCTTTCCTGCGAAGGCAGGAATCCAGTCAAGAAAAATTATTGATAAAGGAATGGAGAGATTTATATGACGAGTTATAATAAGCTTTATAGATGTTAATAGACTCGCCTGGATTCCCCCGAGTACTCGGGGGAACGACAGGGAGGGAAAAATTGGGAATAATATCAAATTACTGTTGATACACCACAAATATATTATATGAATAAATTTCTTTTCAAAGAGAATATGATATAAATTATACCATAAGAGGTCTTATGAAAAAACAGTTATTGGAAATTCTTCCCGAAATTAATAATATATCCGATGCTGACCTTCGGGAAAATGTAATAAGGGTATGGCTGAAAGCATTCAAAGTAAGCGGATTTACACCCGAAGATTTAACAGCGATTCCATTCACACTGCTCTATGAAACAAAAATCAATTTCGCTCAACATATCCATGGTGTCGTTCAATGTGCGATTGCGGCGGCAAAAATCATTAATCAGACATATCCGGGTGAGATTAAGATTAATCTGGATATTCTTACATCTGGTGCGATACTTCATGATGTGGCAAAATTGTTAGAGGTTGAAAAAACAGAAACTGGCTGGAAGAAATCGAAACGCGGGCAAATTCTGCGGCATCCCTTTTCAGGAGTGGGGCTCTGTTTTGACGAGGGAATTCCTGACGAGGTGATGCACATTATCGCCGTCCATTCAAAAGAAGGCGATGGAGGTAAACGAACCCCAGAAGCCTGGATTCTCAACCACTGCGATTTTATTAATTTCGAAATATTTAAGTAAGAAAAAGCATCTAAAAAAGTAATTAATACAGAGAAAATAGAAAGTATAGTTGAAAGTTTAAAAAATTATAATTAATTGTTGAGGTCTTTATGCCCCAGAATCTAATAGAGAAAATCGCCCAGAAATACGCAGTTGGGCTAGAAAAAGAACACGAGGTACGAAGCGGCGATTACCTCTTTATCCGCCCGGCGCACTGTATGACGCACGATAATTCAGGCGCAGTTATCAGCAAGTATAAATCAATCGGCGCCCGGTCGGTATTTAATCCCCGCCAGCCAGTGTTTGCTCTTGACCATAACATTCAGGATACGAGCGAAGACAATCTGAGAAAATATAAAGCGATTGAAGATTTCGCAAAGAAATTCGGCATAGATTTTTATCCCGCGGGCAGGGGAATCGGTCATCAGATAATGTGCGAAGAAGGCTACGTTTTGCCCGGCACGATGGTGGTTGCATCGGACAGCCATTCCAATATGTACGGCGGGCTCGGCTGTTTAGGGACGCCGGTTGTCCGCACAGATGCAGCCGCAATCTGGGTTACCGGCCAAACATGGTGGCAGGTGCCGCCGATTGCGAAAATAACGCTCACTGGAAAACTCATCCACGGCGTAACCGGAAAAGACGTTATTATCACCTTATGCGGTGTATTTAATCAGGATGAGGTGCTTAATTATGCGCTGGAATTTGCTGGTGATGGCATTGCCGGTATAACCGTTGACCAGCGACTGACCATCGCAAATATGACAACCGAATGGGGAGCCGCCGCTGGAATATTTCCCGTAGATGCAATAACGGTTGCCTGGCTGAAGGAGCGCGCAGACGTAATAAAACGGCGCGGATTAGTCGGAGTCCCGTCCGATGCCGACGGCGCCGGAGAACATCCCCGGCTGAATGAGCGGTGTATTCGTGAAATCGAAGGAAATATCCCCGCCGCTGATGAGGGAGCCTATTATGCAAAAGAAATTGTCCTTAATTTATCAACCGTGCGGCAGTGTGTTTCTGGTCCCGACCATGTTAAGGCGATGGCGTCAGTTGCAGAACTGGAAAAACGGAATATTCAGATTCATAAAGCATATCTGGTATCCTGCGTCAATAGCCGTGTGGAGGATATTGCTGAAGCGGCGGCGGTTGTTCGGGGCAAAAAGGTTGCCGATGGGGTAGAATTCTATATTTCAGCGGCATCAAACGAGGTAGAAGCTGAAAGCAGGCGGCGCGGCGATTGGGAGATACTGATTGATGCCGGGGCAATTCCGCTTCCGTCCGGGTGCGGTCCCTGTATCGGGTTGGGAAGAGGACTCCTTCAGCCAGGTGAAATAGGAATATCATCAACAAACCGGAATTTCAAAGGCAGAATGGGTGCACGGGAAGCCCAGGCGTATTTAGCCTCACCAGCGGTTGTTGCAGCGTCTGCGGTATCAGGGAAAATCACCAGTGCTCAGCAATTTGATGCCGTTCAGCCGGTTGCCCATTTAACAGTTCACCCCGCAGCAGGTACGGTTCCGATGGTATCACTTCTCGAAGGAATGCCATCAGAAATAAAAGGCGAGCTGCTTTATTGTTATCAGGACAATATGAACACCGATGGTATTTATCCAGGAAAATACACGTATATTGATACTTTTACGCCTGAACAGCAGGCGGCGGTCGCAATGGAAAACTATGACCCAGAATTCCAAAAAAAGGTGAAGCAGAGGGATATATTAGTTGGCGGAGAAAATTTTGGCACCGGCAGTTCCCGTGAACAGGCGGCAACAGCGCTGAAATACCGCGGGATTCAACTGGTGATTGCTGTTTCATTTAATGAAACATATAAAAGAAACGCAATAAATAACGGCTTCTTGACCATTGAATGTCCTGAATTAGTATATGAGTTCAGCGAGATGTTCGGGAAAAAAGAACTTACCGTCCGAACGGGTATTATGGCAACGATTGATTTGATGAATTCTTCATTAATTGCCGGCGCTGCAAAATATATGATCAGTCCTGTTGGTCCCACGGCACAGGAATTGATGCTCGTTGGCGGATTAGAAAAGTGGATTAAAAAGAAAATAACTGTATGATTAATAGAAACAAGGAGATTTTATGGAAAATAAAAAGATACTGGTTCTTCCTGGAGATGGTATCGGCGAAGATGTAATGGACGCAGGAATGAAAGTGCTTGAAAGCACCGGTTTTACTGCCGACTACATTTGGGGCGATATTGGCTGGAAATTCTGGTGCACAGAAGGAAATGCACTACCCGATAGAACAGTAAAGTTATTGAAAGAGACTGATTGCTGTTTGTTCGGAGCTATTACATCCAAACCAAAGGAGGAGGCGCAGATAGAGCTCATACCTGAACTGAAGGGAAGAGGATTCGATTATCAAAGCCCGATTGTGAAGCTCCGGCAGATGTTTAATCTGCATACTAACCTGCGACCGTGCAAGGCATATCCGGGAAATCCACTTAACTATCGGGATGATATAAATATTGTTGTATTTCGTGAAAACACAGAAGACTTATATTCGGGTGTCGAATTTCATCCACTTCCGAAGGAAGTATACGATGTTTTAACAAAATACAATTCAAAGATGGGGCGGTTCGGCGCAAACCCGATGGACGAGATCGCCCTTTCTTGCCGAATCGTTACGAAAAAAGCCAGTCAAAATATTGTTCGGCAGGCGTTCGAATATGCTACAAAGAAAGGGTATAAGACCGTAACCATTGTAGAAAAACCGAATGTGATTCGTGAGACAAGCGGTCTGATACTGCGTGAAGCCCGCAAAGTGGCGCAGGACTATCCCGACATTCAGCTCTGGGAGACGAATATTGATGCCCAGTGTATGTGGCTGGTGAAAAACCCGCAGGATTACGGTATTATCGTTTCATCTAATATGTTTGGCGATATACTTTCGGATTTAGCCGCACAGCTTGTCGGCGGATTAGGTTTCTCGCCAAGCGGAAATATCGGCGATAATTACGCAGTATTTGAGCCGACGCACGGCTCCGCTCCGAAATACACTGGACAATATAAGGTAAATCCTATCGCAATGATTCTCACGATTAAACTGATGCTAGACTGGTTAGGTGAGGGCGAATTAGCAGACCGCATTGAGAATGCCGTTGCTACCGTTATTAAAGAAGGTATAGTCCGCACGTACGATATGGGCGGCACAAACGGCACAATGCAAATGGCGGATGCGGTGATTGAAAAATTGTAAAAATACTGTATTAAATATACACCCACAAACCCGCCACTCAGCCTAAGGCAGATCCGCCTCTGGCGGAAAAGAAGGCGGGTGGGTGCCACAGAAGGGGGTGCCACAACCCCCAATTCGTATATTTGGAATTGGGGGTATCAAAGATGAATTTAAAAAATAACGTTTTGATTTCTCTCCGTCCCAATTTTTACTCTGGACGGAATTTTTCCGCCTTCTTGCGGACTAATCCGCCTCTGATATAAAAAACTTCGCTTTGACCTTTTCTCGATTTGGCACTCAATAAATTACATTATTTGACAAAGCCCAGCTTCTCCGCTTACTTGCGTCCCGAGTCGTATTCGGGACACAATGAAATTATAAATGTGAGATCTTTGATTTAACGCAGGCTATTCGCCTACACTAAATGAGCGAAATTATATAACAATTTTAAGCTCATTTTTTGGTAGCCGCTTCGCCTCTTTAAAAAGAGGCGGATAGTTTGCATTTTAGTGGATTTTTTCAAAGAGAATATGATGTTACAGATACAAATACATTTTGAGCCACTCGATTGTTTTATTAATAATCGAATCAAATACCGGAGTACTCCCGGCGAACGGATGGGTAATTCCAAAGGTATGATCAGCACGGGGCAGAATATCCAAACCAGTTATAGATTTACTGGATGCTTCAAACAAATCCTGTGCATCGGAATAGGATACAGTTTTATCCTGGTATCCATGAATAATTAAGTGAGGTACACCATGTCTGCTTTCCGCTTTAAGAATATCTCTGCTCCGATATTGACGTTCCAAATCGTTTAAAAAATCAATATCAAGACGCAGTATCTGGTTTGTTTGAACATTTTCAACCGGTATGAAGCCGTTTGTCCGCCATTCATTCCGGCGGGCTAAATAACAATCAAACCGTGCCAGGCTCGCCCACGTTATCAGGCACTCAATATCATCACTTTGGTCGCAGTACAGAATAGCCGTTGCACCACCGCGGCTGTGTCCGATTAAACCTGTCTTCTGAATTATATCAATTTCAGAACAGAGCACACCATTTTTTAGTGCACTGCAAACGGCGGCAAGATCCTCCAATTCCTTTCCAATTGTGTTATGCGCAAATTTATCTAATTCAGTAATATGTTCTAAATCCGATCCAATCCCGTTGAGAGAAAAATTAAATGCAACTGTATAAAATCCAGCACAGCATATTTTCTCAAGCGCATAAGGCCAGCCGCCCCAGTCTTTGCATCCCTTGACACCGTGACAGAAAATAACTGCTGGTTTTCCTGCAGGTTCTTCCGGAATGCGAATATCTCCGCGAATAATACGTTCAGGAGATACTTCAAGAGTAAAAGGCTGCAACCGCATTGGAGATGCCCCCTTTATGGATTAATATTTTTCTGCAAACACTTTTTTACCACATTCAAAAAATCATTCACAAGAAATGGCTTTTCCATCCAAAGGTTGTCTATAGTTTCGAGAAATTGGCGGGTATCCGTGCTTATTGTATCACCAGTTGTAAAAAGGATACGTTTTTCTAACCCGGGCTTGAGCTCTTTCACGGCATAATACAAATCAATTCCGCCAATTTTCCCCGGCATTTTTATATCACTAATAATAATGTCATACGAATTATTTTTTATTAATTCAAAAGCTTCTTCACCATTGGTTACTGCCTCTATGTGAGATCCTACTTTTAAAAACAATTCTTTCACAAATTCTATAATATCAGTCTCATCGTCAACAATCAGAATATTAATTGAAGCATCAAGGGATATATCGGGATAGAGATTTTGTATCTTTTTTAATTCAAAAGCTATAATAGGAATCTTCACAACAAATCGTGCGCCATCAGTGTATGAAGTGTCCAAGTAAATCTCTCCATTATGCTCTTTTATAATACCATAACTAAGGCTAAGCCCTAAACCAGTACCTTTACCAATTTCCTTCGTTGTAAAAAATGGCTCAAATAATCTGCTCCGGTGTTCTTTACTAATTCCTGGTCCGGTATCAGAAAACTCGATTACAATATATCCACTATCAGTATACGATTTTACTGCAAAATGTTTTTTGCCCTTTTGCTGAAGCAATGCATCAAATGCATTTGATACAATGTTTAGAAATACTTGCTGTAACTGTGGACCATCAGCTTGAATAGTAGGCAAATCATTTTTCAGTTCAGTATGCAGTATAATATTATTAACTTTGAATTGATATTTGAACAATTCAATAACTTCTTTTAATATTTCATTTATATGTGTTTCAGCTCGTTCTAATTGTTCTTTCCGTGAAAATTTCAAGAGATTATTGACAATATTGGAACATCGAACCGTTGCCTGATGGATTTTTTCAAGTCTGGACGAGATTTTTTCAGGAACATTATCAGATGCAAGTAATAAATCCACGTATCCCATTATAATAGCAAGAGGATTATTTAATTCATGAGCCACACCCGCAATCAATTGTCCCACCATTGCCAGTTTCTCAGATTGAACTAACTCATCGGTCCGTTTCTTAACAACTCCCTCTAAATCTTTCGTATATTCCGACAATTGTTTCTCAGTTTCCTGCAGCTGATTCAATACTTTTTCTTTCTGGATATTAGTATTTTTCAAACTTTGTACAAGCTGTGTATTATTGAATAGATTTGCTAATTGATTTGCAATGATTTCTAAAAGAACCTGATCTTCTCTGGCGAACGCCTCCGGTTCCGGTGCGGCAATTTTTATAATTCCTATCCGCTGTTCGCCAGAAATTAATGGAAGAAAAAGAACAGACTCCATCGAACCATTGAGTAACGTATTCGTTCTATGGCGGCGATCTTTTTTTACTTGTTTAATATATAACGGTTTCCCAGTCTTAAAAAGCGTAAAAACGATACTATCATCAAGCGATGTTAATATAGGAGCATTTTCTAAATAGAAAATACCTTTCGGATTTTCCCGCGTATATTCCGCTTTGCATACTATAGAATTTGTATATTCATCAATTGCAAGTAAAGAGCATTCCTCTATCCGGATTTCATCCTGCAAAATGGAATGAATTTTACCACAAACCTTTTCAAAATCAGGCACGTCTACAAAGACATCAGAAATCCGCTTAATTAATGACAACTCCCGTAATTTTTGAAAAAATTCTTCAGTTATATATTGAAGACTGCGTTCTAAATACGTTTGTTTAAAAAGCTCGCCATCAATGTTGTTTTCTTTGTCACTGTCCATCTAAACCTCTTAGAGAATTGCTTCCAGAAATGCGTCTATTCCTTCACGCTGGTTTTCAAGCTTTGTAGTAATGCGATCAAACGTATCCGGCAGAATTTTAAATGTAGTTTTAACAAGCGGATGCAACACAGGCTCAATCATCTCACCACTCGCTCCTATATGCACTGTTTTCACTATATAATTAGCAGTATGCCCAATAAGGGCATCACGAATGAGATGCTCCGGGCATTGTTCAAGATTATGATGATACCGGATTGCTACAATAATACTTTCTGGGAGGTGCCACCGCTCGGCAAGCCATCCACCAGCAGTCTGATGGTCAAATCCAAAAAAATGTTCCTCACACACAGATAGCGGCTTTTTCATCACTCGCGCCTCAAATATTGAATCGTCGAAGTTCCGACTATCTATAAATGATAGTACAACTTTTCCAATGTCATGAAGCAAACTGATAATATACGCACGGTGTAAACTATCATATTCAACCTCTTGAGCAAATAACCTCCCGGCTTCTCCAGCGGCAATCGTATGTTTCCAGAATTCCACAAAATTAAATTCATCTCCCTCGACAGCATGAACAAGCGTCCTTAATACCGATACACTTATAGCAATACTAAAGGCGGTTTTAAATCCAATGATTACAATTGCACGTCCAACATCATCAACAGTGCGGCTGTAACCATAAAAGGCAGAATTAGCCAATTTCAATATTGCGGCTGATATTGATTGGTCTCTAATAATAATTCTTTCAAGATCCTGCGCTGAAGAATTTGGATCACTGGAAGTGGCAATGATTTTTTGAAGAATAATTGGAATAGATGGCAGCAGTTCAATTTTTTGAATCGCCCTTTGACGCTGTTCAATTAATCTGTCTTGAGTTTGAGAAGGCATAACCGACCGTCCTTAAAGAAGCACCGTATAAAACTCCTCCTGTTTATAAACGAATCCTTTCAATCACAACACCCCCCATTTATATATGCTGATAAGCGGCTTCGGTATTAAGAATACAAATATAAAACAAAAACATTCGAATCCTATTTTTTTTCCGTGAATCCCCGGCATATTGCTTACGTATGAAATATACTTTATGAAGCATATTTGTATTCTCTCTGCCCGTGTTTAAATTACTAAATATACATTCATCAGTCAAGACAATTTTTCTTTTTTAATACTTTTCTTTTTTATTTTTGAAATGTTTTGAACATATTATTCAAGAGCTTTGATTTAATGCAGGCTATCCACCAGAGGCGGAATTATTTAACAATTTTAAGGAGAAACAGGTCAGTGACTTGTCTCTATCCGCCTCTTTAAAAAGAGGCGGATAGTTTGCGATTTGATGGATTTTTTCAAAGGTCTCTATTCTCTATATATTAACCGTCATTACTGTCCGTTTAAGATTTTGTGTTGTGTGAATAAATATGAGACTCCCTCTGAGTGTCTCCCCCTTAACTATCCCGAACAGTCGAGACGGCTTACGCCGCAGAGCGAGACCCCCTCTTAATCTCCCCCTTAATCCGCCACAAAGACGGCGGAGGGGAGAAATATAATTCCCCTCCTGTTTTTAAGGAGGGGTAAGGGGTGGTCTTCTTTCCCCTCCTGTATTTAAGGAGGGGTAAGGGGTGGTCTTCTTTCCCCTCCTGTATTTAAGGAGGGGATAGGGGTGGTCTCTCTTATCAAAGAGCGATTCAAGTCCGCCAACGGCGGATTTAATCACTATTTCCAATAGAATCTGAACCTTGTAATGTATTATCCTTGACTTAATTGCATAGAATTGTTTTATTTTTTACCAGACATTAGTGATTAAACGTCGTCTATAAATGCGTATTTTCTATAAATATTCTTATGAGGAACAGACCATTTAAGAAGTACTCTGTTCAAATATATAAGTCGCTTTATATAAATCGAAAATGGAGTAAAAAACTTCTTTGAATCATACGAGTAAATTACTATATTTTTAAAGTTAAAAAATAAATTGCAAGGACACAATGAAACGAAACGCTCTATTCCCTGTAATGTTCTATGTTCTGATAGTATTTTTATATACTTCAACTTCAATTGCACAGACCACCCAAATTACTCCCCTTCAAGGCATATTTCAGGACATACAAAAACTTGCAGACATATCAAATTCCGAACGGTTTGAAGCACTCAAAACTATATTATCCGATATACATTTTAAATTTTTTAACGCAAAAGCGCAAAGTCACGCAGAGATGCAAAGAAAAACCGTTTATAATTAATAAAAAATAACATTAGTATCCGGTAAAACGTAAAATGGTTATGTGCAATTAAGTCAAGAATAACAAGTTACATAGGTTAAGTTCTATTTGGAATAATGATTAAACACATTTTGATTTGAGGGATCGTTCTGTAATCATCGCTCTTTGATAAGAGAAGATAGACCACCCCCACCCCCTCCTTAATCCGACAAATCCGCCATCCACCAACCGCCATAAAAAAGGCGGTGTGGAACGGCGGACTGCGGAGATGGGAAAGAAGACCACCCCTCACCCCTTCTTTCCGCCGTAGCCGGATCTGTTATAAGACAGAAAAAACAGGAGGGGAAATATATTTCTCCCCTCCGCAGTCTTTGTGGCGGATTAAGGGGGAGATTAAGAGGGAGTCTCGCTCTGCGGTGTAAGCCGTCCCGACTGTTCGGGATAGTTAAGGGGGAGATTAAGAAGGGGCTTAAATTTATTCACATAATAACAAAATTTAACCGGACAACAATTAATTAAAATCACAATTCTATGGTACAGTTAGGAAAAGTTCTTCGCGCTTATGGTGTTATTTTTCTGATAACATTGTACACCATCGTTTTAGGGTCATTAGTAATCATAATATGGGCAATTACATTTGGCAGAAGAAGATTCACTGAGCCATTAGCTCCTTTCTGGACTCGGTTATTGTTATGGACTTCGAGGGTAACCGTCACTGTTGAAGGGATTGAACATTTGAAACCAAATGAGCGGTATGTTTTTATAGCTAATCACCAATCTCAATTTGATACCCCTGCCTGCATTTTTGCAATTCCTTTACACCTGCGGATACTTGCAAAAAAAGAATTATTCCGCATTCCATTTCTTGGCTGGGGCATTGCGGTGGTCGGACATATAAAAATAGACCGTGAAAATACTGATAAAGCACTCGCAAGCATTGAAAAAGCGGTACATCGCTTTACAAATGAAGATATTTCACTGCTTATTTTTCCTGAAGGGACACGCTCACCGGATGGGAAAATCCATCATTTTAAAAAAGGGGGATTTGCACTTGCTATTCAATCTCAGCATCCTGTTGTACCGGTAACGATTATCGGCTCACGAGCAGTCCTGCCTAAAAAATCACTGATTGTCAATCCCGGAAATATACACGTTATCATTGACGAACCAATTCCAACAACCGGCCTTACTTTTTCTGACCGAGACACACTGGCAAAAACTGTGCAGGAAATTATTATAAAGCATTTCTCAAGATATGATTCCTAAAAGTATAATTACCACTCATAAATTGCCCCTACAAATCTGTAGTCTCCGTGTTATTTAGTGGCTCAATAAAACACAAACGGGGCATCTCTGCCCCGCCGTGTGCGGAAAAGAAGGAGATACGCCTTAATCCATTCTTTTGCGTAAAAACGCAGGTATGTCTAAATCTTCCGGAGCAAATCCACCCTGAGCATTCCCGGAGAACACTGACTCCGCCCGGATATTCCAATCGTCTTCGGCTGCCTTTAGTACCCGAGTAAATGTTGGTTTTTCCCGTTCCTGCAGCGTAATATTCGGGTTTGTAAGTTCTTTTAAAACACTTTCAGGCTTTTGCTGTTTTGGCTGTTTTTTATTAAACCCGGCAGCGATGACAGTAACACTCAGTTCATCGCGCATTGAATCATCAATTACTGCACCCCACTTAATATTTGTATTTGTTTCGGTACCCACCGCTTCATGGATAACGTTCGCAGCGGCGTATGCTTCGTGTAAACCTAATTCTTTATTGCCGCAGATATTAACGAGCACCCCTTCAGCGCCCTCAATGGAGACTTCTTCAAGGAGCGGACTGGAGATTGCCTGCGTAGCCGCCTCTACTGCCCGATTTGATCCCGAAGCATGGCCAGCACCCATCAGAGCTTCCCCTCCGTCTTTCATCACTGCCTGCACATCAGCAAAATCAACATTCACCAATCCGGGAACAGTGATCAAATCAGAAATCCCTTTCGTCGCTTGACAAAGGATTGAATCAGCAATCCTAAAGGCATCTATTAAAGAAGTCCCCTGTTCAACGATTGATATTAATCTCTGGTTCGGAATAACAATCAAGGTATCAACCTGTTCTTTTAATTGTTTTATTCCCTCTTCAGCACGTGCCATTCGCACCTTCCCCTCAAAATGGAACGGTTTGGTTACAACACCAACCGTTAAAATCCCCAACTCTTTTGCAACCTCAGCAACGATAGGTGAAGCCCCCGTTCCGGTACCACCACCCATTCCTGCTGTTATGAAAATCATATCGGTGCCCATCAGGAGTTCTGCCAAATGGTCCCTATCTTCTTCCATTGCCTTTTTCCCTTTATCAGGGTCCCCACCAACTCCCCTGCCCTTTGTTAAATTTGCACCAATTTGCAATCTCACCTCTGCTCGGTTAAACTCAAGCACCTGGGTATCGGTGTTAACAGCAATAAACTTGACGCCTTTGAGCTGTTCATTAATCATCCGATTGAGCGCATTACAGCCAGCGCCGCCGACACCGACAACCTTAATACTGGCGTTATCAGTCATCAGCATCTCTTCGTCATATTCAAACGTCATCTCTTCCTCCTTCTCCTATCACTATGGATTTTATAATAATTGTTTATATTCTTTTCCATTTTTACCACAGAGAACACAGAGAGCACTGAATGTTTGTATATGAGATATTTGACTTAACGCAGGCTAAAGCCTGCGGCTACCGATTAAATAACAATTTTAACCTCATTTTTTGGTAGCCGCAAACTTTAGTTTGCGATTTAATGGATTTTTTCAAAGGTCTCGTATATAATTGAAAATTCCGCGTCTCATTACTTTTACTCTATCATTTAAAAGTATCCGCTTCCTTTGCATTCTCTGTGGATTCTATGGTTTAAATTTTTATTTACTCTGGTTTATATTTTAAAAAAATTCAGCAAACCACTTTTTCATCCGCTGATGTATCGTATTTTTACCGGACTCACCGTTCCCCCGGTCTTCGCCACCCTGGCTTTGATAGCCATACATAATTAATCCGACACAGGTTGCAAACATCGGATTCTTTGCTAAATCAATAACACCGGTAATTCCCTGCGGCACACCGATGCGAACCGGCATATCAAACACCGATTCCGCTAATTCCACCGCACCCGCCAATAAACTGCACCCGCCGGTGATAACAATACCGGAAGTCAGCAAATTGAGATATTCTGACTGTTTTACCTTTTGCAGTGCGAGGGCATAAATTTCTTCCATCCGTGGTTGAATAATTCGCGTGAGGATTGTCCTCGACACTTTCCGCGGCTCCCGTCCTCCGACGCCGGGAACGGCAATGTATTCCTCTTCTTTTAACAATCCTACATAACAGCATCCGTACTCAATCTTGATTTTTTCCGCCTGTTCCGGCGGCGTCCGCAGGCCAATTGAAATATCATTCGTAACGTTCCTCCCGCCCAATGCAACGACTGCTGTATGCCGTATACTGCCCTCATAAAAAAGGGCAATATCAGTCGTACCGCCGCCTATATCAAGGAGTCCGACCCCCATTTTTCGCTCATCTTCGCAAATCACTGCATAACTTGAAGCAAGCGGCTCAAGCACAATATCCTGAATATGAAGCCCTGCCCGCTCGACACTTTTATACATATTTTCTATTGAGGTAACTGCTCCGGTAACAATATGCGCCTCCACCTCAAGACGGACACCTGACATACCCACTGGGTCAAGGACTCCATCTTGATCATCCACAATAAATTCCTGCGGAAGAACATGGATAATTTTCTGATCTAACGGAAGTGAAACTGCCTGAGCCGCTTCAATTGCCCGCTCGATGTCCGATTGATTGATTTCGTGATGGTCACGGGATACCGCAACAATACCCCGCGAATTGATACTCCGAATATGATCTCCGGCAACACCGGTAATAACTGAACGTATTTCTACACCAGACATCAATTCCGCATCTTCAACCGCTTTTTTAATTGACTGAACTGTTTTATCAATATTTATAACCACACCACGCCGCATTCCATCTGATGGACTCGTCCCCACCCCTAATACCTTTATCCCGCTAAACTGGTCCTTTTCAGCCACAATGACACCGATTTTTGTTGTGCCTATGTCTAAACCGACCATAATATCTTTCTCGGACATTGTTGACTCCCTTTTTAAATACTGCTTCTACAAAATGTGCGGTATCCCATAATAACACATTATTATATTATATCTTATTTTTGATAACTACCTGATCTCGGTAGTTTAAATTTATATATTCAAATGTGCTACTGATTGAATGCATATCACAAAACTCTAAAAAATACTTGAGTTTTTCAAGTTTTTGTCTATAATCAATATCACCAAACTCTATTTGAACACCTGACCCGCTTAAAAAAACTGCCAATTCTCCATCAGCGTTAAAATGTATCTCGGAAATAGACTTCTCAAGCTCCGGTAGATGGGTATGCGCCAAACTGAGAATTGCTGTTGCACGGGTTATCCGGTCATCTGTCAGTTTTACACCATCTTTCGGATTTTCAACTGATATTCCCGTAATCACTGGTAAATCCTCAAGCATTGGTTTCCCCAGCAGTTTCGGCAACAAATATCCCTCTTTATCTACAAGCATTACTTTATCAAAGACAATAAATGCAAAGGGAACCCGCTCAACAATATCTATCCGCACTGTATTCGGGAACTTTCGCCCGAACGACGCCTCGGCAACATACGGACTCGATTCAACAGATTTCTTTAACGCACTAAAAGATATATCAAAAATCTTTTTATGCGGCGGCAGTGAAATTAACGTCCGAATATCTTCTTCAGATAAAATTGAAAGTCCTGAAATCTCCACGTGTGCCGTTTGAAAAACCGATGAATTGTCTGTCCAGTATCGAAGTCCAACTACCAAATAATAGATTCCCACTCCTAATCCGGCAGTAATACCCATCCATCCAAGTGTTTTAAAAAATCTCTTCCAGCGTTTTGTCTTATGATAATTTCCGCTTTTCACGACTTTAATCCTGTCTTACTGCTGTATAAGCTTCTTTTTTAATGCAAGAATAATTCGTTCACTTACATCCCATACATCACCTGCCCCTAATGTCATCACAATGTTCCCCGGTTTAGCATAATCGGAAACAAATTCTATAATTGCCTTTTTTTCCGGTATAAAGTGAACATCGGGATGCCCCTGCGCCTGCGCCCAGTCGGCAATCATTTTCCCGGTAATTCCCGGAATGGGCTGTTCACGGGACGGGTAAATATTTGTAATGATAACGGTATGAGCATCGTTAAAACTTTCACCGAATTCCCGGTAAAAATCCCGTGTTCTGGTAAAAAGATGCGGCTGGAAAATTGCAATGATATGCCGTTCTGTCCAACCGGTACGTGCGGCATTAAGACTCGCCCGTATCTCCGTCGGGTGATGCGCATAATCATCAACAACCATTATATCATCAACAATATCCTTTAACTCAAACCGGCGGAATACTCCGCTGAACTCACACAATGCCTCACGAATGATTTCAAGCGGAACATCCATCTCAAGCCCGACAGCAACCGCCGCCGTTGCATTTTTAATATTATGCAGTCCGGGCAATTTCAGGGTAAAATTTCCCAATGACTCTCCCCGCCGACGGAGAAGAAACGACGATTTAAAATACTCAAACGTATACTTTTCGGGACGATACTCAGCTTCCGGATTAATACCATACGTGATAATCCGCCGCTCCAACTTCGGAAGAATATCCCGGATTGCAGACTCATCTATGCATAAAACAATACACCCATAAAATGGAACCTTTGCAGCGAACTCAGAAAACGCTTGTTTCAGCTCATCCAGCTCACCGTATGAGTCTAAATGCTCCCGCTCTAATGTAGTGATAACGGCAACAGTCGGTGAAAGTGTCAGAAATGACCGGTTAAACTCATCAGCCTCTGCTACTAAATAATCACCCAGTCCCAGTCGGACATGGGACTGAAAGCTTTTAACCTTGCCACCGACAACAATAGTCGGGTCTAAATTCCCTGCAGTCAATACCTGACCAATCATCGAGGTTGTTGTCGTCTTGCCGTGAGTGCCGGCAATGCAGATACCATATTTTAGCCGCATTACCTCGGCAAGCATTACTGCCCGTTTAATAACCGGAATTTTTAGCCGGCGTGCCTCTGTCAGCTCAGGATTATCTTCTTTAACTGCCGCAGAATATATCACTACATCGGCACCGGTGATATTCCGTGCATCGTGTTGATATACTATATCAACTCCCAATTCCTGCAGGTGATGAGTTACTGCACTCTCTATCAAATCCGACCCGGTTACCCGGAATCCAAGGTTGACCATTATCTCCGCAAGCCCATTCATTCCCGCCCCACCGATTCCCACAAAATGCAAATGCCGTGTTTTCCCAAACCGCATTATTTAATCCTCACTATGATATATGAGCTATTATATTTGCTTTTCTCCGAAACGGAACTACATAGGGTGACTGCAGAGATATATGCGATTCCGAAACAGCACCGAAAACCTTGACCGGTTTCGCCATACCAATATTAAGCAATATCCCGGAGGCAGCTAAGGTAATCAATAGAGAGCTTCCCCCATAACTGAGAAACGGCAAGGGCAAACCAATTGCCGGTAATAATCCGCTTGCCATTCCAATATTTATAAATGCCATAATAATCAATGAAAAAGTTATACCTGCGGCTAACAGACTTCCGAATACGTCAGGAGCTCTCCGTGAGATCACTAATCCCCGCCATAATATGAGAAAAAATAATACAAGTACCAGCATTGCTCCAATAAATCCTGCTTCCTCACCAAGAATAGAAAATATAAAATCTGTAAACGGCTCTGGCAAAAACAGCATCTTCTCTTTACTTTGACCGATACCGACACCAAAAAATCCCCCACTTCCCAAACTAATTAAAGACTGAAACGTTTGATAATTTGTTGACAGCATCTCAGTACTGGGATTGAAAAACTCTATCAGACGTTTTACACGGTTCGGATCAGCATAGAGTCCACAAACAGCCACCGGCAGTAAAACTACTCCAGACCCCAACAGATATCGCAGTTTCACACCTCCATAAAAAAACAGTACGAATCCGATACATGCTACTATAACGGCATGGTCAAAATCAGGCTGAAGTACAATCAATCCACCAGCAACCCCCACTATCAATAAAAGGGGAAGAAAACCATTCATAAAACTGTCAAATTTATCCTGTTTCCGTGCAAGAGCATCGGCGACGTAGAGTATGAGCGCAAATTTTAACACCTCACACGGCTGAAATGAAATCGGACCAATATCGAATTTCCGAACAGAACCACGAACAGCATTCGACTTCACAAACAACATAACCCCCATGAGTACAATAGCAGCCAAAAATCCCCACTTAGCCAACTTCTGAAACTTATGATAATCAATTCGGATAAATATCCAGAGAACCAGCAATCCTAATATGACATGAACTATATGCCGTTTAAAAAAATAATTCGGGTCATTAAACTGCACATTCGCTTTCACGGTGCTCGCACTATAAACAATAATAATCCCGATTGCAACAAGGGATAAAATTGCTGTTATCAAAAAATAGTCTACAGTCGGCTTCCGCTCAGACATCTCTATCATCAGTTTTATTATCGAAACTAAAAATATTGCTCAATACTTTTTTAAAGAACGAACTAACTCTTTAAATACATATCCTCGTTCTTCAAAATTGGTAAACATATCAAAACTTGCGCATCCCGGAGAAAGCAGGACGGTGTCACCCGGCACTGCCCGAGTAAAAGCAGTATGCACTCCATCCGCAAATGTTTTCACCCGCTCAAGAATCGAGACATACGGAGACCATGCTTTCTCCATCCGGTCTGCCGCTTCACCTAACAGAATCATCCGTTTAACTCTGCTTTTTATAAGCTCGTTTGCCACCGAAAGGTCGCTTCCTTTATCTCTCCCCCCCGCTATCAGGATAACCGGCTTATCAAATGAATAGAGGGCAATCATCAGTGAATCTATATTCGTAGCCTTTGAGTCGTTAACAAATGTGATTCCGTTAATCGTATCCACATACTCCAGCCGGTGTTCAAGTCCCTTAAAAGTTCGCAATCCCACAGCAATTTCCTCCGGAGTAACGCCGAAAGAAAATGCGGCGGCGGCGGCGGCAAGTGCATTGTCCACATTATGCAATCCCGGTACCGGTATATCCTTCACAGAAAATATTGGAACTCTCTCAGTATCACCAAATAAATAAAGAGTATCGTCAATTACCCCGGTCCCTCTTCTCACTCCTGATGCATTATTGAACCACAGCCGTGTTGCATACCCCGGAATATGGGCAGATGCAAGAATCGGGTCATTTATATTAAGTATCAGCTTATCTGCAGGATCTTGATTCTCACCAATTCGGAATTTGCATCGGATATATTCCTCCATTGTCTTATGACGTGATATATGGTCTGGAGTAATGTTCAGGATAATTGCGGCATTCGGATGAAATGTCTCAATCGTTTCCAACTGATAACTTGAAATTTCCAAAACAACAGTTGTATCGGGTGATATTTTGTCAACAAATTCACTGAAAGGTATTCCTAAATTGCCGCCTGCCAGCACCGGGCGGCCTGCCGTGCTGTATATATTTTCAATCATTGCCGTTGTTGTTGACTTCCCGTTTGTCCCGGTTACAGCGATGATGGGAGATTTACAAAATCGGTATGCCATTTCAAGTTCGCCGGTTAGGTATACACTGCGTTTTTTCGCCTCAATAACAATCGGATTATCCAATCCAATACCAGGAGAAAGCACCATTATATCGCGCCCCGTATATGCCCTTTCAGTATTTCCGCCTAATTCATAATCCAATCCTGATTGGGCGAGTTCCTCGCACACCATTTCAAGCTCATATGATGATTTTTCTTCACTTAAAAATACCGTGGCTCCCTTTCTGAGCAGAAGCCTGGACACCGCTAATCCACTCTTTCCGGCACCTAAAACAGCAATATGACTGCCGGGTATATGTTCAGTTTTGAACACCATTCTTTATACCAAAGGAATATAAATATTCTAATACTTTTTCCATCGTGCTGCCCCGTGAGCCTTTTACCAGCAGGGCATCTCCCGGCATCAATTCCGCTGACAAGAGCTGAGCCGCCTCCTTATGAGTTTCGCAATGACGGGCACTCATAATGCCTGCCTCACGAGCACTCCGGGTCATATATAATGACTCTTTGCCAACAGTAACAACAGCATCAATGTTTAATTTAGCGGCCTCTTTTCCTACCTCACTATGTTCATCCCTGCTGGATTCTCCGATTTCCAACATATCCCCCAGCACCGCAAACCGCCTTCCGGTAACCGGATATGAAGCAAGAAATTCAAGAGCCGCTTTCATTGAATCGGGATTCGCATTGTACGAATCATTAATAACAAATATGCCTCTCCATTCAGAAAACTCCATCCGCTGTTTGTAACCGGTATACGATTCAAGAGCATCAGCAATTGAATGTTCATCCACCCCTAATTTCAAGCCAACTGAGGCCGCCGCAAGACCGTTGTATACATTTTTAATTCCCAGTACTTTCATCGTAATCTGTTCCCCCCCATTAAGAATAAATGAATACCCGCCGGACTTCAGCATTACCAGTTTGTCTCCGCGTATGTCCGCATCATTCCCCAAACCGAACGTATATATGTCTTTAAACGTTTCTTTAGCCTTTTTAAGAAAAGGGTCATCCCCATTTATAAACCCTGCACCCCGACACTCCACAAATGAGAGCAAAGCTGTTTTGGTTCTATAAATTTCTTCCTGTGTTTTAAAAAATTCTAAATGCGCTTTCCCAATATTCGTTATAACGCCATACGTAGGGTGGGCAATTCCACATAATATATCAATCTCTCCCGGAAAACTTGCACCCATCTCAAGCACTGCGGCTTCCACCGTACCACTCAAACGAAACAGCGTCAATGGAAGCCCGATTTGATTATTATAATTGCACTCAGACTTTACCACACTATACTTTTTCCCGAGTACTGCCGCTGTCATCTCTTTCGTAGTCGTTTTCCCATTTGTTCCTGTAATCCCGATAATCGGGATTGCATATTTATTCCGATGAATGAATGCAAGCTGTGCCAATGCCTTCCGTGTATCAGGTACAGAGACAATAATTACTTCTTTACCGAAATCACTATCCAGAGACGTCCATTGGCGAGACACAACAACTGCCTTCACTCCGAGACGGATAACATCTTTTAGAAAAGAATGGCCGTCGAACCGCTCCCCTTTAATCGCAAAAAATATTTCTCCGGGACAAATCATACGAGAATCTATAGAGACACCAGTCATTTCCGGAATGCCACTATTAACCGGTATCTTGACTGATGATTCAGGAATAAGCTGTAAATCGGTGAGTGTTATCCGTCCCATTACGGTTGTGTTTCAATGATAGTTAATAACAATCAATAACTACTGTAATCTACTTTTTTATGCACATCCACAAACCCGCCACAAAGAAGGCGGATGGGTGCCACAAATTGTATGTTTAAGCGACACAAATATACAAATCACAAACAGTACTCTTGAAATCATAAAAAGTATAAACTACTGCATCACACTTATGTTAGCTTTTTCTAAATTTTTCTCGTAAATAGTTTTCCGCCGCGTCACGGTCACTATAAGGGATCTTCTCTGTACCGATAATCTGATAATTCTCATGTCCTTTTCCCAACAATAACACACAATCCCCCTTGCGTGCTAAATCCAGTGCATAATGAACTGCCTCTGTTCTATCTACAAACACCTTCACAGCATTTTTATTTTCCAGCCCGTTTAAAACATCATCTATAATCTGCATTGGCGGTTCAGACCGGGGATTGTCGGAGGTTAAGACAGCAATATCCGAATATGCAACTGCTGCTCTCCCCATGAGCGGACGCTTCGTTCTGTCGCGGTCGCCCCCACAGCCAAAAACCGTTATTATCCTGCCGGGGAATATCCCTTTTACCGCACCAATAGCTTTTTCGATACCATCCGGTGTATGAGCAAAATCAATCAATACTGCGAACGGCTGGCTTTCATTTACCGTCTCAAGCCTACCGGGAACACTCTTTAAATTATACACCCCTTCTTCTATCTTTTCAATCGGAATATCTAAACAAACTCCTGCACAGACAGCAGCCATAATATTGTATAAATTATGCCGTCCCATTAATGAGGAACGCACCGTTACATTCCCGCTCGGAGTTCGCAGAACCGCTTGAATCCCGGAAAATGAAAAGGATACCTTTTCAGGATATACATCTGCTTTCCCCCGAGCAATTGAATAGGTAACCACCGGCCTATAGTTCTGACGAGCCATTAAAAGACTTGCAGGTTCATCGCCGTTTACAATATTCTCGCCCTCAACGGGATGAACCTGCTTAAAAAGCTTCTGTTTTGCCGCCGCATACTCTTCCATAGACCGGTGGTAATCCAGGTGATCCTGCGTTAAATTGGTGAACACTGCCAACCGGAATTGTATTCCCTCAACCCGATACTGTTCAAGTGAGTGAGATGACACCTCCATCACAACCGTTTTCGTCTGGCATTGCACCATTTCATACAACATATATTGCAGGGTGAGTGATTCAGGAGTGGTCCATTCCGCACTCTGCATCTCACCTCCAATGCGATATATGACCGTTCCCAGCAATCCGGTTTTAATCCCGGTCTCCCGTACTATCTGGTCTATGAGATATGCTGTGGAGGTTTTGCCGTTGGTTCCGGTGATGCCAATCATCATCATCGAGCGAGACGGATGATTATAAAACGCTGACGCTATTCGTGCAAGCGCCTGACGAGTATTCCCGACCTGAATAAACGGCACACCGATGCCCAGACAGGGCTTTTCGACTACAACGGCACAGGCTCCCTGCTGAACCGCTTCATTAATAAAATTGTGACCATCAAAACTACCCCCTTTGACAGCCACAAATAAATCACCCGGTGAAACTTTTCGAGAATCACATTGAACTGCAGAAATATTCATAGTAATATCCCCTGTCTTCTGCAGAATTAGAATATCAGAAAGAAGTTCACAGAGTTTTTTTGTCATACGAGTATGATGAGAGATGATATACTATTTACTTCTCTATAATTATCTTATTTATCCGGATTGATTAATCCACCCTTTAATCTGCAACGGCTTTCATCAATCTATGTTATTGTTAACTATTTCATTTGCCATTCAAGCGTATCAAGGTTCCCGGAGAAACTTGATCTCCCGGCTGAGGAATTTGTTCTACGACAGTACCAGTTCCCTTTACTTGAAAGTCAAATCCGCCCCGCATCAGCATTCTTACAGCATCGCGGATAATCAGCCCGCGTACATCGGGTACAGTCACTTGTTCCGGTTCGTCAGTACTAATTATTTCCTGAGAGTTTTTCTCATCTTTTTGCTGAACAGGAATGACCAGCACGTCGTCTCGTTTTTGCTTTTCTTTGCCATTTTTTTCAATACTCGCATCTGTCCGGGCGATTCCATCGGCATAAGCATTGGTTGTCAGAAGATGGCCTTCCTTCTTCGAATCGAACAGACCTATAAATTTTTGCCACAAATTCTTTTTTTTATTTCCCGGCACTGGCTCCGGGGGATTTGATACTAACAATGGATTTGCTGGAATATGGGCAATGCGCGTTATAATATTTTTCAGCACCGGCGCCGCAACCATTCCACCATAATGTTGACCTTTCGGACTGTCAATGACAACAATTCCTGCTATTTTCGGATTTCTTGAAGGATAATACGCCACAAATGTTGAAACATAATCGGTCTTTGAATATTGTTTTGTTTCGGGATTAACTTTTTGGGCGGTGCCGGTTTTCCCTGCAATAGTTCCATTTTCTATTTTCGCTGGAGTCGCCGTCCCATATTCTACGACTGCCTCAAAAAACTCGGTTAGTATTTTTGCCGTCGCTTCAGAAACGACTCTGTGGATTTTTTGAGGCCGAAATTCTTCAATAACATCCCCGACGGGGCTCACAATTGCTTTAACAACGAACGGTTTCATTAAAATACCGCCATTTGCAATTGCCGCATACGCATTTAAAATTTGAAGGGCATTAACCGTTACTTCCTGTCCCACTGCAATCGAAGGCAAAGAATAATTTGACCACTGCGACAGCACCGGTACCGTTCCGGACGTTTCACCCCCTAATTCAATCCCTGTTTTTACCCCAAATCCAAATTTCTGAGTATAAGAATAAAGCTCCTGAGTTCCAACCTTTTCTGCCACTTTATAGGTTCCGATGTTGTCGGAGTAGGCTATAATGTCTTTAAATGTTAAAATACTATGTTTTTTATCAGCTTTGAAAATCCGCTTACCAATCTTTATTTCACCGTTTTCACAGTCAAATTTATCATAAGGCTGAACAATCCCTTTTTCCAGCGCCGCAGCGGCTGTAACCAGTTTAAATATAGACCCGGGCTCAAAGGTATCGTTAATACATCTGTTTTTTCTGAGACTTGTTTCAGCATTCTGGGGACTATTGCTGTCGAATCCCGGCTGGGAAATCATTGCAAGAATTTCACCAGTCATCGGATTCATCAAAATTACCGTTCCCGACCGGGCTTCATACTCTTTAAGGGCTTGCTCCAACTCCTCTGCAGTAATAATCTGACAGTCTAAATCTAACGTGGTTATAATAGAATTGCCGTTGACCGGCTTTTGGATAGGATAATTGAAATCAACGATGCGATTACCGTGCGCATCGGTGGCAACAATTTGTTTCCCGGGGGTCCCGGCAAGCACTTTATTGAACCGTAATTCTAAACCCTCAATGCCGACATTATCTACATCGGTAAATCCAATCACCTGCCCGGTTTTATCACCATACGGGTAAAAACGCTTAAATTCCGAATTGGTGGTTATACCTTTCAGCTTTTTTTCTGCTATCTTTTCCGCTTGCTCTGCCGGTACTTTTCGGTCAATGAAAATGAACTTTTTATCCTGTTTCAGCAAACTCAAATAATCATCGCGGGATTTTCCTAAATTCTGAGCAAGAATGGTAGCTGTTTTCCAGGAATCTTCAATACGCGGCGGTTCTGCGGCTATCTCATAATATCCAATGTCGGTTGCAAGTTTCTGTCCATACCGGTCTATTATATCCCCACGGGAGGCTGGCAATACATCATTTCGGTAATATTGCTTTTTCCCCAATTCTGTATATTTGTTACTATTCAATACCTGTATATATGCCAACCGTGCCACCAGACATATCCACACTATTACCAGAGAAGAGGTAATAAAACCGATACGATATTTTATGGAAAATTTTTTCATATACTCAGCTCTATTAAGGTATTCTATCCTTCTCCGGAGAAATAACGTGTTCAGGTACTGACACCAGAATCTTTGGCATTTTCGGTAGTTCCATTCCCAGCCGGGTACTCACGTATGGATAAATAATTTCATAGGTGCTCTCCCGGTCTAACTCACGCTGGGTATACTGGTTTTTGCTTTGTTGGTCAAGAATCTCTTTCTGGAGATTTTTTACTTTTTGAGCGGTATTATCCACGTTGATCTTTACCCAGATTAATGCGACCAAGGCACAGACCAATACCGTTAAATAAAATATGAATTTCTTTATCGGGAGCGGTGGTTTTAATGTCTGTTCAATAACCTGTCGCTGTTCAGAGGTGTAATACAGCCGGCGCTCCGGTTTTACCCGATTGTGCGGAATATTCTTTACTCGATTCCGGGAAGTTGAAGTATCTTTTGGCCGTATTTGAATTCCAGACATCGGTCTATCGGTCTATCTTTGATGCTTATTAAAGTTTTAGTTGATTATGAAGCTTTATATCTATACTCGCTTTAAATTTTTTCAGCCGCTCGCAATTTAGCACTCCGTGAATGAGGATTTGCAAAAATCTCTTCATTTGTTGGCGTTATGGGTCTTTTCGTAATTACCCGCACATCAGGAATTCGCCCGCATAGGCATACCGGAACATTCTTCGGACATACACAGGGATTGCTATGATTTCGAAATGCCGTTTTTACTATCCGGTCTTCAAGCGAATGATAGCTCACAATTACGACACGTCCTCCCGGAACAACAAACTGCCAGCAATCTTCAAGAAATCTCTTTAAATTATCTAATTCCCGGTTCACCGCAATTCTGAGTGCCTGAAAAATGCGGGATGCCGACTTGGTAAACTGTGCAGGTCTCCACTGCTTCTTCATTATGTCTATCAGGTCAAACGTCGTCGTAAATGAGCGCCGGCTTCGCTCTTCAATTATTATTCTCGCCAATAACCGCGAGCGCTTTTCCTCACCGTACATAAAGAATATTTGCGCCAGCTCCTGCTCTGAAGCAGTCATCACAATATCCCGTGCAGTTATTGCCAGCCGTATGTCCATTCTCATATCCAGCGGAGCATCACTGCGATAGCTGAATCCACGCCCGGCATCATCAATCTGCCTCGATGACAATCCCAAATCAAGCACAATCCCGCTGACTGATTGAATCCCTTCCTGCCGCAAAATCTCTGACAAAGAACAAAAATTTGAATGATATATCGAAATTTTATCTCTAAACTGGTGTCTCCATGTATCTGCAAACGCTATTGCCTGTTCATCCCAATCAGCCGCAGCGACCCGCCCTGCAGAACCCAACCGCTCTAATAATCCCCTGGTATATCCTCCGTCTCCCAACGTTCCATCAAAATAAATACCATCGGCATCAGTAATTAATAAATCAAGCGCTTCTTTCAACAGCACCGGAATGTGAGTGGACGATACATATCCCATTGACCCGCACAACACCTGATGTTTACAAACGTTTAATTCTATTTCAAACTGAAATAATATTTATCTGTTTAATTTAAAAAATTATATTTTCGGCTATTTCTTCGTAGCTTTCACCGGGAGCTTGCAGTTGCTTTTCATAAATTTCCGGGTTCCACAGCTCTATTCGATCCATCACACCGACAATCATCACATCTTTGTCAATTTGAGCGATTTTTAACAGCTCTGCGGGTATGGCAATCCGTCCTTGTTTATCGCATTGGTCTTTATAAGCGTAAGAGGTAATCATCCGAACGAACCGGCGGTTTTTCTCTTTATTGGTAGGAAGTTCACGGAGTTTGTCTTCAAATTTTTTCCACTCATCCTCCGGGAACAGAAACAGGCAGGGATCAAATCCCCTGATAATGACGAAGGTGTCATACGCCTCCGGGGCAAGCTCTTTCCGGAGCCGTGCCGGGATATTGAGACGACCTTTTGAGTCTAACGTATAGCGAAACCGCCCTTTAAATGAAGACATTGCCCTCTATCCGAACGTCTTTCTTTTAATGTATCAGATACTGTATATTGCTTAAAAATATTTCCCCACTTTTTCCCACTTTTCCCCAAAACTTGTATTATTATAATCCTTTTTTCAATATTTGTCAAGGAAAAAATAGCATATTTTTCGTTTTTTTATTTAAAACATCAATTGTATCAATGATTTGTTAAATACCATAAGAAGATAACTCATTTATATTACATACAGCTTTAAGATATAACTGTAACTATAATGAATAAAGGGAATTGCAAAATATTGGCAAAAATCTTGAATTTTGACAAAAATGAACACTTTTTAACGGGAGTATGCAAAATATTGCACTGCAATTGTTTGCACTCTTCTCGATATTTTTATAAAAACAGACGTTACCGGTCTTCCTTTAAGCTGTAACTATATTAAAAATAAAAATATATTGACAAAGGTACAGAATTTGCCTATAATACGTTATACGCAATAATTACAGATACTTTTTCTACTTCTTTTGCTAAATTTTTCGGGAGGCAAATATGAAAAAAATATATGCTTCTTTTTTCTTTATCGGCTTCATTTTGTTAACGAAAATACCGGTCTATGCTGAACAAGACATTACCTATAAGATGAAAACGCTCATTTCCGCAGAAGACCGCTTCAATGGCGAGCAACTCAATAAACCGGTCTGTATAAAAGAAAATCCGGCAACCGGCGATCTGGTCATAGCCGACTACGGTAATCACTGCCTGTATGTATTTTCAAAAGATGGAAAATTCAAACAGAAAATCGGCAAGCCCGGTGAGGCAGCCGGACAGCTCCAGCGCCCGCTTTATATCGCTTTTTCAGATAACGGGGATATATATGTACTTGAGAAAGAAAACAGCAGAATTTCGGTATTCTCAAAAGACGGCACATTTTTAAAATGCATTCGGCTACAAAATACTCTTAAATACAGCCAACTTATTCCCCAGTTTAGTGTTACAAGTACAAACAATATTCTCATAAGCAACCCAGGATTATGCTTTTCTGACAGTAATTATTCCCTCGCTGTTTTGTCTGAAACCGGAAGTGTAATTAAACATATCGGTAATATTTTAAATACTTCATATCTTGTACAAAGTGATTCTCCTTTAAATGGAATCCCATTTGTTAATGCAAAAAATGAATTTGTGTTCTTCCCGGCAAGAAAACCGATTGCACTGACCTTTGATAATCAAGGAACTTTGCTCAGTGCATTCGATGTTGAAAATCAGCAGGTAATAATACTGCCCAAAAATCGGGTAACATTCACGGAGGATGAAATCCTTAAAATGCCTGTTACTGATTTAACAAAACTCCTGCAATCACAGTCGAACATTCAAGTTATAACAGGTGTAAAAGGAGGCAGAGAGCAAATCCTCCAAATCACCGGAATGTCTACACAAAAAGGCGATTCGCTTAAAAAGATGAGAGAACAGATGAATACAGGAAAGATTGAAGGATATATTCGAGATAAAGCAACAAATACTCCAATAATCGGCTCAATTGTAATTATTGAAGGGTCAAATCCCGTTATCGGTGCAATTACTGATGCAAAAGGATATTACATAATTAACAATATATATCCCGGGATATATACACTAATAGCTTCATTCGTCGGTTATACAACTGAAAGGCAAGAGAATATAAAAGTAAATGCTGATACACTAACTGAAGTAAACTTCTTGTTGATAGAAAAAGCTATTACGACCAAAGAAGTAAGAATCCGAGGAAATGTAGATGTTCGTGTTGGAAAGTCACTTGAAAAGAGTACATTTTTACCCAAAAGAATGGAGCCGGGCAATCAACCGCCATTACCGTTATTATATTTAGATATATTATATAAAAACAATACCTATTATTTGCTGTTACGCCCAAAATCGCAAGACGACAGTGTAAAAATTCTTGTATTAAATGAAGAATTCAAGAAAGTCAATACGATTACTCTTCCTGTTAATCTTAATTTCCCATTAGAAAGTATAGACGCACTTGGCTTTGATGTAATACGCGAAGGGACTATTGTTTTAACAGTGCCCGTGGGGAAAGCCTATTTATTTTCATCGAAATAAGAAGCTGTAACAATATGGAGAATGTATCCCTATTCCAGTAATAATGTTTCAATAATCTTATCAGAAACTAAAAATCCTTTGTTATTGAGTACTATGGAATCACTATTCAACTCTATATATTCAAATCCACCATTATGAATAAAATTATCAATATTTTGTTTTAATTTTTCAGTATATACGTTCCCAAATTGCCGCTTAAACTCTTCTAATGACAGCCCCTCATTCGTTCGCAGGCGGAGCATTATTTCCTCATTCATCTGCTGAAGCGTTGTTAATACCTCCGAATCTTTGATTGGCAATTTTCCTGCATCAATTTCAGCATAATACCATTGAAAGTCAGTCGTATTCCACGACCGGACATTCCCATCAAATGAGTGCGCCGACAAACCAAATCCTTTATACCGTCCCCGCCGCCAGTATTGCATATTATGCAGGGAACGATGCCCCGGCCGTGCATAATTAGAAATTTCATACTGCTCATAACCTGAATTTTGCAGATTTTGACGGATTAGTATAAACATTTCTGCAATTGCTTCATCATCGGGCAGGAATAATTCACCGGATTGAACCATCCCGCTCAGGGGGGTGCCGGGTTCAACTGTTAATGCATACGCTGAAATATGTTCCGGTGCAAATTCTATAATTTCCTCTACAGTTGATTCTAAACTTTTAAGGGTCTGTCCGGGAATGCCGAATATAACATCAACATTTATATTATTAAATCCGACTGTTAGTGCAGAATTGACTGTTTTGTAACCATCTTCAATCGAATGGAGCCGTCCCAGCGTTTTTAAATCGTCCTGATTAAGCGACTGTATCCCTATAGACAAACGGTTGACACCAGCATTCCGATAATCAATAAGCGTTTTTTCAAGTGCTGATTTTGGGTTCACTTCAATAGTTATTTCGGCATCACCTGTTACCGGGAAGAGATTCTTAATGGTCTTAATCAGTGGAATTACACTTTCCGGCGGCGCATAAGAAGGTGTCCCGCCGCCGATGTATAGTGACTGGACAATTATTTCTTCCTTGTTTTTCTCAGCAAACAGCTTTATCTCCCCCTGGAGATAGCCGCAATACCGCCGCATCTCCGCTTTAGAATAACCGGCTGTTGAAAAGAAATCACAATACCCACAGCGGCGCTCGCAAAACGGAATATGTATATAAAAACCCCACATTTCTGATTCACTTTTCATCGAGCAAAAAGGTCTAATCAGTACTTTAATAATGTATATATATTTTCATTATTCGGCAAGAATAATAATTCAAACAATTACTTAAAAAAATCCTTGTTTTTTTCATTGAAAGATTCTATTATATGGAAAAATTTCTTCATTGCTTTCAATATATGAATTTCCGCACCACTTCTTCCATACGGAATAACCATCGCTCCGGAGCAGCAAGATTGACATCTGATGCACTTACTGTTCTAAGTGAACTGATTCAAAATGATACAAGCACATCAGCCGAAAAAATTTTTCAAAACATTACTGAATGGTGCACTCAATTAAAAAATGCCCAGCCTTTTATGGCTTCAATACGAACGGAAACATATAGTTTCATAAAAACTGCTGAAAATTACATCCAGACCACGAATGAAATAACTGCTATTCGCCCTCTGCTTTTGGATTGGCTCAAACAACGCCAGCTTGAACGCTGCCAAAATCTCCGTCAGCTTGGCAGTTTTGGGAGTTCCATTATTGAAACCAACGATACAATAATGACATACAGCGCAAGCAGTACCATCTCTGCAATTCTAATGGAGGCACATCAACAGACTATTCCCTTTTCTGTCATTCTCTCCGAAGCAAGACCAATGAAAGAAGGGATTGTACTCGCAAAACGTCTGGCAAAACGGGGAATACCAACCACTCTCGTTGTTGATATTCTGCTTCCGCATTACTTACCAACGGTTCAAAAACTCATTATCGGTGCTGATTGGATAAGTGAAACGCAATTCACCAATAAAATTGGAACGGGATTGCTCGTGGATTTAGCCCTGAAACAACAAATACCTGTCTCCGTTGCGGCAACAATGGATAAAATCTATCCACAGCGGTATTACCCGCTTACGATTGATGACCAGCCACCAGAAGAAATAACCAAATCACACATTCCACCGTTAACGATAAAAAACAGGTACTTTGAAGCAATACCCCATTCAGATAAAATAACATTTATAACAGAACAAGGAATTTTAAAATTGGAGAACATCCTGCAAAAAACAAGAAATGAACTATTATGAGCTATTGTATAAATTTGAAGAGAATTTAACTCTCATTGTATAAAAATGAAATGTA
>Ga0315291_10001592_pt1 | contig 30233 bp, 22 predicted proteins | sample YL17G12_20_MG_FD_203070 | JGI IMG/M metagenome (GOLD analysis project Ga0315291, IMG submission 203070) | Sediment microbial communities from Yellowstone Lake, YNP, Wyoming, USA - YL17G12_20 | ecosystem: Environmental > Aquatic > Freshwater > Lake > Sediment | place: USA: Wyoming | collected...
CCATTTCGGCCGCCCGCTCGCTGATGCGGTCAGCGAGCGCCTCCTTCAGCTCCTTCGGCATCCACAATACCCGCGGCATCCCCCCCTCAGCCGAGATGAACTTCTTGCTCACAACGTAAAGGCGCCCTATGCCCAGGAACCCCGGCGTCTGGAGCCCGCCCCCCACCGTTCCCGCCAGCGTCGTGAACGCCATCCCGCAGGGCGTCATCCCGGGGTACTCGCGGTTCACGATCATCACCCCATGCACCTCGCCCGTCGGCTCCGGCAGGATCGCCATGATGCACTCGAAACACCCGCACGAGGTCATCGGGTCTTCCATCAGCGAGTAGGCGTTGAACCGCTCCACCGACTTGTTCGAGGTCTGGTAGACAAACGCGTTCACGCCCTCCCACTGTCCCTTCACGCCGTCAATCACCGCGCCCTTGGGCACCGGCTGGTTCGCGCCCGCGGGGTTGATCTCATAAGCGGCCTTGCCGTCGAGCCAGTTGTAGGCTCCGCACAGCCCCAGCCGCTCCGGGCTTATGACGCACACGTGGTTCGGCGCGTAGGACTGGCAGAGCGTGCACGAGTAGAAGATGTCCACGCTCTCATCGGTCATCCCCGCCACCCTGGCATCCCGCGCGTCCCAGACCTTGCGCGCGTCCGCCAGAATCGGCTTCATCGCCGCCTCATCGGTGAGGATCGTCACCTGCACCTTGTCAACCAAGGCCGGGAACTTCTGCAGGTATTCCCCCCGCAGCAGCTCCCCGAAATGCCGCAGCCGCAGACCCGCCTTGAACGCGTTCTTCGAGATCCGCACCCAGGTGATATCGCGCTGCCCCATGTGGAACACGCCCATCGCGTGGTTGATGAGCGTGTGCACCTGCCGCTCGAGGATCGGCTCGAATTCCTCCTGCATCTTCCGTCCGGCCACCTCGATGAACATGCCCAGCGGCATCGCCCCGCCCAGCTCCACCGAGTCGCAGTCCGCCCCGACCAGCGTGATCTTCCCGTCCTCCACCTGGTCCATCGGCCGCATTCGCAGGAACTCGAACCCGGTCGTGTACTTGCCTCCGAACTGCACCTGCATGTCATCCCGCCGCACGGTCTCGCCTTCGAACGCCGCCGCCACCGGCACCGGGATGTCAATCTTGCTCACCGTCACCTTGACCCCGCGCACCTCGACACAGGTCTCGACGATGCGCTTCCGGTCAAGCTCTCTCACCAGCGCCTCATAGGTCGTCACCCCGCTCGGGCGGATTTCGGGGATCGGCGTATCGCAGATCACCGGGAATCCCATGTTGATCGCGCCCGCGCCGCTGGCATACTTCAGATCATCAATGTCGCCGAGCCCCAGACCGAAGGCGAAGATGCGCGCCCGCGTGTAGTCGAGGCATTGCTTCCAATCGCCCTTCTTGTGCCCGCCAAAGGTCAGCGCGCCCCGGATCGCCCAGTCCAACGCGTAGATGATTGACTCCGTGTCCGGCCCGAGGGGCACGATGTACCGCCCCCACCAGGCCTTCTTCAGGTCCCCGTCCTCCGTCTCCGATGCGTCCCTCGGCAGGACCCGGGCCTCGATGAGTTGATCGCGCATGGTCTCGCCTTTGTGGTTGCCGATGAGGAAGGTGAGGATGTTGCGCTTCTGAAGCTCGCGGATGATGTGGACCGCCGTCTCGGTGTCCGGCGCCGCGCCCACGATCGCCGCGAAGCCGGGCAGGCGGCCATCCACTAGCTGGATGCCGAGCGTCCGCAGGATGGTGTCGGAGATGAAGCCGTGCCAGCCCTCGAGCGGTTCCTCCCCCTCCAGGTAAGCTATCGCCTTGAGCAGCTCCTCCGCCAGCAGCGTCGCCACCCCCGCGTCCAGCGCCGCCGCGAGATACGGCAGCCACAGGCGGTCGGTCGGCTCGTCGGAGAGCAATCCCTTGGCCGTATCGAGCACCTGCCGCGCCTGCCCGAGCGTGGATACCTCCAGCCCCAGCAGCGCATAGGCCATCGGCAGGAAGAACGCCGTCTCTGGGAACTCGAGCGCCTGCGCTTCCCCGCGCGCGGCAATCGCCGCCTCCAGCTTCTCCCCGACCCGCGCAACGATCTCGTTCGATCCACGCACCGCCGCCGCCGCAACAGCCTTCGACATCTACCCTAACTCCTCACACCTGTTGGGCAGGGGCTTGCCCCTGCCACTGCTTTCAGTCATCCTGCCTGAAGCGAAGGTCCACCCGCCTCGGGCGGGGTCTTGCCTGCCCCCTACAGCTCTGCCGCCTTCAGCACCGCCGGCACGTGGTGCCCCCACCCCAACGGCATGATATGAACCCCGCGGCAGAGCGGCTTCAGCTCTCGGATCAGCCGAGCCGCGATATCAATGCTCGTCTTCACGACATTGCCGGCCTTCTCCCCCCGCTCCTTGGCCTCCTTATCCTTCTTCCCCGCCTCCGCCATCTCGGCGATCAAAGGATCCGGCACCGTCACCCCGGCCACGTTCGCGTTCATGTACCGGGCCATCCCGGCCGACTTCAGCAGCACGATACCGGCCAGGATCGGCGTCTTGACATCGCCGATCTTTCCCATGAAGTCAGCGAACTGAGCGACATCGTACACCGCCTGAGTCTGGATGAACTCCGCCCCTGCTTCGATCTTCTTGTGAAGCTTCATGATCTGCATCTCGACCGGGTTTCCGCCCGGCGTCACCACTGCCCCCAGGCAGAAGTCTGGCTTCCCCTCCAGTTCATTGCCCATCATGTCGTGGCCCTCGTTCAGCCCCTTCGCCACGTGCAGCAACTGCACCGAATCCAGATCGTACACCGGCTTCGCGGCCTTGTGGTCGCCCATCACCGGGTGGTCGCCCGTCAAACACAACACGTTCTCAATCCCCAGCACCCACGCCGACAGCAGGTCGCTCTGAAGGGCCAGCCGGTTGCGGTCCCTGGTCACCATCTGGAGCACCGGCTCCGCCCCAACGTCCTTGATGAGATGGCAGGTGGCAATGGAACCGACCCTCATCGCCGCCGCCTGGATGTCGGTCACGTTCACCCCATGCACCAGAGGCGCCAGCAGCTTGGCCTCCTCCAGCACATGACTCATCTCCACGCCCTTGGGAGGACCCACCTCACCGGTGACGACGAACTTGTCCGACTGCAACACAGGCCGTAGGCTCATTCCTTCCCTCCCTCCCGCTCCAGCTTTCGGTGGCCGGGATGCGGGAACGAATCCTTCGGCCCCACGTATTCCTTGAGCGAGTCCAGCGCGTTCTTCTCCTTCAGCTTCTGGTAGACCAGCAGCCAGGCGCAATCCGTCTCCGGATCCACCTCGCACTTGCCCTCCGCCGTCGTGCCGCCGCAGGGGCCATTCTGCAAGCCCTTCGAGCAGCGGGTCACCGGGCAGATCATCCCCGTCTTCTCCAGCGTGCACTGACCACAGGCAGAGCACAACTCCGCGAACTGGCCGAACCGCTCCACACAGCCAAGAAAGAGGGTATTGGTGGCGGTGTGCACCGGCTTATCCGTCGCCTGAGCCGCGGTCTGAGCGCCGGTCCCGCACGACATCACCAGCACCGCGTCGGCCGCCTGCAGCGCCTCCCGGTTCTGCCGCAACTGCTGCTTCAGGTGCAGCAAGTGGCAGCCCGGCTCCCCGATTATCGTGCCGGTGACCGTCTTGCCATGCTCCTTCAGCTTCTCCGCCATCTCCTTAACTTGCTCCTCACCCCCGACCTGCACCACCGTGGCGCAGTCGCTACACCCCACCAGGAAGATGCGGTCCTGCCCCTCGAGGCATGCCAGTATGTCCTCCATCGCCTTCAGTTCGCTGATCGTCACCTCTCGCTACCTCCTCAGAACTGCAGCAACTGCTCTTCTCCCGCGATCCCACGGATCTCCCGCTCGACGTGCTCCGCCAGCCGCGGCAGGCAGGCCGAAACCGTTTCCGACAGCTCCATCCCCCAACCCGTCGCCTTCGGCTCGACGCCGTACACCACTATCTCTCCCACCTTCACCCCGAGCCGGCGCAGCAGCGCCAGCCCCTCCAGCAGCTCCTGCTCGTTCACCGCTAACACAGGGCTCGGCTGCTCGGCCACCTCCCGCAGCGCCACCCGCGCGATGCTCCCCGGCTCCCGTCCCGCTCTCACTGCATCAATCACCACCAGCTTGTCGATCTCCCGCCATTGCGACAGCGCTTCGAGCATCGCCCCGCCGCCGTCTACCAGCGCCGCCCGGTCGGCGCACGGCCCAACCGACAGGGCCCGCACTGCGTGCAGGCCGACACCCTCGTCTTGCCGGAGCAGGTTGCCCAGCCCCAGCACCACCACCACCCGCCGCTCCTCACAATGCCTCTCGCCTCGGCTCTCCGCCTCTCCCATCATCAGCGCTTCCTCCCACCCCAGTCCAGTTTCGCAACGCGAGATACCGGCCGAACTAACACGGACCGCCTCGGTCTGCCCCCGCCCCGCTTCCGCGTTCATCGGCGGTCTGGGTTATCCCTCCGCCTGCCACCTCACCGCCTCGATTGTGTTCCTAAGCAGGATCGCCGTCGTCACCACCCCCACGCCGCCCGGCACCGGTGTGATCGCGGCCACGATCTCCTTCGCTGCCTCGGCGTCAACGTCGCCGTAGGTCTTCATCTTCCCCGTCTCTTCGTCCTTGACGCGGATCGTGGCGACGTCTATCACGATCGCGCCCGGCTTCAGCATATCGCCAGTGATCAGCCCAGGCTTCACGCCCACCGCCGTCACCAGGATGTCGGCCCGGCGGGTGTGCGAGCCAAGGTCGCCCTTCTGGCTCGTGCCGATGTGGCAGATCGTCACCGTTGCGCCCGCCAGCTTGTCGGTCTTGCCGGTGGCATCGGTGGTGATGTACTTGTCCACGAGCAGCAGCGCCGCTGGCTTTCCCACGATCTCACTGCTGCCCACAACCACGACCTCTTTCCCGTAGGCATCCACGCCCGAGGCGCGCACCAGTTCGATCACGCTCATCGCCGTGCACGGCGCCAGGCGCGGCTGGCCGAGCACCACATTGCCGAGGTTGGCCGGGCTCACACCGTCTACGTCCTTGCGCATGGCGATCAGCGCCTGCGCCTTAGGGCCATTCAGCCCCTTCGGCACGGGCATCAGCAGCAAGATGCCGTGCACGCTCGCATCGCCGTTGAGCTTCAGGATGGCGCCCTCGAGATCGGCCTGCGTGATCGTGTCGGGGAACTGCTGAAGCTCGTAGGCGATCCCGACCTCTGCGCACGCCTTCTCCTGCGCGCCGGCGTAGAACTTCGCCCCCGGGTTGTCCCCGGCAAGCACCGCCACCAGCTTCGGCGTGATCCCTTTCGCCTTCAGCGCCTCAGCATCGGCCTGCACCTGCGCCCGAATCGCCTCCGCAATCGGCTTGCCCTCAAGCAGTCTCGCGCTCATGTCTTCACCCTCGCAGCCTCTCGTTCACTTTCGCCCAGACATCCGCGCCCAGTCCCGGGCCGGTTGCCAGCATCGGCGCCATTTCATCTCGCACCGATTCGTTGTACGCATCATCCTTGATGTACGCCAGGTTGATCTCCACGTTCAGCGCCGCGCACTCCAAGGCGGCCACGCCGAACTTCGCCGCCACTCCGACATCCGTGATGAGATTCGGGTTGCCCTTCTCGACCAGTTCCGCCGCCACCTCGAGCACGCCCCAGGCCGCCCGCACCGCCTCTCGCGGCACCTCGGCCGCGGCCTTCAGCGCAGCCTGCACCGCGGCCGTCCGCGCCGCCTTCTGCTCTCCGGTGTCGCGCGGCATCTTCTGCGCCGCGGACACCTGGCTGTAGGCCTCGGTATCCGTCTGGGTCAGCCGCTCGAGCGCGGCGCGCAGCTCCTCCGACCGTGCGAGCAGCCTCTGAACGTCGGCCTCCACCGCGGCGAACCTCTCCCTCCCGACCGTGAAGTTCGCCACCATGCTGTTGAGCGCAGCGCCCAGCGCGCCCACCAACGCCGCCGCGCTCCCACCCCCGGGGGCGGGAGCGCCCGAGGCCAGCATATCCGTGTAGTGCTTGAGCGGTTCCTCGAGGTAGCCCATCTCAGAACAGCCCTACGACCTTTCCATCCTTGTCAATGTCAACAGCCATCGCGGCCGGCCGGCTCGGCAATCCGGGCATCGTCGTGAACGCGCCCAGCAGCGGGAACAGGAATCCCGCACCCGCACTGGGCCGGATGTCGCGCACCGGGATGCGGAATCCGCGCGGCCGGCCCTTCAGGTTGGAATCGTGCGATAGCGACAGGTGAGTCTTCGCCATGCAGATCGGCAACCTGCCAAGCCCCCACTTGGTATAGGTCTCGATCTTCCGCTGCGCCACCGGATCGAAGTCCACGCCATCGGCCCCGTAGATGGTCTTCGCGATGGTCTCGATCTTCTCCTTGATGGGCGTGTCGTCGGGGTAGAGAAGCTTGAACTGCGACGGCTTCTCACATGCCGCCACCACCGCTTCCGCCAGCTCGCGGCCGCCTTCTCCGCCCTTGGCCCAGACCTCGGAGAGGTACGCGCCCTCGGCCCCGGCCTCGACCGCCTTCTTCCGGATCAACTCGATCTCGGCCAGCGTGTCCTCGGTGAAGCGGTTGACCGCGACCACCACCGGAACACCGAACAGCCGCGCGTTCTCCACGTGCTTGGCGAGGTTCTCGCAGCCCTTTTCCAGCGCCGGAAGGTTCTCCTGAATCAGCTCGGGTGGCAGCGGCTTGCCCGGGCGGATGTTGCCCACGCCGCCGTGCATCTTGAGCGCCCGCACCGTCGCCACGATCACCACGCAGTTGGGCTTCAGCCCGCTGATCCGGCACTTGATGTTGAAGAACTTCTCCATCCCGCAGTCGGCCCCGAACCCCGACTCCGTTACCACATAGTCGGCCAGCTTCAGCGCCATCCGGTCCGCAATGATTGAGGAGTTCCCGTGCGCGATGTTGGCGAACGGCCCCGCGTGCACGAAGACCGGCGTGTTCTCCAGCGTCTGCATCAGGTTGGGCATCAGCGCGTCCTTCAGCAGCACGCACATCGCCCCCGCCGCCTTCAGATCTTCGGCGGTTACAGGATCCCCGTCCCGAGTCTGTGCCACGATGATGCGCCCGAGTCGCTTCCGCAGGTCCTGCAAGTCCGACGCCAACGCCAGAATCGCCATCACCTCGCTCGCCACCGAGATATCGAACCCGGTCTCGCGAGGAATGCGGTTCTCTCCTCCAAGCCCCGAGATGATGTTGTAGACGCCCCACTTATCGTTGAGGTCAATCACCCGCCGCCATGAGATGGTGAGCGGGTCAATGCCAAGCTGATTGCCGTGCTTGATGTGGGCGTCTACCATCGCCGCCAGCAGGTTGTTCGCGATGCTGACCGCATGAACGTCGCCGGTTAGATGGAGGTTGACATCCTCCATCGGCACCACCTGCGAATAGCCGCCGCCGGCCGCGCCGCCTTTGATCCCGAACACCGGCCCCAGGCTCGGCTGCCGGATACACGTCATCACCTTCTTGCCGATCAAGCCAAGCGCTTGGGACACGCCGATTGTGGTCACCGTCTTCCCCTCACCCAGCGGCGTCGGCGTGATCGCGGTCACGTCAATGTACTTCCCATCTGGCCGGTTCTTCAGCCCCGCCAGCACGTCGAGATGAACCTTCGCCTTCCACTTGCCGTAAAGGTCCAGCTCATCCTGCTTGATCCCGACGGACTCCGCGATCTCCAGGATCGGCCTCATCGTTGCTGCTTGTGCGATCTCAAGGTCGCTCTTCATCCCAGCTTTCTCCTCGCCCTTTCTGAACAGAGACTCAGGGACTGGGGACGGACACTGCCTCTAGTCCGTGACCCCTAGGCCCCGACCCCTACCGCTTCATACATCATCGGCCGCAGCTTCAGCGCCGCGCGCTTCTCGTTCATGTGCTCGATCATCAACCTCGCCGCCGCCACCGGATCGCTCTCCCACGCCCAGCTCGCGCCGACTTCGCCCTTCAGTTCGCTCGTCAGGTAGCTGCACACCGCCTCCGATCCCTCCACCGGCAGAGGCGTGCCAAACACCGTGAAGATGCCCGACCCGACCACGTACATCCCTATTGAGACCGCCTTCTCCGACATCCATTCGGGCGCCGCGCCCGCCACCGGAAGATCGCTGATGTCTTCGCCCAGCCCGCCCTCTGTCACCATCTGCGAGCAGGCGATGAGAATCCGGCTGTTGTCCACACATGACCCCAGGTGCAGCACCGGCGGAATGCCCACCGCCTCGCAGATCTCCTGCAGGCCGCGGCCCGCATACTGCATCGCCGCCTCGGGCGTGAGCAACCCCTCCTTCGCGCAGGCGATCGCCGAGCAGCCGGTCTGCACCACCAGCACGTCGTTCCGTATCAACTCCTTCACCATCTCCACATGGCCGTAGTCCACCGGCTGGATGTTCGGGTTGCAGCAGCCGACGACACCCGCCACGCCTCGCAGCCGCCCCTCGATGATCCCGTTGTTGAGTGGCCGGTAGGAGGGCCGGAAGTGCCCGCCGAGCATCTCGAACACGTAGTCCGCGGTGAACCCGGCCACCAGGTCCATTGTACTCTCAGGGATGTTCACGATCTGGGGATCACGCTGCGGGAACTTCTCAATCGCGGTGCGCATGATCTCGCGCGCCACGTCGAGCGCGTGCTCTTCATCGAACTCGATGTGCGTCGCGCCGGGGATACGCGCCTTCGGCGATGTCGTGATCAGCTCGGTGTGGAAGCACTTCGCCATCTCCGGCAACGATGGCATCAGGCACTGTACGTCAACCACCATCGCCTCGACCGCGCCGGTCGCGATCGCCAGCTCCTGCTGAAGGAACGTGCCCGCCGAGGGAACGCCCTGTCTCATCAGCACCTCGTTGGCAGTGCAGCAGATGCCCGCAAGCTGGATCCCCTTGGCCCCCTTCTCCTCGGCCAGCTTCAGCATCTCCGGCTCGCGCGAGGCCTCTACCAGCATCTCGGAAAGGATCGGCTCGTGCCCGTGCACGACGATGTTGACCTTGTCCTTGCTCAGTACACCAAGGTTAACCTTCGCCCTGATCGGCCGAGGGGAACCCAGCATGATGTCCTGAAGCTCGGTCGCGATCAGCGATCCGCCCCATCCGTCACCGAGGGCGGTGCGGATGCCATGACGCAGGATGTTCCGGTAGTCCGTGTCCACGCCCATATGCGTCCGGTGCATGCACTCCACGATCTCCCGGTCAATCCCCCGCGGCATCAGCCCGAGCTTACGCCACAACTGCACCCGCTTTGCCGGCGCGCGCAGCATGAGCTGAAGCTCCCCCTCCTGCTGTCCGAACTCCGCCAGCGCTTTCTCGCCGACCGCCAGCGCGAGCTGCTGCGCCGACTTGCCCGCGGCGTCTATCCCGTAGAGGGCGGCCACCTTCCGCAGCTTCCCCTCATCCTTGACCCGGTAGTCCTTCGCCTTGCCCTGGGCCATCAGCACGAAGGTGTGCGCTACATCCCGACCGTGGTCGGAGTGCGCCGCGGACCCCGCCGCGATCATCCGCAGCAGATTGCGCGCCGCCACCGTGTCGGCGTTCGCGCCACACACGCCAAACCGTTCGCCCTTCGCGGAGCTGCCCACCCGGCACGGCCCCATGTTGCAGAGCCGGCAGCAAAGGCCTTGCCTCCCGAAACGGCACGAGGGCTGCTGCGCCTCATACCGGTCCAGCGCAGTCGCCGCTCCGCGCGCCTCCGCTGCCTTGAGCGCCTCCTGGCTGGCAGCATCCCTCATCCTCTTTCCGTTACCCGCCATTCCCTTTACTCCTTAACTGCCGTCGTCGCGACCACCAATCCCTGTCCCCACACAAAAAATGAACGCGCCTGATGCCGCAGGCACGCCCACGCCTCGGCGGTCTTTCCGCCTACACCCACCAACACCTCTCGCGGCCACCCCGCTGGGCCGCTCCCCGCATGACTTAGCCGGCCGGCTCCAGCACGACGCGATGCTTCAGCAGGTCTATCTCTCTGATCCGGCCGCGCACGTGCAACTGCTCCCCGGACAGGTTCACCAGCCTGAACCCATCACCCTCCGGCCTGATCGAGGTGACGTCCTCGAGCACCAATTCTTCGCCTGTCTCGGTCGCCAGGTAGACCTTCGACTCGCACATCTCAGCCGCCAACCACCTTCCCCGCCACTGCCGACTTTCTTCCCTGCGCGCGGCTGCTCCCCCTTCTTGCGGCTAACAACAATACGCGGTCGGCTCAACAGATCCGCGGCAATTGGTCCCCGACATGCCGGTCCAGTATCCGGCGCGTCCCCAGCGCGGTTCGCAGAAGCACCCGCCCCTGCCCCTCAGTCACCGTCCCGATCCGCGTCGCGCCAGCGCCAAGCTCGTCCGACTGCAATGCAGAAAGAGCGGCCTCCGCCTGCTCGGGCGGAGCAATCACTATCATCTTACCCTCATTGGCGACGTACAATGGGTCCAACCCCAACAGTTCGCACGCCACCGCCACTGCCGGCCGCACCGGCACTGACTCCTCGTATATCTCTATGGCCACCCCAGACTGCCGCGCGATCTCGTTCAGCGCCGTCGCCAGCCCGCCCCTCGTCGGGTCGCGCAGCACGTGCACCTCTGGGGCTGCCGCCAGCACCGCCGCCACCAGCCCGTTGAGGGGAGCGCAGTCGCTCACGATCGGCGACTCGAACTCCAGCCCTTCTCTCCGCGACAGCACCGCCAGCCCATGGTCCCCAACCGGCCCGCTTACTAGCACCACATCTCCCGGCTGCGCAGCAGTCCCGGAAACCGACACACCCTCTGGCACCTCCCCCACACCAGAGGTGGAGATGTAGAGTTTGTCCGCTTTTCCCCGCGGCACCACCTTCGTGTCTCCGCAGATCACCCGCACCCCCGCCTCCCGCGCCGCCGCCGCCATTGAATCCACCACCCGCTCCAGCTCGGAGATAGGCAATCCCTCCTCTAGTATGAACGACGCGCTCAGCGCAATCGGCCTCGCCCCCGCCGCCGCAAGATCATTCACCGTCCCGCACACCGCCAGCTTCCCTATGTCCCCTCCCGGAAAAAAGACCGGATCCACCACAAACGCGTCGGTGGTGAACACGAGCCGCCCGCTCGCTGCCATCAGCGCGCTGTCATCTCCCGGCGGCTCCCCCGTCCCCAGCCGGGCCACGAACACCCCCTCGATCAGCTCCGCCATCAACTGCCCGCCATCCCCATGCGCGAGCAGCACCCTCTCTTGTTCGGCAGGGGCCTTGGGCACCGTAGCCTTGGTGAAGGCGGCTTGCCCCGGGCATTGGCGTTCATCCGCGTTCATCCGCGGCTCCCCTGTACCTGTACCAAGCCTGACACGCTCCCTCGCTCGACACCATGCACGACCCCACCGGCCTCCGTGGCGTGCACGCGTTGCCGAACAGCGGGCACTCCGGCGGGTCAATCGCGCCCCGCAGGACATCCCCGCAGCGACATCCCGCCGGTTCATTTGACTCCGGCCGCTCTACCTCGAACCGCTTCGCCGCGTCGAACTCCGCGAATTCCTCCGCTAGCCCGTACCCGCTTCGCGAGATCACCCCCAATCCCCTCCATCTCGCATCTGCCACGCGGAACACCCGCGCCAGCACCTCCTGGGCCTTGCGATTGCCCCCGGGATGCACTGCCCTGACGTACTCGACCTCCACCTCCGACCGCCCTTCGGCCAACTGCCGTAATAGCATCTGCACCGCTGCCAGCACATCGGCCGGCTCAAACCCCGCCACCACGCACGGCTTCCCTCGCGCCGCAACCGGCCGGTACGCGTCACTCCCGATCACCACGCTGACATGCCCCGGGCAGATGAACCCATCCACCTCGACCGTAGGGCAGGAGCTTGCCTCCTGTCCCTTCTCGTAGGATGCGACTAGGGCCATCATCGCTGGCGGGATGAGCTTGTGCGCGCAGAGCACCGAGAAGTTGCCCAGTCGCCGCTGTCTGGCTTCGAGGATCGCGATCGCCACCGCCGGCGCGGTCGTCTCGAAGCCAATCCCGAAGAAGACGATCTGCCTCTCTGGGTTCCTCGCTGCCTCCTCCACCGCGTCCATCGGTGAGTAGACGACAAGCAGCTCTACGCTCTCGGCCCGCGCCTGCTCCAGGCTTCTGTGGGTGCCGGGCACTCGCACCATGTCGCCGAAGGTGGCGAGTGTCACCCCCTCAAGCCCTCCCAGCGCGATGAAGTGGTCTATCTGCTCTTGCGGAGTGACGCAGACCGGGCACCCAGGCCCGGAGATCAGCCGCACCCCCTTCGGCAGCGCCTCCCGCAGGCCGTGCCGCGCGATGACAACGGTGTGTGTGCCACACACCTCCATCAGCGTCGCCGGCGGAGCCTCCATCCCCCGCAGCCGCTCCGCCAGCCCCCGCACCAACTCCCGGCTTCTCAGATCACGCAGCGCCGCGCCCTGTTGGGCAGGAGCCGAAGCTCCTGCCATATCCGTGTTCATCCCTGTTCATCCGTGGTTGGCGTCGCCGGTCCCGTCATCATCTCCTCAAACAACCGCAGCGTCTCCTCCGCCTCCTCCGGATCCAGCCTGTCTATTGCCACCCCCGCGTGCACGATCACGTAGTCGCCCACCTTCACGTTCTCGATGAGATCAACTCGCGCCGCGCGCCGCACCCCGGCTTCCTCCACCTGCGCAACGGGTCCCTCTATCTCAACCACCTTCATCGGAATCGCCAAGCACATCGCCAGCTCCTGTCGGGGCATGACTTCGTAGGGCAGGAGCGTGTCTCCTGCCCTCCAGCGCCGGTCCGGGCGCCTTCTCCACGCCTGCTTGCGCGACAGCGACCTGGCCGTGCAGGACCATTGGCACCGCCCGCTGAACCGGGCACAGAGGAACCAGCCAAATGCGCCCCCTCCTCCGCGGATTCCTGGACCTGCTCTATCCTCCTCGCTGCGAGGCCTGTGGGCAGCTCCGGAGAGAACCGATCTGCGCCGACTGCTTCGCCGCCATCGAGCGCATCGCGCCACCGCTTTGCGAGGTCTGCGGCGAACCCTTCGATCCACTCGCCCAGGCCGCGCCGCGCTGCACCGACTGCCGCGGGAAGCGGCACTCCTTCTCACTCGTGCGCAGCGCCGCCTACTACACGGGCCCGCTAGCCCAAGCCATCAAGCGCTTCAAGTACGACTGCCAGATGGTCTTGTGGCGACCGCTCGGCCGCCTGATGGTGGAGTCGCTCAGGAACGTTGCGTCGGCCGTTGACGCCGATACCACTGACGTGGTCTGCCCGGTTCCACTTCATCCATCCCGCCTGCGCGAGCGTGGCTTCAACCAGTCGGAGCTTCTCGGAGAGGTCGTGGCCGAGGCGATCGGCAGGCCGATCAAGCTCTTGCTCGAACGCACCCGGCCCACGCTTCCGCAAGTAGACCTCCCCGCCCAGTCCCGCGCCGCCAATGTCCGCGACGCGTTCGGTCCGCGCCTCCAGGAGGTGATTGCCGAACAGCGCGTGCTGCTCATTGACGACCTGTTCACGACCGGCGCGACGCTGGCCGAATGCGCCCGCGTCCTTCGCCGCGCTGGCGCCGCGGATGTCCGCGTTCTCACGCTGGCGCGGCCTCTGCCGCGCTGGCGGCAGGTGCGAATGGACGCTTCGTGAGCGATCCGCCTGTTGGCGCGCCCGGCGGGAGGGGGTAGACTAGACCCGCGATGCGAGCACGACGCGAACTCCACGTTCGAGGCACCGTCCAGGGCGTCGGATTCCGGCCCTTCGTGTACCGTCTGGCGACAGAGCTAGGCCTTTCTGGCTCGGTTCGCAATACTGCCGCGGGTGTGGTGATAGAAGTCGAGGGCGAACCGGAAGCCGTCAGCGGCTTCTGCTCCCGTCTCCTCGATGAGGCACCTCCCTTGTCGCGGATCATCTCTCTCGAAACGCGGGAGGCCGATCCTGTCGGCCTGACGGAGTTCCAGATCATCGGCAGCGAAGCCGCAGCCCGCCCAACGGCCCTCATCCCTCCCGATGTCGCGCTGTGCGCCGACTGCGCCCGGGAGATCGCCGATCCGGCCGACCGCCGCTTCTGCTATCCGTTCACCAACTGCACAAACTGCGGCCCGCGCTTCAGCATCGTCACGGGCATTCCGTACGACCGGCCACAGACGACCATGGCCGCCTTTACTATGTGCGCGGCGTGCGAGGCCGAGTACCGCGACCCACGCAACCGGCGTTTCCACGCCGAGCCGATCGCATGTCCCGCGTGCGGGCCGCAGTTGCTCCTCGACGGCGAGCCGGCCGCTGACGCCGTCGCGCGCGTTGCTCGGATGCTTGCCGATGGCAGAGTCGTTGCGATCAAGGGATTAGGCGGCTACCACCTTGCCTGCGACGCGCGCAATCGTCAGGCGGTCGAGACACTGCGCTGGCGGAAGGGCCGAGGGCAGAAGCCGTTCGCCATCATGGTGCGCGATCTGGCGGAAGCGCGCCGGGTTGCAGACGTGAGCGACCGCGCCGCCGCGCTGCTCACTTCGGTGGAAAGCCCGGTTGTCATCATGCCAGCGAGGGCGGGCAGCGGCCTTGCCGAGGGCATCGCCCCGCGGCAGAACACGGTCGGCGTCATGTTGCCGTACACGCCTCTGCACCGCTTGCTGCTCGATGCCGCGCCTCCCGCGCTTGTGATGACCAGCGGCAACCTGGCCGAGGAGCCAATCGAGCACCGCGATGACGAAGCCAGGCGGAAGCTCGGCCCCATTGCCGACCACATCCTCTCGCACAACCGCGAGATCGCGGTGCCGTGCGACGACTCCGTGGTGCGGGTGGCGGGCGACCTCGTGATACCGGTACGGCGGGCGCGGGGATATGTGCCGCGGTCGGTGCGTGTTGACTACGAAGGCCCGCCCGTGCTGGCGGTCGGCGGCCATCACAAGAACACCTTCTGCCTACTCAGAGAGGGCGAAGCGATCCTGAGCCAGCACATCGGCGACCTCGACACGGTCGAGGTGCTCGACTACTTCGGCCGCGCCATCCGCCACTTCGAGGAGCTGTTCGAGGTAAGGCCGGAGATCGTCGCGCACGACCTGCATCCGGCCTACCTTTCGACTCAGTGGGCGCAGTCGCTGGAGGGCGTTAGGCTCGTTGGTGTGCAGCACCACCACGCGCACGTGCTGAGCGTGATGGCCGAGCTGAACCTGCATGGCCCAGTCATCGGAGTGTCATACGACGGGACCGGCCACGGACCGGATGGCACAGCCTGGGGTGGTGAGATTCTCGTGGCGGACCGCAGGGAGTACCGGCGCGCGTTCCACCTGTTGCCAGTGCCGCTACCGGGTGGCGAGGCCGCGATCGCCCATCCGGGCCGGATGGCGTTGAGCCACCTCATCGCCGCCTTCGGCGCGGACGGGGCGCTCGCCATCGCGCGGCGGTTGCTGCCAGACATGCCTGAGTCAGAGGCGCGGGTCATCGCCCGCCAGATCGAACGCCGCATCAACTGCCCGCTGACTTCGAGCATGGGCCGGTTCTTCGACGCGGTTGCGGCGCTGCTCGGCGCGACGCCCGAGGCGACCTATGAGGGCCAGCCGGCGATGGAGTTGGAGGCAATGGCAGGTGGCGGCGCGCACGGGGCAGGAGCCACGCTCCTGCCCTACGGGTACGCTCTCGGCGACGGCATCATTGATCCGCGGCCGGTGGTGCAGGGAATCGTCGAAGACATCGAGCGTGGCGTTGAGCGCGAGCTGATTGCGGCGCGGTTTCACGAGACGGTAGCGGCCTTCACGGTAGAAGCCTGTCGGCGGATGCAGGCAGAGAACGGCCTCTGGCACGTCGTCCTGAGCGGCGGCGTGATGCAGAATGCCCTGCTCGTGGGCCGCCTGCTCGAAGTCCTCCCCGCCGCCGGCCTGCGCTGCCACATCCACAAGGAAGTGCCATCGAATGACGGAGGGATCAGTCTGGGGCAGGCGGTGATCGCGGCCGCTGGGCTGAACCGATAGGGAGTGAAGGTACCGAGAGGCCGCGGGGAACGCAATGGACGCCGGGTGCGTCTAACGAGCGAAGACGGCACGTGTTGCTGAGGAGGGACTGCCATGAAGCGACGGCGATTCATCGTTGGGTTCTCAATGGCTGGGCTGCTCATTGTGGGCGGAACCAGCCTGTGGGCGCTCAACAGGCGGGCCGCTACGGAGACCTGCGCCGCTGTCGATGGGACATCGTCCGGCAACCTGATGGACTGGTGGGACTGGAGCAAGGCCGAGGCGATGATCACCGTCACCGGCCAGAAGGACCTGCCGCAACTCCACCGGGCTGCCGGGGAGGGCGATCTTGTCGAGGTGAAGCGCCTCCTGGCTCAGGGCGCCGACACCAACAGCAGAGACGCGGATGGCTGGACCCCGTTACAGTGGGCCGCGTATGAGGGGCAGGCCGAGGTCGTGCGGTTCCTGCTGAGTGCCGGGGCAGACCGCGACGCGCACGCGCTCGAGCCAGGTGAGCTGAACTGGCTGCTGAACACCGACTTCATCCGACCGGTCTCGGCGGAGCAGTGGACCAGTCTCCACAAGCGCAAGAACGAGACAGCGCTGAGGGCGGCGCTGGCGAAGGGCCGGGCCGAGGCCGCGGACCTCTTACTTGACCCATCGCTCGACCAGAAAGGCAAGGACGAACTGCTGCTCTGGGCGGTGAAGTGGAAGTACGCGGGCGGAGCCGCGATCATGCTCGCGCACGGCGCCAACGCGAACGACAAGGACGAGTTCGACTGGACACCGCTCCATTGGGCTGCGCGCGGACGCGATCCGAAGACCGTTGAGGTGCTGCTCAACGCAGGGGCCGACCCAAACGCCACGGCCGGCCGGAGGGAGTTCCCTGTGCACCCCCACGGCAGGATTACCACGCCCGCAGGTGAGACGCCCCTCCACTTGGGGGCGGCCCACGGTGACGTGGTCAGCCTGCTTCTCGCTCACGGCGCCGATCTCAATGTGCGCGATGCCGACGGCAACACGGCGCTCCATAAGGTGGGGGATCGGGGAGACGCAGCGGAAGTGCTGCTGTCTCACGGAGCCGACGCGAATGCTCGCAACAAGAAGGGCGAGACGCCGCTTGCCCTGTCGATGGGCTACTACATTACGGGCGCACGGGACGCGCTGATCGCCCGCGGCGCGGACGTGAATGCGAGGGATGCCGAGGGCAAGAGCCTGCTCCACAGGGCGCTCGGCGCGGTGGATCTGTCTACATGGCTCCTGGACCACGGGGCCGACCCGAATGCGAGGGACAACGAGGGACGGACGCCCCTTCACGATCTGGCTGCGGCGAACTGGGGACCGAAACGAGTGGAGTATGCGAAGTTGATGCTGTCGCGCGGCGCGGACGTAAACGCCAAGGATTCCGGCGGCGCGACCCCACTGGACCTTGCGGTGAAGGCAGGGAACCGCGAGGTCGCCGTCTTCCTCCAGGGGCAGGCGAGGGCTGCAAAGGGCGGCGGCTGGCCGCCCTTGCACCAGGCCGCGGCAACCGGGAATGCGAAGCTCGCCGAAGACCTGCTGAGAAAGGGGGCCAACGTCAACGGAACCGCGGATTTTGGGCTCACACCGCTGCACGTCGCTGTGGCTGCCGGGCAGACAGAGATGGTCAAGCTGCTCCTACGCCGCGGGGCAGATGTGAACGCCGCCGACCAGTCCGGTTGGGCCCCTCTTCACAAGGCCGCCTGGGAGGGCAACACAGAGATCGCGCGCATCCTGATCGCGGTCGGCGCGAAGCTCGACGCGCGAACCGCCGACGGAGAGATGCCGCTGCACTTAGCAGTCCCGCGGGCTCAGTTCGATGTGGTAGAGCTGTTGCTCTCGAAGGGTGCTGATCCGAACGCGCGCGGGAAAGGCGAAGCCACCCCAATGTGCCTAACGACCTGTATCTCGGTGCCTGATGACCAGAGCCGGATGATGGATATCTTGGGGGAGCATGGGGCGGAGTTCTGACCGACGGAGCGAGATGGCTAGCGGGCATGCGCACGTCTACCCCAGAGCGGCGGCCGGCAGGTGGGCACTAACCACCTCCCGAATCCACACCTGGCTGGAGCGACTCGGAGGACCCCATGCAAGTCATCAACTGCCACGCCCATTTCCACGGTCCGGACGAGATTGAGGAGAAGCGGGCGCTGTGGGATTCGCTAGGGTACGTGAAGGTCTGTATGAGCTTCAACAACGAGGAAGTGCTGAAGCTCAGCAAGCGCCATCCCGGCTACGTGATCCCGTTCTGCCACTTCGACCTCGACCGGGAGGGGCCGGATGATGTGGACCGCGCGCGTGACCAAGGCTTCGTTGGGCTGAAGTTGATCGGACCGCAGCGGTCGTATGCCGATGAGGCGTACTTCCCCGTGTATGAGCGAGCGCAGGCGCTCGGGATGCCGGCGCTGATCCATACGGGCTTTCTGGCCTACGACTCGGACCGCGCCGTGCGGCAGGAGAACCTGCGTCCGGTCTACCTCATCACTATCGCGACCCACTTCCCCCGATTTCGCATGGTCGGGGCACACCTCGGCAACCAATGGGCGATGGAGGCGGTCTCGGCGATGCAGACCTGCCCCAATGTCTGGTTCGACATGAGCGGCGGCACCATCCGCTACTACCCCGAGGCCTGGTTCCGGTGGCTCTTCGAGCGGGTCGAGCGCAACCAGACGAGCCAGCCGCCGAAGGTGGACCTGGACCTTGTCGGGAAGCTCGTGTTTGGGTCGGACAACCCGGACGACACGATCGAGTTCTACCGCAACTTTATGAGCGCGTTGGCGATACCTCAGGCGGTGCAGGAGCGGGTGTACTACAGTAATGGGGCTGAATGGCTTGGGTTGCCAGATGCGTGACCTCGAGAGGGAGCTCAGATGAGAGTCATCCATTCAGGAGAAGTGGCGGCGCAGCCGGTGCAGGAGGAGGGGGCGAAGGGCGCGACGGTGCGGTGGCTGATCAGCCGGCCCGAGGGCGCGCCGAACTTCGCCATGCGCTTGTTCGAGCTACAACCAGGCGGCAGCACGCCGCTGCACAGCCATGCTTGGGAGCACGAGGTGTTCGTCCTCGCGGGCAGCGCGGAGATCTGGTTCGAGAAGGGGCCCGTCCGGGCATCGTCGGGTGACGCGGTGTTGGTTATCCCTGATGAGCAGCACCAGTTCCGGAATACCGGTCAATCGGTAGCTCGCTTCCTGTGCATGGTGCCGCTTCCCTGAGCCGGCCATGGCTGTGCCTTGGCGCGAGTCCAAACTCGGTGGCGCGGTCGGATTCGTCTGCTTCGCCGCCGTCGCAGTCGCGCTGGCGGCATACCTTCATCTGAGCCTCCCAAACATCCCCGACCGCGACGCGCTCTATCACTTCCGCCACGCCGCTCTCTACCGCGAGCATGGCCCGCTCATGTCCGAGTTCCCGTGGACCGCCTACTCGATGGTCAGCAAGCTCGGCGCGGACATCTGGTACGGCTTTCACCTGCTGCTGGTCCCGTTTACGCTCGATCCCGACCCGGTCCGCGGCGTGAAGCTCGCCGGGGTGTTCGATCTAGCGGCGATGTTGGTGCTGGTCTACGCGGCGATGCGGATCGCTCGGGTCCGGCTTCCTTTCCTCTGGCCGCTGGTGGTCCTCAGCTTCGCACCATACCTTCTCTACCGTCTGCTCATGACCCGACCGCACGTGATCTCGATCGGCTTCGCCGCCCTGCTGCTTGCCTGCACGGTCGAGGGAAGCCTGTGGGGCATCGGGCTGGTCAGCTTCGCCATTACCTGGGTTCACCTGGGGTTCTTCTGGGTGATCGCGCTCGTCGTCGGAGTGGTCGTGTTCGCCAAGCGGATCACCGAAGCGAAGTGGGCCTGGCGGGAACCGCTGATGGCGCTGGCCGGCGGGCTCGCCGGCTGGGTTCTGCGGCCGAACCCGATCGGCGCAGCGAAGCTGGTCTACATCCAGATCGTGCAGCTCGCCATGGAGAAGCAGAAGGGCATGCCTTTGCTCTTCGGCGCGGATCTGGTGAGCGGGCTCCGCTCGCTCGAAGGCCAGGAGGGCAACTTCCTCCGCCACTTCTCACCTGCCCTGGCGCTCTGGGTGCTGGCCGCTCTCAGTCTGATCGTGGCCTCGGTCGCCGGGTGGAGACTGAGCCCGCGCCAGCGCACTTGCCTGTGGAGCAGCCTGGTGCTGTCGGGCGTCACGCTCGTCATGATGATGTGGTTCTCACTGCGCGCGGTTGACCTGCTCTCGGTGTTCACCGTCACACTTGCCGCCGGGGTCTGGACCTGGATCGCAGCGCCGGAGAAGGGCGGGAAGCTCCGGTGGGGGATCCCGCTCAACTGGCGGCTGGCTGTCGGCATCGTCGCCATCGTGGCGGTCATGCTCTGGCGGGGGGCGAGTGAGCACGCCGGGGTGATGCCTAAGCTCGGCTACTCGCCGACGCGCATGAAACTTGCAGCAGAATGGCTGGCGGACAACTCAGCGCCCGGCGACATCGTCTTCCACGCACACTGGGACCTGTTCCCCGACCTGTTCTTCTGGAACACCAAGGATAAATACATCGGCGGCATGGACCCGATCTTCCAGTACGCCTACGACCCAGCGCTCTACTGGAAGGCGCACCACCTATACACCGGCCAGTTCGCCAACTACACCTGTGGCGAGCCGATGTGCGACCCGTCGAACAGTGAGGACACGTTCACGGTGTTGCAGCGCGACTTCAGGGCCTCGTATCTGGTGCTGGAGCAGAAGCGACATCCTCGTTTGCTCCGGTACGCGCTCAGCGATCCGCACTTCCACTTCGTCTTCGATGACGGCGTGATCGCGGTGTTCTCGCTGGTGGAAGGGTCAGATGGCGGGAGTTAGCATCACCGCAGGTACCCCAGGGCGCGCAGCCGTTGCCGATCGCGGCGGGATACGGTCATATCGCCGGTTCCCGAAATGGGGACGGGTTTGGCTTGGGGGTCGGTGAACTCAGCCAGCGGCCGGCGCTGCGTGTGGGCGAACTGGCGGAACTGGCCGGACATGCGATTGGCGACATCCGGCTGCTCCGCGATCACATTGCGGCGCTGGCCGGGATCGGCATTCAGGTCGTAGAGCGCCCGCCACTTACCGTTGCCCCACAGTATCAGAGACCAGTCCTTGGTGCGCACGAGGTAGCTCGGCGGGTCGCCGTCGGAGCGGGAGATGATGTGCTCGTGCGCTTGCGAGCTGAGGCCGGCCATCACGGGAAGCAGTGAGATGCCCTGGATGTTCTCGGCCGGGTAGGCGATCTCGTAGAGATCAAAGATCGTGGGCAGAAGGTCGGTCGTTTGTGTCAGGCCGGCGATGTCGGCTCGCCGCGAGCCGCCGGGAAGCCTGATGAGCAGAGGGATCTGGACCAGCTCGTCATAGACCCCGCGCTCGTGCCAGAGGTAGCCGTGCTCGCCGAAGGCCTCGCCGTGGTCGGAGGTGATGATGAGAACCGTTCTGTCGAGCACTCCCGCGCCCTCCAGCAACTGTGTGAGCCGGCCCACCGCCCAGTCAGCGAAGCGAAGATTCGCGTCGTAGAGGTTGATCCACTCGGGGAGCGGTGGATGCTGAGTGGTGGCGAGCACCTTCCTGTCGCCGACAGGGAACTCGAACGGCCCCTTTGCGAAGTTGGGCGGGCGCCCTCCTGCGAAGAGGTCCGTCATCCACCGCGGCTGGAGATACGGCTGGTGGGGTGGGTCCAGGTGGAGGTAGGCGAAGAACCGGTCGCGCCGGTGGCGCTGCAACCACTGCTCGAAGAGGGTCAGCAGCGGCTGCGGAAGGGTGAGCTTGTCCCACTTCCCCGCCAGTGGCTCGACATCGCGCTGGTCGCAGACCTCCTGGAAATCCAAACCCAGGCCCGTCCCTGGGGCGGCGTTCGGGTTTGAGCTGAACATCGCGGTTCTGAAGCCGGCCGCTTCCAGCCCCCGGGCGATGGTGAAAGTGCCGGCCGCCAGTGGCCGGCTGCCATAAGCGAGATGGGTGTCGGCGTGCTGGCCCGTGAAGAGCGAAGCGGTTGAGGGCTTGGTGGAGGCGTACTGGCTGAAGTGCTCGCGGAAGACAAAGGACTGCTTTGCCAGCGCATCGAGGTTGGGGGTGGTGTTGCGCGGGTAACCGTAGTAGCCGACGTGGTCCGCGCGAGCGGCGTCTATCACGCAGATGATGAGATTCGTTTTCGCAACCGCCGTGCGGAGGGGCTCCACTTCCGGAGTTGGCCGGGTGAAGCGCGCGGGTTCCTGTCTGTCGCGAGGACGGGATGGGCGCAGGCCCGAGATCGTCAGCGCGACGCCCGCCGCGACCAGAAGGAAGAGCGGAGCGATGACGGCCTCGATGTGAGATCGCCGATGAGTCATCGCTGGTGTGCCTGAATGGCGACTGTGTCGGCGGCTTTCATCGCACATACCCCAGGTCGGCGATGCGGTTGATGCGAGCGCGGTCCTCCGGCGACATTGTTATCTCCGGCACCTCCGGCAGGGGAGCCATGACCGCCTTCGGGTCGAGGAAGTCCATCGGTGGCCGGCGTTGCTGTTCGGCGAACGTGCGGAATGCGGCAACCATCTGCTCTGCAACGGCCGGGTCCGCAGCGACGACGTTCGTGCGCTCGCCTGGATCATCACGCAGATCGTAGAGGGCGCGCCAGCGGCCGTTGGCGTACAACATCAGCGCGTGGTCGCTGCCGCGGATCAGGTACTTGCTCGGGCTGCCCCCGCCGCGGGAGAAGACGTACTGGTTGACCGAGTCGGTCCGCCCGGCGAGCAGAGGAAGGAGCGAATCGCCTTGGATGAGCTTCGCTGGATAGCGGGAGCGCAGCAGGTCGAAGATCGTCGGCAGCAGATCAACCGACTCGGTTAGAGCGGCGACGCGCTGGCCTGCAAGCCGCCGGCCCGGGAACCTGATGAGCAGTGGAATGTGACAGGCCTCGTCGTAAACGGACCTGCCGTGCCAGACATGCCCATGCTCGCCGAAGGCCTCGCCGTGGTCCGAGGTGATAACGAGCAAGGTCTTATCCAACAAGCCCTTCTCTTGCAGGACCTTGGTCAGCTCTCCCACCGCCCAGTCGCTGTAACGAAGGTTGGCATCATAGAGGTTGATCCACTCGGGGAGACGTGGGGGCTCGGGGACCGGCCGCGGAATCGTCTCGGGGAAAGGCAGGCCGCCGGCCCGAAAGCTGACCGGCTTCAGTCCGGCGAAACGCTTGGTGAACTCGTCCGGCTGGTCATAGGGGTAGTGCGGAGGCAGAAGATGCAGGTAGGCGAAGAACCGCTCTCCTGAATGCTTGCCTAGCCAGTTATCGAAAGCTCGGAGAAGCACCGTGGGCGAGTAGCGCAGCTCCCCTTCCTTCGCCAGCGCCTCGAGCTGCTTGTCCCAGATGGACTCTTGGAAGTCATTGCCGATGCCGTAAAGGGGGCAGGCCTTGAGGTTGGAGCTGATGAGCAGCGTCCGGAGACCGGCCTTCTGGAGGCCTGCCTCCAGGGCGAAGGTGCCCGGGATGAAAGCGCGGGGGCCGTCGGCTAGGTTGGTGTCGCAGTACTGCGAGGTGAGCAAGCAAGCCGTTGAGCTCTTCGTCTCGGCAGACTGAGAGAAGTGGCGCTCGAACAGAACAGATTCCTTTGCGAGGCGATCGAGGTTCGGGGTGGTGTCGCGCGGGTATCCGTAGCAGCCGACATGATCGGCGCGGACTGCGTCCATGATGGCGATGATGACGTTCGCATCCTTGACAGAGGCGCGCAGGTCATCTACGAGTCCGCCGGCGGGGGTGAGGGGGGCGGGTCGGGCAGATCGTAGCCGAACCCCGCCATAGACGGCGATGGCGATCAGGGGAATGGCAGAGAGCCACCAGAGACGGCGGCTTGGCTTCATCGTGCCCATGGTTTGAGTCTACCCCTGGTGAGAGGTGAGTGTAAAGCGCGTCCACGGCGACGGCCCCGGAGGTTCACAGCCCCCAGAAGCTGTACGTCGGCACATTGAAGATGAGGCCGATGAGGGGCCAGGCGCAGCCCACGACGGTCTCGCCCAGGATGAGGCCGAAGAACAGCGGCAGCGCGCGTCGGTAGGCCTGAAGGCCGCCGTACCGCAGCAGCGCCGACTTCGCTATCCAGGCGATGATCATCGGCATCCAGACGAGGTGGATGGACCAGCTCGCCGACAGCGCGTAGGCGACGGGGTGCAGCGGCCACCCGACATAGACGGTGCGGGCGGCCGCAAGCAGCATCGTGATAGCGAAGCCCGCGGCCACCGCGAACAGCGCCATGAAGTTCGGCTCGGTCGGACTCTCCAGCCATGATTGCAGGTTGGCGCACATCTCTACCCCGCGGGCGTCGCCGCCGTTCCACTTCGACGCGACTCCGAGGCCGTACGCGTAGTGCAGCCATCCCCAGAAGACCGCGATCGCCCCAAGCACCGACGCGATGACGATGGCGGCGACGATGGCGCGGGCCGGCGAGCGCGTCTGCGCCGCCATCTGCACTCCCTCGATGTTGTTGCCGATGGGGTGAGAGCGATACGCGCGGTTGAACCACCAGAGCAGCCCCAGCACCGTCAGGTCCTGGTGGCGCAGATTCGCGGTGCCGCCGATGTAGGTCATGGTCTGGCCGGGACCGGCAAGGTGGAAGTCGTGCACCGGTGAGCCGAACTCCGCGCGAACGCGGGCAACCGCCAGCGAGACGACGTAGTACATGATGAAGAACAGGATCGAGAGCTGGGGCGCGAGGCCGGCGCGCATGGCGAAGGCCGCCAGCGCCGCGATCCCCAGCACGACCCCGATGGCCGCCGCCCGGTAGCCCATCCCCTCCCTCGTATCATCCACTTCCGAAGTTCGGCCCAGAACGCGCAGCCACACCTGGCGGAAGTACTGCCTCCCCACCAGCAGCGGCCCGATGGCGATGGCAAGATAGCCGCCAAACATCTGCTCGTTCTGGTACGGGAAAACGCTCTTCGAGAGCGTCTCGGTGTAGCCCTGGCTGATGCCGAGCGCGGCCGACAGAATCAGCATCGCCTTCCACCAGAAGAAGAAGAACACCGAGGCGAAGAGCAGATCGAGCGGGACCAGGAAAGCGAGCCCGATGACGGCCGGATAGAAAGTGATCGGCAGCCAACCGATTGCCGACCAGGGCATATCCGTGATGTAGCGCATTAGGTCGTTCGAGCCCCACGTGTCCAGCGTCGGCGCGATAGAGAGATAGGGCACGGCCGGGTAGAGATAGTGGAGGCCGTTGATGAGGTCTATCGAGCCGGCGGCGGCGAACCCGAGCCAGAGGAGCGGGTTCCGCCAGAGCGTGGTGGTCGGATTGGTAATGGCGAGGGGAAGCTGGATGATAGGGAAGGTAAGGCGCTCGCGGTCGGCCCACTGGGAGCGGACGAGGACCGAGAGGCAGATGGTAACGAAGATGAGGACCCCGATGAAGCCAGTCCAGCACAGGATCGGGGTGAGCCAGGCGTGGATGACCGGCCACTGGTAGAAGGACGATGAGCCATTGTAGTAGCCGTACAGCACTGCGCGGTCCGGCACGGTGAGCCAGGAGGGCGCGTTCGAGAGCATCTGGTCCCAGCGGTTCTCCGGCGTGGCGAACCAGAAGCCGTGGGTCATGACGGGGATCAGCACCTGCATGCCGTCCAGGCCCGCCAGCGACGTGCTGGTCGCGAGCATCACGTAGACGATGATCAGCTCCGCCTGACTCAGCGCCAAGCCTGGGCGCATCCTCCGGACGACGGCGTTGCCGATCACCAGGAAGAACAGGATGAATACCACGTTGAAGAAGAGCGAGATGGTGGAGGGGATGGGGCCGTGGGCGGCGATGTGCTCCATGTAGAGCACCCAGAGGGCGTTGAGGGGGAGTAGTAGCGCCCCCACAACGAAGCCGCGCCAGATTCGGGGTCTGCGGTGCACGGGGGCAGGTTTCGGGGCCGGATGCCAGCGGTCCTACAGCCTCCGCCACGAAGACACTAAGGGCGCAAAGGTAAGGGCGGAGCGCCGTAGCGCCCCGCCCTTCGAAAGTCACGTAGCTGCAACTGCCAGGCTAGTACAGGAACTCCATCTCCGGATCGGGTTCACCGCATGCCTCGATGTAGCGGGCTCGAGAGCCACCAGTGCACCAGTGGTCAACGCCTCCGGAGAACTCGCCTTCGGCGAACCTCGCGATGATCCGCTGCGCGTCCATCCAGGAAGCATGGCCATCGAGGAATCCCAGGTTGCTGCCCCCGAGGTGCCGCGTGGCCGCCTTCTTGCGCGCCGGGTCCTTGGTCCACTTGATGTCAGCGTGCAGACTTGAGCACTCAGGACACCATTCGCCGCTGGGGCAGGTCCGGTCCCAGTTGGCATCATAGGTTGGCCACCCCCAGCTCGCGTAGTTGAAGCCCGCGCACTCGGCGCAGCAGATGTCCGGGTAGGCCACTCGGCCGATGGAGTCGGTGTCATCCCGGCCGCCGGTGTCGGCGCAGAGGACGTAGCTGGCCGCGTCGCCGACCGCCGCCAGCTTGATCTCGACGCACGCGCTGCTGGTCCCGATCGACTGCGCGAAGGCCTTCTGGTCCACGCCGGCTGCTCCGCCCGACTCGCGGCTGAACCCCAGCACCTGCTGGACCACGGAGTCGGTGACAACGCCGCCCCATCCAGGCGGCCACGACCAGTTGCAGATCCCGATGCCGTCCTTACCCCACTCGCCCATGGTGGACTTGAGGTAGCCGAACCAGTCGGCATAGGGGACGATGAAGAAGGCGCCGGCCTCCGTCTTGGCGCTCGGGCACCGCCATACGTCACGGTTCTTGACGTACTCATCGAGGACCACCACCTGGCGCAGATACGGGTTCGCCCGGTAAGCGTAGTCGGACACCTTCCAGGGCTCCGCCTCGGGATCACAAACGCTGTCGCCCTCGTCGCCACCGCCGCCCGGGGAGGTCATGATCCAGTCTAGTACTTCCTGCCTGTGCTCCCTCGGCCAGGTCGTATCGTTGTTGTCCGCGAGGTACATCTGAACTGCCAGGGCGATGTTCTTCACATTGGACAGACACACCGCCTTGCGCGCAGATTCGCGCGCTCGCGCAAACACCGGGAACACCATTGCGGCGAGGATCCCGATGATCGCAATTACGACCAACAGCTCGATCAGAGTGAACCCTCTTCGCCGATAGAAGCCCATCTGGTTCCTCCATTTGCTGCACGGTTGCGCGCCGGAGCGAAGCTCGTCGGCGCAGTATCTGAACCCCTTTCGTGGCCGCCCTGAGATCATCACCTCCTTTCCCGCCGCCGGCCGTCCGTTAGGGGAACCACGGCCCGCAGGTTCCAAGCGAACCTACCTAGGGCTTCTCCTTTCCCCCTCATTCCCCTTCGTATCCCTGCGGGAAGTGATCGGGCGGGCCCGCGCTCGCACGAGTGACGGACAATGGCGGATCGAATGGGAGGGATCTCTTCGTGGGCCCGTAACGGGCTCCAGGGGCGCAAAGGTAAGGGCGGGGCGCCTCAGCGCCCCGCCCTTCCGATCACCGTCTTGCTGCAGATAGAAGCCGGTTAGTACAGGAACGATGCGCCCACTGGCGGTTCGCCGCAGAACTCCCGATAGCTCTCCAGGGTGCCGCCCTCGCAGAAGTTCGTGATGCCTCCCAGGTCTCCATCCCTCGTCATCGTCAGGATACGCTGGGCATTGAGCCAGGTCGCATGCCCGTCGAGGAAGCCGAGGTTGCTCCCGCCCAGGTGGCGGGTGGCGGCCTGCTGCCTCTGAGGGCTCTGGGTCCACTCGTAGCTGGCATGCGAGTCCCAGCACGCTCCGCAATCGCCGCTGCTGGTCGGGCAGGTGGTGACACCGTTCTCGACCGTGGGCCAGCCCCAGGCAGACCAGTTGATCCCCGCGCACTCGGCACAGCACAGGTCCGGATAGGCTATCGTGCCCGGGCTTCCGGCATCGCTCAATCCGCCTCCGTCCGAGCAGATCACGTAGGCGGCCGCGTCCTGGACGCTAACCAGCTTCAGCTCGATGGCCATTCCATTGTAGGCGACGCTCTGGGAGAAGACCTTGTCTTTCGGGTCGGATCCCGAGCCTCCCGAGGCCCACTGCTGGGCAAGTGTCTGCTCCGCGCAGGAGTCTGTCACCACGCCGCCCCATCCCGGCGGCCAGGTGGTGGCGCAGATCCCGAAGCCCGCGGCGATGTCATCGCCCCACGCGCCCTCGTAAGCCCTGAGGTGCCCGATGAAGTCCGGCCCCGGCAGGATGAAGGTAGCCCCTGTAGACATCTTCGCGCTGGGGCACCGCCACACGTCGCGGTTCTTGATATACTCGTCCAGCACCACGGGCCAGCGCAGGTACGGGTTGGCCCGCCAGCCGAACTGCTCCGCCCCGCCCATCCCCCAGCAACCGTCGCCGCCGGCGCCGCCTCCTCCCCCCGGCTCGGCGCTGATGTAGTCAATCACCTCCTGCCGATGCTCCCGCGGCGGCAGCGTGTCATTGTTGTCCGCCAGGTACATCTGAATTGCCAGGGCGATGTTCTTCACGTTCGACAGGCACACCGCCTTGCGCGCGGATTCGCGCGCTCGCGCAAACACCGGGAACACCATTGCCGCGAGGATCCCGATGATCGCAATGACGACCAGCAACTCGATCAGAGTGAACCCTCTTCGCCGATAGAACCTCATCTAAGTCCTCCTGTTGTGTACTTCGCGCGCCAGGGCGACAGTCTCTGGCGCGTATCACATCCCCCATGGTGGCCGGCTCCGCCCTTCACCTCCTTTCTCCGCACGCCGGCCGTCCCGCCAGGGGAACTACCGCTGTAACTGTAGTTCGTTTCTGGTTTCCCACTTACCTTCTACCCGCCCCCCAGCGGGCCCAACCAACCCGCTCGTCTCGGCTTGGCCAATCACTCGAAGGCGACGACCCTCAGGTCGCCGGGAGGAAGGTCGAAGGTAGAGGCAACTCCGTTCCCTGCCCCACTGGGCAGCGCCGCGCCGGAGAGCATCTCTCTCGCGCTGCCGGCCGCCAGCCCCAATGCGGCGAGATCGGCCGTGACAGTGGCGCTCTGCGCTTGGTCGCTGTCATTGTAGACCGTCAGGTAGACCGTCCCCGGCTTCTTGCCAAAGCGCTCGACATACACCTTCGGGTTGTCGGAACGGGCGTAGGTCACCGGCTCCCAGCCGGCCGCGCCGAGCGCCTGCACGACCGGGATGTACTTCCTGAACAGCGGCCGGTCGCGGTTGTAGAGCGCCGGGTTCTGCCAGTACGGGTCCTCCGAGGCGTTGTGGCTGAAGAAGCTCGGGAACACCCCCCAGGCGACGCACCGCTTCATGTACAGCTCGATCCACTCCGGCTTCCAGAGATCGTAGCGGGTGTTCAGCAGCATCAGGTAGGGGCGCTGGTAGCAGACCGCCCGCCAGTAGTTGAAGTCGCTCGCCGGCTCGGGGACGTACTCCCCAAAGGTCCCCCAGGAGGATGCCCACGCCGCCTCGGTCCCCATGACATCCAGCCACGCCGCACCCCACGGAAACGCGTGCGGCGTGCCATTGGCGAAGGTCATCCCGCCGCGGGGCCACATTCGCTCGGCGATGTCCTTGGCGAACTCGACCATGGTGAACATGGCGTATTGGCCGACCCGGCCCTCGGCATCGAAGACGAGAGGGATGGTCGCCTTGCGGAAGTGCTCCCGCCGGTAGTTGATCCAGTTGTGGAACAGGTACATCTCGAAGCTGTCGTGGTAGACGCCGGTGAGCCGGGGGGAGCGCTCAAAGGCGTGGTTGATGCGGCGGATCAGGCTGTCGTACTGGGTAATGTGCCCCGGCTCGGCCGTCACGCCCGGGCTGGGGTTCACGCCGAAGACCGCGCCGTCGCACCACGGCTGGTCCTCGATCCGGGCGGCCCAGGAGCCATCGGGGGCGGCGTAGGCGGAGGATAACACCGCCTGGTCCTTCTCATGCCCCTCGGCGGCGCGCTCCTTCACGTAGGCGGTCGCCTGCTCGACGGTGCGCGGCATCTCCTTGGGCATGCTCACCCAATCGCTCCACGGCTCGACGTAGACGAAGCTGTAGATCCCATGCTCCGCGTCCCAGGCGACGTTGTTGTCACCCTCCTTGAACTGGAAGCCGAAGTCCTCAAAGCCCTCGACCGTTGCGATGTCGGTGAAGGGCATCCAGATGCCCTCCTTCTTGTTGCGCTTGTCGAAGCACTGGGGGAACAGCTCGTAGTACCGCTGGAGCGCGGAGCGGAATCCCCAGGCCGGGTCGGGGCGGTAGAGAACGAGGCTGAAGCTGGCCTTCGACGGGAAACTCTCGGTATCAGATGCCAGGCCGAGGTCAACCGCGGCGTACAGCTCCCCCGAGTCCGCGTCATAGCCCAGCCGGCAGAGCCGCGGCACGTCCAGCGGCACGGCGACGGCGACCGCGTCGGCCTCGCTGCTGATGCAGGCGAGCGGATAGCGAGACGCCTGCCA
>Ga0315291_10001595_pt1 | contig 30225 bp, 34 predicted proteins | sample YL17G12_20_MG_FD_203070 | JGI IMG/M metagenome (GOLD analysis project Ga0315291, IMG submission 203070) | Sediment microbial communities from Yellowstone Lake, YNP, Wyoming, USA - YL17G12_20 | ecosystem: Environmental > Aquatic > Freshwater > Lake > Sediment | place: USA: Wyoming | collected...
AACCTTGAACCGCAGAGTGACCGGCCCGGCGACTGTGGCGGCTCCTGTTACCTTTACAACATCTCCTGCGTGGTAATATGGCTGGTCGGTTGCAACAGATGGGGTGGCTGGAGGGGAGTCCGCCATGACGCTGGGTATCACGGTGAGCAGAAACATGGCTGTTACAAGTGCGACTAATATCGTTCCTTTCCTCATACAATCACTGGATACAGTGGCAGCTTCCAAGAATATCAGGAACGCGCTGGAACAGTTTGGAACAGCTGTTCCAAGGGTTATTCAAGATTCACTTTCTTCTCTTCTGAACATTAGCGCGCCAAAAATCACCTATAATGAACTGAAAAGACTTTTTCATCTCTTCAACACGCTGGCGCACACATATATTGTCGCAGGTTAGATCGGAGGCGTTATCGTGTGTTGGAGATTGAGGCTGCTTATCCTCTCGAATATCTCCTCGTTCGCGGTGATGTAGGGTCTTTCGTATTTGATGACCTTCCCCTTGGATAGCTCCATTAGACTATTGAAGAACTCGACATAGGATCTTCTGCCATATATCTTCTCATACTCGTTGTGCATGGATCTTGGGTTCTTCTTCACTATCCTATCAGCATCAATGCAGTACCTGTAGTAGCAACTATTGGCGTGGATGAGTGCGCTGAGCTGATTGATATTCATAATCTCCTCAAGGTATGAGTATCTCTCGTGGAGGACGTGGGAGATGACGTTTCGGACAAGCTCATCCTTGCTGTGGCTTCGCTCTCTGAGTCCTTGGCCGATGTTGCCTAGGCCGAACTTTCCGTCGCCTGGGACAATAACATCTAGGCTCTTGAGGAGGTTAATCCAGTCCCAGTACCGCTCTGTTCGGGTGATGTCCTCTATATCCTGCTCAGTGAGGGCATTGAAATGGTAGATCCAGTTCATGATGACCTCGATGGGGTTGAGGAAGTGATGAACAGCCTGGACGTTGGCTAGCTCATTGGAGGCGGCCTTGGTTACTATCCTCTCGATCCTCTCGTTCCAGAGGTTTAGGGACTCTGAGAGGGCGTCGAGGCAAGTGGCCTTAGTGGGCGGGTTGATGATGGCGCCGCTCGCATTGTATGAGAGCTGGCATATCTTCTCCAATGTGAGTACGTTGACTATCCTCTCGTTGGTGGCGTCGTTCACGATGAGCCGGGGGTAGTGTACGCTGAGGTTCACAACGTACTTCTCGCTGAAAGAGTCATATCGTGGTTCGTCCGGGATGACGAGATTACCGTAGTGCTCGATAGCGAAATGCTTCGCCTTCATGTATATCTCGCTCATCTTCTGCACCTCACGGCAAGTACTCCGTTATCTTACGTTCTGTTCTCTCCCCAACCTTTACACGTATTGTGTATCTGTCCATTTCATCCCATTTCGATAGGAAGGTGTCGATTCCTTCCTCCATGTCTCCGTAGAGAGGATCTTTGTATAAAACTTTTTTATTTATATACCCATCAACGACGACGGAATGGTTGTAAGGGTGGCCCAACTGGTCCCTACACTTTATCCAGAGAATCACTGGTTTTCCTTCCTGGAGGTCTTTTTGGACTGATTTCCAGTCGCGTGAGCTTGCATCGCGTTTGAAATCTACAGAGGGTATGCTTTTCTCGAGAAGCTTGTTTATGTTTTCGATGGAGCCATACTCGGTTCCGAGCTCTGTTGTGCCGATGGCTCTGATGATTTCCTCAATTGGTAAGACAAGTATCTCCGGATGTGTTCTGTGGAGGTATTCGAGGACCATTTTAAGGCAGTGGGGAACGCATGAGTAACCATCGTTCTGGAGGCTCAGAGGCACTCCTAACTGGGCTATGTCTTGTAGCTGATCCTCGGGGGAGTCATTCAAGCTGAATGAGAATGGAGGTTTAACGGTTATAAAATAGTTAGCCTCTTTTACTTGAAAAAATTGAGGGGTTAGTTATTCCCTATTTGGCTTATGAAAGAAAGGTCTAATGTGAATCCGAGAGTATCCCTCTTACGTCATCGATCTTCTTGATGACCCTTATCTTGTACCCGAGGTCTTTAAGTTTCTTCCGTTTCTTCTCGTCGTCGACTCTGACGTAGTCCTTGTCGTGGTCTAGGCCGTCGACAAACACGACTGTGTTGGGTTTATAGAAGTCGGCCTGAGCGATGGGTTCTCCCTCAGGAGGTTCTCTAGGATCGTTTTGGCGATGAACTGCTTGAACTCAGGCTCGATCATCGCGGGGCTGTAGATCCAGTGGTAGCCGCCCTTCCCCGTCCTCTCGACTCCCTTGAGGACGCCGGCCTCTCTCTCATCGACTCGAGGAAGTTGATTATGCTGGCTCGGCTGATGGTGTTGGGCTTGAGCTCGGCGTTGACTCGGTCCCATACGGCTTTGGAGCCGAGGCCTTCGGGGTTGGCCCAGATGGCTCTGAGGGCGAGCTCCTGGTAGTCCTTGAGGACGGCTCGTAGGCCGGGTTCGGCGGTGTCGTACTCTATGTTTCCGTTCATCGTGTTAGGGCTCGAATCGAGTTTTATATTTAAATATTTTTACATAGTGTGAGAGAGGAGACCTGGAAGAAAGTCGTTGATAACCGACGAGGGGAGAAAGCGCATGCGCGTGCGTGGTCAGAGAAGGAAATGTCACCATATAAAAAATTAAGATTGAACAAATACCTCATTACAGGCTTCATACTTGGTGTTCTTCAATACCTTATATATATGGGAGGATATGATTACATTCTAAAATTTGGTCCATTCGTTACTCATCACTTCATTGAGTTACCAGCCAGTTTCGTATTAGGTGTGGGTATATCCATATTCTTCGATGATTCAGGGTACTCATCCCTTAAGTCTCAGGTTCTGAATGCTTTGATGTTTGCTACACAATTATCTATCGATTTCTTTAGTAGAGGTATCGACGGGTTAATTGCTTCATTTATTGTGTTGGCGCCTGAGTTGATTGGCTTCTACCTTCACCGCATATATATTAGTTTTATTGGTACCAATACAACTTGAGCGTGTGCGTCCATTTTCAGTAATTTATATCTTTTTTACGGTTGGAATGTATAGATCAACACGATAGTTTCATATTATATTAGTAGTAGAAATAAATATGCTGGAATAGCCATAACATTTTTCTCATTATTAAGTAAATTTTTCGTTATTACTATGCCTTTATAACTATTTCCTGAACGTGTAAATGTATACATTCCATTTATGTCACTTTTAGAGAATGATGAAGTGTACTTTACTTCGATTGGGAGATAAGTTTGATTTATTTTGATGACATAATCCACTTCGTCTTTAGTAGTTTTCCAATACATCAAATTACAAGTTGGATCAAAGTCTGCTGAAGGATTAAAATTGAATACGAGCCTGATTAAATGATCTCCTACAACGCTTTCAATAAGACGTGTCTTTCCTTCATTAGCTAAAAAACTCATAGCTTGATTAAATGGAGAAGAAGATTGTCTAATCCATCCATTTAATGCATGGAAAATGAATGGATCGTGAAAAATTATTTTTTTTTCTTTACCATATAATGGTAATTGTTTTTCTCTATCAATAACGAATATTGGGCATAACACAAAACTTGAAGTTAATACATCAATATAATCTTGAACAGTATTTTGATTTCCTATATCAGTCTCTTTTTGAAGTGTTCTCCAACTAACATGAGTTCCCATAGTTTCAATCACACGCCTTAAAATCTGTGATAAATACGTTTCTTTTTTACCCCATCTATGAATATCTCCTATGGTTGCATTAACGTAAGTTGAAAAAGTGTCTCGACCAATACTACCCTCCTTAACATAGTCAGAAATAGCCTTTGGGATTCCACCAGTCAGAAGATAATCGTCTAAAAAGGAAGATAATTCTGGGCTGTGTAAGTTAAGTTCTTCAATCACTTGTGGGATATTCCCCACTGCTAAATCCAATAAAACTTCTTTCCTGGCTATAAAACTAATTAAACCGAGTTCACTAAGACGTGATCTCATCGTTGGATCTCTTGTCTCCACATATTCCGCAAATTTCATTGGCATCAATATTTTATCCAATACGGTTTCGCTTTCTCCACGCCTTCCAGGAAGTCTTTCAGCAGCTTTTCGAATATCTAGACTATGGGAGCCAGTCAACAAAAGAGTCGTATTTTTTAGATTCCCTGTATCCCAAAGATGCTTTATGCCCTTTTGCCATTCCCTCACGGATGAAATTTCATCTAAGAAGATAAAACGACGTTCTTTTGCGAATTGTTTACTATATTGAAGGTATTGTTGAATTAAATTAGCTAACTCATTAGGACTCTCGATAAGATCACAAGTCCAGTAAAATATTCTTCTAGGATCTATTTCTTGGCTAAGAATTTCACGAATTATTTGTTTGATAAGTGTAGTTTTTCCTACTTGGCGAGGACCTCTTAACGTATAGACTAAATCGGAATCTAACTGAAAATAATATTTTATTCTGGGATTCCAAGATATAGCACTTTGTTCAAATTGTTCTATTTGAAAATCACTTTTCATGGCATCTTTTTTAAGCCACCATGAGTTTTGGGTCGCTAATTGATAGGTAAGCATAGCAATTTATTGATCATTTATTTATAAAAAGGTGATCAGTAGACTGCTTAATCTTTAAAAAGATTTTAGAGGACGCGCGCGTCGTTAGGTTTGAGTTAGCCAACCTGGGCAAGATAGTTGAAGAGCTTCTCGGTCGTGAGGACATCCTCTCTGACGTGCTCCGTGATGGCAGTGTAGTCGCCTTCGTCGTATCTGGTTTTAATCTCTGAGCCGGGGCAGGTTCTGGTTTCGGCGCCGATCCGTTTGGCGCATTCGGCTAGGCCGAGGCCCTTGAAGTAGAAGTTGTTGACGGGTAGTTGGGCCTGTATGGTGTCAATGGGGTAGGGGTCGAGGAGGAGTCGCATGAGGTCGCCTGTGGAAGCGATGCCGTGGGCTGAGGCACGGTTGATCATTAGGGGTAGGTCGAAGCGGAGGATGTTGTGGCCTATGATGCTGAGGCGGTCGATCCGCTTGATCTCCTCCAGGAACCGGATGAGGATCTGCTTCTCGTCGCTCTCCCATTCCTTAAGGACGGTGACGTGTCCGTCCTCCTGCTTGTAGGCGATGGCGATTATCCTGTCGTCGTAGGTGGGTTTGGGGCCTGGACTATAGGTCTCGATGTCAAGGAAGAGGCGAGTCACGATACTGATTGCCCAACGGGGCTAGATATGCTTCGTGGGTGGCTGGGTGTTAGGCTTTATCTTGGGACTGTTCCTCGGCTCTGGCGGCTATCCGTGTGACGGCTTCGGCTGCTTCTTCGATCTCGTCCTCTGTTCTGACTCCTAAGATGACTATTTTACCTGAGTTGAATATGAGGTAGGTCGCTTTTGGTTTCTCTACTTTGAGTATCGCTGCGGGGAACTGTTCGGGTTCGTATATTGAGTTTGGTTCCTCCAGTTGTTCGAGGGGTATGGGGTTTGGGAGTGTGAGCAGGGCGACGATGTTTCTGACGTTTGCCGTGACGCTTATGGGTTTGATTAGGTTGGCTTGGGTGAGGGTGTCGACGGTCTCCTGGAGGTCGTGTTTGGCCTGTTCTCGGGTGCGCGCGCGACGAGTCAATTAGCCTACCAGACTATTCGGCGAGGATGAACACCCAGCTTCTCAAGGCCGTAGACTTCAACGAGAAGATTCGGGAGAGAGGCGCAGACGAGGATGTGACCGTTCAGCACATCTACCGTATTGCCAAGGACGAACACTAAGTAAGGGATGTGATTGAGCGCGTTTGGAAGGAACCTGATAAAGCACAAACCGTACTTACAAATGTAGGGCACGAGAACAGCAAGTTGTACGAGTTCGAGAAGATGCTGAAAGAAACGATTTAATTTTCTTATTCTTTAAGTTGCTGAGGCGATTTAGGAGGTTCCATCTGTTGAGCTTGCGGTGGAACTTGCTGAATACTGATATTCATCGTAAGAGACACTTTTTCATTTTCGAATAATTTTGCAGCCATTTGTTGGGATTGTAGGAAAAAGATTGATCGACTATACAATTCCCATATTATATTCCATAATTCACTATCTTTAGGAAGACATTCTACGTTTAAACGTAACTCATTCGAGCATTCATCAAAATTCAATACTTTCCCATGTGACTTGTATTTCTTCTTAGAATCGCTTATGGATAACCATTCAGCCACTGTTTCAGCTTGTTTGGGGTTGCTCTTCAATTGATACTGTTTTAACCATTTTTCAGCGAACTCTCTTGATTCATCGATAGCGCTCTGAGCCCTGGCAATGACCTCTGGACGGATTTGAGAGAGCATCGGGTAATAAAGTTGTATTGGGTCGCCACCCTTCACTTTCTCCCTAATTATCTCAAGTCCATCGATTAAGGATCGAGCAGGTATCCCCGGACCCATGGGGACAGTCATAAATTGCGGGTCAATTGGACCTAACTCTGAGAGATAACCCATTAGTATCTTGTCGCTACCTATTGCTATCATAGTGGCAGCGCTTTTCGCGAAATCAGGTACGATAACTTGAAACGACTTCGTAAACCTCTTCCTGCACATTAAAAGGATTTTTTCCGCAGCTTCTCCGCTTCCGCCTGGAGAATTGATCAGTAATACACCATTTTCGCTATCGACGGACCTGAGAAGGTCTTCAAACAGGGGAATATCCTGCTGCATGATCATTGGAATTGGATGGTACGGACTGGCGATGTATACGATTAGTTTGGCATCCAATAACTCTTGAATTTTCTGAATTAACGGCAAACGATGCTGGGGATAAGTGTTTGTCGCTAAAAGTTTGCTTACTGTGGGCTCATGGGACACAGGAATTACCCATTATTACTCTGAACAGTTACTAAATATATTTTGTTCTCCGATTGCTGAAGGTTCTCAAGCGCCTTTTTCATTTGCTCAAGCTCATTCAGATCCTTCTCGGATTTTTCCCAAATGGATTCGATGAACTTTTGAAGAGCCATTAGAGATCCCTATAATTCTCTTCCACTATGACACTTAAGAATTACTAATTTTAAACATATATTTTTAACCTTATTTAAAAGGTTAACTTACATTGTTCAAGTAGGCATGGCTCTTCTTGCATTTTAAAATGTTAGATTAAATTTAAAGATAGCATTTCATGATTTTTTAAAAAATCAAGACACTTTTATCACAACGGCTTTCGTCTCCTCGGGAAAGTCGCGTATCAGGCTTTCCAGTAACGTCGTGACAATGAACTCCTTGAACTCGGATTCGTTCATGGCGGGGCTGTAGATCCAGCGGTGTCCTCCCTTCCCCGTCTTCTCGTCTCCCTTGAGGACGCCTGCCTCCCTCATGGCCTCGAGGAAGTTGATTATGCTGGCGCGGCTGATGGTGTTGGGCTTGAGCTCGGCGTTGACTCGGTCCCATACGGCTTTGGAGCCGAGGCCCTCGGGGGTGGCCCAGATGGCTCTGAGGGCGAGCTCCTGTTAGTCCTTGAGGACGGCTCGTAGGCCGGGTTCGGCGGTGTCGTACTCTATGTTTCCGTTCATCGTATTAGGACTCGAATCGAGTTTTATATTTAAATATTTTTACATGATGTCGCGCGCGGCTGAGTGGGGGGAGCAGTTCCTCAACACGGAGGCGATGGACTTCGCCGAGATAATTAGGCGCCTCAACGGCCAGAGCTGAGAGATCCCGGCTTTCCTCACCTTTTTTATCTCTTGAGTAGCTTCCTTATCTCTGCGCCGATGGTGGTCGGGTAGCTCCTCGGCTCCTTCAACGCCAGGTAGGCTATAGCGGTGGGGACCCTGAGCACCGTCGTTATCAGCGCGACAGCCTTCAGGGCGTCGATGAGGCTCATAGTCCTCGAGAATGACTCTATCAGGTAGCCGCTGAGGAGTGTGCTGGCGAACATCCCGACCCCCTGGATGGCGTTGAAGACCGAGATGAAGCTTCCCCTCTCCTCCGCAGGGGAGACGTCGAGGAGATAGGCTTGGTTCGCCGTCGCCTCGATGGCGTGGAGGACGCCGAGGAGGACGTAGGCTACGAAGACGAAGTACTTGTCCGGCGCGAGGACGACGAGGCCGGGAACCAGTATGTAGAGGAGCCTCTGTATGAACATGAGCTGCCTCCTGCCGGTGAGGTCCGTTATCCTACCTATCCACCTCTGGGAGACGAGGAGGGAGACGCACCGAACGACGCCGTACAGGGCGAAGGTCAACTTATCGACCTTGAGGACGCTCACCGTCATCAGGGAGATGATGGGCAGGAGCAGCACGAGGGCGGTATTCGACATGAGGGAGATCACCGTGTACTTCTGGAACTCCCTGTTAACGCCTATGCTCCTCACGAGTTGCATGACTCCCATAGACCTCGTCGCCTCCTTCTTATCCTCCTTCATGAAGAGAACCGACAGCGTGCCGAGGACACCGAAGACCGCCGCCGCCATGAATGGTATAAAATAGATATCAGTCAGCGAGCCGGACGAGTAGAACATGATGAAGCCAGAGAGGAGAATCGCGAAGAGCCCGGCGAGGGTCGTGAAGAAGCTGACGTTCGCCGTGATCGTCCCCCGGCTCGTCTTCGGGGCGAGGTCCCCTACCAGTGAGGTCCAGGTCGGCAGCCGGATCGAGGCGAAGAAGGCTTGGAGCGCGAGGAAGCCGAGCAGAACCATCGGGCTCGGCGCGTAGAGGATAGGTATCCATAGTAACGAGTACCCGATGCCACCTAAGACTATGAAGGGGATGCGCCTACTGGCCTTGTCGCTCAGCCTGCCCCAGAGCAGCTGGAGAATGCTCTGGATCGAGGTCGTTATCGAGTGGAACATGCCGATCTCGGTCGGGGACGCCCCGAGCTCGACCGTGTACATGTTTACGAAGGAGGCCCCGACGGTCTGTCCGCCTGCGAAGTTCTCGCCGAAGGCATATACGAGGGCGCTCTGATATAACAGCCTTAGACGCTTCTTAAGATCCTGAGCCACTCTTGTGACCTCTTAAGTCTCCGGAAGATGATAAACAAGTGCAGGCTAATACTAAATTAAATTTATTATAAGAAGGTGAACATCTTATACGCGATATGTAATTATTGTCAAATAATATGATGGCAATGGTGCGTGAAAGAGGGTAAAAATCAGGTATTCTATTGTAACCTTCAATCTTGCCTAAAATAAGTATAGAGGATTCGGATTAACTTCCATTTTTATCGCGGAACCCGACGCTTCGGCAGATAAAACCTAAAAATACCCTCAAAAAATCCCTATTCAATAGCGAGAATTCGGATTAACCTCTGATTTTCTGCTCCCCCTCGGTTAAGCTTAAAGATCAAAGCCAACAGAAGCAACCACATGGACTCCTTCACATCGTACATCTTCCGCCAGGCCTACGAGAAGGTCAGCAGACTCGGCGAGCTGGATAAGAGGCGGAACCGGCGTATCGGATCTAGGAGGAGGCCTGTTGAGAGGACGTTTGCTGTCATCAAGCGTGTGTTTCATGGGGGTCGTGTGCTTGTGACTAGTCTGCCTCGGGTTCGGGTTAAGCTGGTGTTCTCTTGTCTGTGTTTTAATCTGCTTCAGCTGGGGTCGCTGGGCGTCGGTTCGTAGCGTGAGCCATCGATCTCCGGTGGGAGAGGCCGGATGGGGGTCGTTTGGGGGTGATTAGAGTGTTTTCGGGGGGTTTAGGCGGGTTTTCCTCGAGTGTTTTGGCTGCCGTTTTGGTGCCTGGGGCGGGTTTCAGTGGTGGCTGCCGGTTTTTAGGTGTCTCTGTAGCTTGCTTGGTGATTAATTCGATGGGTACAGACGGAAAACGAGGTTAATCAAAATCCTCCTATAATGATTTTGGATGGGCACAATAATTTTAAACCTTGAACATATTACTTGCTTGACCCCAATGGGTGGAAATAAAAAGTATTCTGGCTATAAACCATACTCATATCTCGAACCCGAGACTGATTACGAGATCATCAAGTACAAGGAACCCTTACCGAAGGAGTGGGCTTACACCTACCCCCTCTCCAAGGCGGAGGAGGAGCGGTTCAAGGAGTTCGTGGAGAAGAATATGATCGTCGACCTCCACGAACACCCCGTCCTGCATCCTCTGAACATGATGGAGGACGAGAATAATGAGGGTAGAGAGGTGATGGCCTACGACGCCCTGGCCCTATCAGGGATAGACGCCGTCTTCGACAACCAGATGGACGGAGGCTGCGCCATAACCTCCAAGCACGGGAACCACTGGACGGACGTCATCCAGAACCTCGGGATGAGGCTCTGCGACATCCAGCACCAGGACTTCGTCATCCACTGCAGGAAGGTCGAGGACATCTACGAGGCATTCAAGACCGGCAAGCTCGCCTGGGTCGCCGTCATAGAGACACTCAACTGCATAGAGAACGAGGTCGACAGGATCGACGTCCTCTACGGCCTCGGCGTGAGGCAGGCAGGAATCACATACAGCGAGTCCAACATGCTCGGCTCAGGCCTGAAGGAGCGTGGAGACAGCGGCCTCACGGACTTCGGCTACGACTGCGTCGCCAGGATGAACAAGGTCGGCCTCCTCATCGACGTCTCCCACTGCGGCGACAAGACTGCCCTCGACACTATAAAGGAGAGCGGCAAGCCCATAATCATCAGCCACTGTGGCTCCAGGACCCTTACACCGACGCCGAGGATGCTCCCTGACGACGTGATCCATGAGCTCGCGGAGCGTGGCGGCGTATTCGGCATAGAGATGGCGGGCGCCGTCGTCAACACCAAGAAGCACCCCGTCTCCTCCCTCGAGGCATATACGGAGCAGCTCGAGTACTGCATCAAGACCTTCGGCATCGATGCTGTCGGCTGTGGCCCTGACACTCTCTATGGCGACCATATCGGGCTCTACAAGGCTGGGGCCATCAAGGGCAAGATCAAGGGCACGGGCCACTCGAAGAGGAAGGGCGCGCCGGAGCACGAGTTCCTGGGCATGGCTATGAAGCTCGATGCGTTCCCCGACTACGTCAATGGCATGGAGAACCCGACAGAGGCGATACCCAACGTCATCCGCTGGATGATCAAGCACGGCTACTCGGACGAGGAGATTGCCAAGGTCGTCAGCGGCAACGCCCTACGAGTTCTCAAGCAGGTCTGGAAGTAGGTCCCGAAAACACTTTTTTCCCTTATTTTTATCGCAATGTAATATTGAAAGAAAGTTAAATGTACTTAACTCCGTTAAGATTAAATAAATTCGGTTTTACATATTAGACTATGCCCCAGACCAATCTTGTTTCTGGAGATTTCACACTGGCGACAACGGGTGACTCCCTGATCTTCCAAAGGATCTCGATCTTCAAGGAGAAGGAGTTCCTCAAGGTACGGGAGATACTGAAGGACGCGGACGTCGCCTTCAACAACTTCGAGACCATAATCCCGGGCGAGAGGGGCGTGCCGAGGTACAAAACGGACCCCACGGCTTGGATGACGAGCCCGAGGTACGTCCTAGACGAGCTCCTCTGGATGGGCTTCAACATGTTCTCACTCGCCAACAACCACTCGATGGACTACAGCGAGGGAGGTCTCCTAGAGACGAAGCGCATCTTCGACGAGGCAGGCGTGGTCAACGCCGGCACAGGCCGGAACCTATCCGAGGCGCGGGCGCCGACCTACCTGAACACTGAGACTGGTAGGATAGCCTTGATAGCTGTCGATACACGCGGTGAGGATATACCCGCCGGTGAGCAGAGGGGCAGGGTGCCGGGTAGGCCGGGGGTTAACCCCATGAGGTCGAAGGAGAAGGTTCTTCTCGATGAGAAGGAGTTCAACAAGCTCGCCGAGATCGCCGAGAAGCTCAGCCTGGCGGGGCCGAGGGATTGCAAGTTCACCTTCCTAGGCAACCTCGTGGAGCTGAGCGACAGGAACGACCTACATACAGAGCCCTACGAGCCCGACCTCGAGGGGAACCTGGCCGCGATCGAGAATGCCCGCAAGAATGCGGACTACGTCCTTGTCTCGGTCCACAACCACGAGAAGCGGAGGCCAGGCGTCATGTACTTCGACGACACGATAGAGTACATCGCGAAGTTCACGGAGGATTTCTGCAGGGCGGCGATAGACGCAGGCGCGGACGCCATCCTCGGCCACGGCACCCACTGCCTTAACGGCATCGAGATCTACAAGGGGCACCCAATCTTCTACGGCATGGGGAACTTCATCTCCCAGAATTACAACGCGAACCCGAAGCCCTATGACTGGTACGAGGCTCGGGGCCTCCACAAGGAGTTATATCCTGACGAATCAAAGGGAAGCCTTTACCTGACCCTTGATCAGGAGGCGGATAAGAGGCGCGCCAGGAGGCTGGAGACGAGCGTAGTGGCCAAGGTGAAGTTTCATGAGGCCAGGGCGAAGGAGATCCTCCTGTATCCGATCCAGATGAACAAAGGCGAGAAGCAGGGCGGCCGACCGTTCCTAGTGACCGGGGAGAACGCGGAAGAGATATTAAACAGGCTCAAGCGGCTCTCCAAAGACTACGGAACCAAGATAGATGTTGAAAAGGGTATAGGAAAAATCGTTATTTAATGTCCTTTTTTTAAATTTAATTATTACTGAAGTTTTGCGTTTTTAGATTTAAAGCATTTTTTATTGTTAGTGACACATATTCCTACGCATAGAAGGCGGATCACGCAGGAATGCTCGTACCGTCAACCGCCAGCGTCATGGAGGAGCTTCTAAAAAAGTTCAAGCCGTGCTTCACAAAACCCCAATTCAGAAACTTCTCCACATATATCCTGGGCCTCGTGTCCATGGCGCCGATGATGAGAGTGGTTGATCCAAAGAGGGACGTTCGCTACGATGCCGGCGAACATGTAGTCGAGGTACGGAAACCCTTCTTCAGACATTGATGCTACAAACCTACGGGCGATATATTATTAAGAGGATATTGATTAACCTCGTCTCGGGTTGTCAGTGTATTTAAGCCCTTATAAAGGAAGGCCCATCTTTAACCGAATTTTATGGGTTAATCCGAATCCTCTTAAGGATTGTCAGGGCGCCTCGAAAGGCGTTTAAAAAAAAGGGGGCGTGATCCTCACCAGACCTTCTTGAAGAGCTGGAGCGCGTTTAAGCCGATGACCTTCGCTATCTCCTGGTCAGAATAGCCGTGGTGGACCATCCAGCGGGCCACGTTCTGCGTGGCCTCGGTCGGGTTCTCAAGCCCCTTGACGTATTTGAGCCTCCTCAACGATTCAGGGTCCATGTTCGTGTTGGGGAGGCGTTTGATCCCCTGGTCCGGCCGCTTGGCGTAGCCCATACCAGCCGTCTTCCTCAGCTTCTGGCCCTCAAGGTACTCGCCTACGTGGTCGAAGTAGTACGAGTCCGAGCCTACGCCGACGTATTCGACGCCCATCAGGTCTATGCAGTACTCCACGTGCTCCATGAATGACTCGAGGCCGTGGATCGGGTTCTTCCCCGTGACCGTTGAGTTTGGTGGGGCCTCGATGCCAAGGACTCCCCCCCTCTCCGCGAGGGCCACGAGGACATCGTCTGGGAACATCCTGCTCGTCGGGGTGAGCGTTCTGGTGCCGACATGTGAGGCGAGGATTGGGTCCTTGCTCAGCTCGATGGTGTCCATCGCGGTGAGGTCGCTTGAGTGGCTCACGTCGATGAGGAGGCCGACCTTGTTCATCCTGGCGACGCAGTCGTAGCCGAAGTCCGTGAGGCCGGCATCCCTCATCTCGGCCAGGCCCGTCCCGAGCTGGTTGGACTCGCTGAAGCATATGCCCACGCTGCGGATGCCCAGGCCGTAGAGGATCTCAAGCCTGTTGACCTCGTTCTCTATGTGGGTCGCCGACTCTATCGCCGGTATCCAGGCGATCCTCCCCGTCTCATGGGCCTCGACGATGTCCTCAACATTCTTGCACTGGATGACAAAGTCCTGATGCTCGACGTCGCATAGCCCCATACCCAGGGTGTCTATGAGCTCGTGCCACTTCCACCCTCGTTTGGTGATGGCGTGACATGGGCCGAGCCAGTCGATCATACCGTCGAGTCCTGACCTCGCGAGGGCGTCGTAGGCGATGAACTTCCTCCCCTCCCTCTGCCAGTCGAGCTCCTGGCTGATATCATCTGGCCCGGGGTTCGGGTGGACATGTAGGTCGATGAGGATATTCTTCTCTATGATCTCCTCAACCCTCTCCTCCTCCGTCTTGGAGAGTGGGTAGAGCCAGAACCAGGCCAACGGGTCCCTGAATTTGAAGACCTTGTAGTCGATGCCCGGCTCGAGGTAGCTGTAGGATTGATAACCTGCATACTTCTTATTGCCGCCCATATCGATCCAATAAGGTACGCTTCACAGGCTTAAAAAAGATGATTTAGCTATAAATATTATAATTAAACTAAAAGTAGAGGGTTAGGGCCAGACCCTCTCGAGGAGCTTCAGGGCGTTCTTTCCCATCACTTTGGCCATCTCCTCGTCGGAGTAGCCGTGCTTTATCATCCATCTGGCGATGTTGACGAACTCGTTGGGGTTCTCAACCCCCCTGACGTAGCCCGGGTCCACGACGTCGGTCGGCTTCGGGAACCTCCCTGGCCTCCTCTTCTTGCCCGGACGCTCGTAGTGGCCGTAACCATCTATCTTCGATCTCCTGGCGAAGGCTGCGTAATGGGCTTGGTGGTCGCCGTAGAGAGAATCCGGCCCGCATCCGACGTGGTCGATACCCATCAGGTTGATGCAGTATTCGAGACATTCACCGTAGCTCTCGATGCTCCCCACCGGGTGCTTCGCAGTCTTGAGGCCGTAGCCGGCCCCGCCTATCCCCACGAGGCCGTCGTGCTCCGAGAGGGCCTTGAGGACCTCGTCACCGTTTGTGTGGCCATCCGCGATGGCGCCCGGCCCGCTGTGGCTATTATATATCGGGTCCTTGCTCGACTCGATGGTCTCTAGGGCCGTCCTGTCGTTTGTGTGGCCGATGTCGATGAGCATCCCTAGCTTGTTCATCCTGACGACGCAGTCGTAGCCGAAGTCTGAGAGGCCGACGTCGAGGTTCATCTCCCCCATGCCTCCGCCGAGCAGGTTGTTCTCGCTATAGCAGATGCCCATGCTGCGGACGCCCAGACCGAAGAGGACGTCGATCCTGTCGACCTCGTTTTCGCAGCAGGTCGCGGACTCCAGTGCGGCGATCCAGGCGAGCTTACCCTGCTTGAAGGCGTCATAGATGTCGCTGACGCGCTTGCAGTGGATGACGAAGTCCTGGTGGGCGATGTCGCAGAGCCTCATGCCGAGGTCGTGGAGGGTGCTCATCCAGTCCCATCCGTGCTTCGTGTTGATCGTGCACCTTCCGTCGAGCATGTTGTCGAAGACGACATCTAGGCCCGAGACGCTTAGGGCCTCGTGGGCCATGAATTGCCTCCCCTCGTGGGGAAGGTCGGGGGACTGGTTCAGGTCCTCGGGGTACTGGCAGGGGTGCTCGTGGAGGTCGACGATGATGTTCTCCACCACGAACGCCTCGAATCGTTCCTCCTCCTTCTTACTGAGGGGTACCTTGTACTCCCATTCTGGGACGACGGCCTTCCTGAGCTTGAACTCCTTGTAATCCCTACCGGGCTCAAGGTACTGGTAAGCCTTGTAGCCGGAATACTTCTTGTTACTACCCATAGCTGAGCCACCCTAATCCTTTAGGCGACCAATATTTACTGTTTCTCCCTCCGGCGGCTCATCGGATAATTTTTAACAACGATAAGCTACTTAGAGGTTGAAATCAGCCATGTTAGCTAACTTTGAGAAAAATTTCATACTTGAAGTCTCGGCGGACGAGGCCTGGAAGCACGTCGAGTACCTTTCGACCATCGATAAGACCTCCGGGACGGAGGGAGAGGTCAAGGCACACGAGTATGTCAGGAGGAAGCTTGAGGAGTATAAGGTCCCATACGACGCCTACGAGTTCAGCTCCTTCATCAGCCACCCCCTAGACGCCTCCCTCAAGGTCACCAAACCCGAGAGGAAGAGCATGGAGTGTCGGCCGGCGGCATTCGGCGGCAAGACGACCGGCAACGGTGTAAGCGGAGAGTTCGTCTACGTCGAGCTCCCCGCGGGGACCCTCTTCGGCGGCGTCGGCGGGCTCGTCGACCTCTACACGAAGGCTGGAGTCGAGGGCAAGATACCGATCGTCTGGGGCCTCGCCGCGCCGACGGTGATGTGGGCTGCTCAGGAGGCAGGCGCACTCGCCCAGATCCACATAAGCGGCGAGGAGGCCATCCACGAGATGATCGTGACCACCATCTGGGGCACCCCGACGCCCGAGTCGGCGGAGAGGCTCCCCAAGATACCCGCCCTCTCCATCAAGAAGTCGGACGGCGAGTACCTGCTGGAACTCCTGAAGGAGGGCGGCGTCAAGGTCAGCCTCACCTCCAATGTCGAGACGAAGTGGAGGAAGATCCCCATCACCGTCGCCAGGATCGAGGGGAAGGAGGAGCCTGAGAAGTTCATGCTCGTCCACGGCCACATGGACTCGTGGTACTACGGTACCACGGACAACTGCACGGGTAACGCCGCCTGCCTGGAGCTCTGCCGCGTCTTTAGTAAGCACAGGGACAAGCTCAAGAGGAGCCTCCGCGTAGCCTGGTGGGCCGGCCACTCCACGGGCCGCTACTCGGGCTCCACCTGGTATGCGGACAACCTCTACGACGACCTCTACAAGAACTGCTTCGTCACCATGAACATAGACTCCCCTGGGGTCAAGGGGGCGACGAACGTCGGCGGAGGTGGCCTCATGGGCACGGTCAACTTCATGGCCGAGGTCATCAAGGATGCCACTGGCCTCGAGAAGTTCAGCGTCGCCGCCAGGCACTCGAGGGCGGGCGACCAGTCCTTCTACGGCATAGGTATCCCCTCCGTGGGCGCCAACGGTCACATCCCTGAGGGGAGTCCCCTCGCCGGAAGATGGACGGGCGGTAGCGGCGGTGGATGGTGGTGGCATAACCCGGCGGACACCGTTGACAAGGGGGACAAGGACATATTCTACCGAGACGCGAAGATGGAGACCCTGACTGTCGCAAAGTTCCTCACATGCAAGGTCCTCCCGTTCAGTTTCGCCGATGTCTCCAAGGACTACGAGAACGCCCTCCTGGACCTCCAGAAGCGGGCGCCCAAGAACAAGGACTACGTCAACCCGACGATGGACAGGGTTAAGACGATGAAGACGAAGGCCGAGGCCCTAAACAAGGTGCTTGGAGGGCTCCAGAAGTCGAGCGATGCCGAGAAGATCACCAAGATCAACCACCTCCTCGAGAAGATGGCCAAGGTGCTCACCACGACCCTCTACACCTACAGTGGCAGGCACGATCAGGACCCTGCGTACAGCTTGGGCATGGTACCCCTCCTCCAGCCCCTCGCGGAGCTGGAGAAGTTGAAGCCTGAGAGCGACGAGGCCGGCTTCCTCAGGACTAGGATAGTCAGGAACGCCAACAGGGTCAACGACGAACTAGACTCTGCGATAAAGCTGATGGAAAAAGCATTACAGATATGTGAAAAATAAAGATGCTGAAACATACTCAACATTTTTTTATATTTTTATCTTAAACACTAAGTCTTTTATCAACTAAACATTCTATTTAACGTTGACCATAATGGGCAGAAACAAGAAGTGGAGTGGTTATACTTCTTGGAGCTATCTATCTCCAAAGATCGATTACGACGTGTTCCCGCTTGAGAAGCAGGTTGACAGGTTTCCCAAGTACGACTTCGGCCTGACCAAGGATCGCGAGGCCCATGTAGAGGAGTTCATAGAGAAGAACGTCCTGGTTGACCTTCATGAGCACCTCGACGTGTTCCCGGAGGGGTATCCTGTCAAACAGCCCGGTTTCCCCAGGAGGAGGCAGTTCAAGGGCTACGAGGGCCTGGCGTACTCTGGCATAGACGTTGTCTTCGACAACTGCGTCTGCACGACGTACGAGAACGTGATCAACTGGATGGGGATGAGCGTGGCGGACTACGACCACCAGGAATTCGTCATCCCCGCGCGCAAGTTCGAGGATGTCGTGAGGGCGTACAAGGAGGGGAAGGTCGCCGTCATCAGCACCATTGAGCAGGCCTCAGCCATCGACAGGGACATCGACAAGGTGGATCTTCTCTACGGCTTCGGCGTCAGATCCATGGGAGTCGTCTATAGCGAGTCTAACACCCTGGGCTCCGGACTCGCGGAGTTCGGCGACGGCGGCCTCACCGACATCGGGTACGACGCCGTTAAACGTATGAATAAGACTGGAATCATAATCGACGTCTCCCACGCGGGTGCGAAGACGGCGATGAACACCATCGAGGCGAGCGAGAAGCCGATCCTCATCAGCCACTGCGGCTCACGGACCCTCTGGAACACGACGCGTATGCTGCCGGACGACGTCCTGAAGGCGTGCGCCGAGAAGGGCGGGGTCGTGGGGGTCGAGGTTGCGGGCTTCGCGCCGAGGACGAAGAAGAACCCTGAGGCTTCGATCGAGTGCCTCCTGGATCACATGAAGTACCTCATCGAACTGCTCGGCGTGGACCATGTCGGGGCAGGCCCAGATACCCTGTGGGGCGACCATCAGAGCCTGTACAGGAACGGACCGCTAGGGAAGATCGGAGCCCGCCCCACCAGGGGCCACTACCCGAGAAAGCGTCCAGCCGACCTCACCCCAGCCCACAACAGCGCCGAGGAGGTCAAGGACCTCGACTACGTGAAGGGCCTTGAGAGCCCCTCGGACTTCACGAACATAATCCGCGGACTCGTGAGAGACGGCTACTCCGACGACGAGATCAAGAAGGTCATGGGCCTCAACGGCCTGAGGATCATAAAGACCTGCTGGCCACTATAAACTTCCCTTCCTTTTTGACTCTATGATTAATCACGTTTTTTCGTGACGAATGTCTGAATGATTTTCTCAATAGAGAATTGTACTGCTTATTTTCTTAGCATGATATTTGCTGCATTTATAACCCTTAGTAGTTTTATATTATTCAAACACTTTATGATGCGTCATTTTTCTACCGAGCAGATTTTAATACGACCTGAGGGAGGTAGTATTTGACCTCAAGATGGTTAAAGCCAAGAAGTATAACGGTTATAAGGCGTTCCAGTACCTAGAGGCTGGAAAGGACTATCAGGAGTTCAAGCTCTGCAAGGAGCTTAACAGGGTTCCACCCTACTTCGTCCCCCTCTCCAAGTCGGAGGAAGAGCGCTTCGAGCAGTTCATCGAGAAGAACGTCGTCATCTCCCTCCACGAGCACCCCGTCATCTGGCCGGAGGACATGAGCGAGGGGATGGAGCAGCAGCATATGGGCAGGGACTTCATGGCATACGAGGCCCTAAGCGTCTCGGGCCTCGACGTCGTCTTCGACCACATGATGGACGGCACAGCGTTCATCACCAGCTACAAAGGCTGGAAGTGGAACGACATCGTCCACGACATAGGGATCCGTCTCAGTGACATATACCATCAGGACATGGTGGTCCCGGTCTACAGGGTCAAGGACATCAAGGACGCCAAGAAGAACAGCAAGATAGGGGTCGTCCTCTGCGTCGAGTCCGCCACACCCATCGAGAACGAGGTCGACAGGATCGACGCCCTTTATGGCCTTGGGGTCAGGAGTCTCGGCATCTGCTACAGTGAGTCGAACATGCTCGGCGGCGGAATGGGCGAGACCAACCAGGGCCTGGGCCTCACCGACTTAGGCTACGATGCGATCGTCAGGATGAACAAGCTGGGGATGCTCGTAGATGTCGGCCATACCAGCGATAGGACGGCCATAGAGACCATCGAGTCGAGCAAGAAACCAATCTACGACAGCCACAGCGGGCCGGGCGCCATCGCGATTGGTCACACCAAGGGCGACGAGGTTCTCAAGGCCCTCGCGGATCACGATGGCCTCCTCGGCGTGGGGGGCGCAGGCAGAGGCCTCAGCACAGAGAAGCACCCGATCGGCAGCATAGAGAGCTACATGGAGTGCGTCGAGTACTGCATCAACCTCATGGGGGTCGACCACGTCGGATGCGGGCCGGACACCCTCTACGGCGAGCACCAGGGTCTCTACAAGTACTGGTTCGGCAGGATGCTCGGTCACCAGCAGCGATCAGGGAGGAAGCCGAGGCGCCAGTGGCCCGTGCCCCCAGGCACCGTCGACCCAGGCTATGTCAAGGGGGTGGAGAACCCTAACGAGTTCGTCAATGTCGCCCGCTGGATGATCAAGCATGGCTACTCCGACGCCGAGATTGCGAAGATCGTTGGCGGAAATATCGTAAAGCTCCTAGAGAAGGTGTGGGTCTAAAAACTCTTTTTTCCTTCTTTTTTGTTATAAATCTAGTTCCGAGTTCTCGACCTTCTCTCTTAGAAGAGAATAAAATTAGGAAAAAAAAGTAGGCTCGGGTTTTACTTGAACATGTAGTTGTCCGGCTTGGGGAAGGTGATCTTGCTGTGCTTTATGCCCAAGTCGATGAACGCCTCAGCCACTTTCACGGCCGTCTTCCCGGGGTTGATGAAGGGGACGCCTAGCTCGGCTTCCAGCTTCTTGTCGACGTCGAGGAAGGACATGCTCATGCAGCCATACGTGAAGGCGTCCGAGCCCTCGTTCGCCATAGCTGCCTTCGCCTCACTCAGCATGGCCTTGTACGCCTCATCAGGCCTCTCCCTGACGTCCAGGACGCCAAGGCCTATCGTCCGCGTCGAAACCCACCTGCCGAGGTTATAGGGCCTCTCGTGCTCCATCATGTTGTAGACGGCCCCATGCCTGCCTGTCGTCAGCAGCGTGAACCTGTGGCTGATGAGCGAGCAGATGTGCCTAGCCGTGGTTCCAGGGCCGACGACGGGTATCGAGACAGCCTCGAAGATGCCGTAGAGGCCTGGGTCTCCTCCGCAGGCGAGGATTATTGCGTCGTAGCCATCTTGCTCAGCCTCGACGCAAACCTTCGCCTCGTGGGGGAAGCCGTAGGCGAGGCCGTACTCTGACTCTATGGCGCCGAACTTGCCGGTGCCCTTATACTCCCCTTTCCTCGACTCGACGGATCCTTTACCCCCGTACATGTCGATCTGTGTACCTGAGGAGGCGGCGGACTGAAGTACGCTGAGCCTCCTCTTCATCTCAGGCGATAATGGACCAAAACCCCCAGCTATGAATGCGATCTTCCTCATATTCATCACTTCATACCTTAAACAATGCCCTCGAAATAAAAATTTTAAGATAGAATCAGCATCTTATCGATTATCGTGATGTAACACTTTAATTTAAAAAAGTTTCAAGAAAAATTAAGTTTGGGGTTGTGTAGTTACTTTCTGAGGCTCGGAGGCACCGGGTAGGCGATCTTGCTGTGGGTCAGCTTGAGGTCGATGAACATCTCGGCGGCCTTGACGGCGGTCTTTACCGGGTTCACGGCGGGTACGCCGATCTCCTCGGTCAGTTCCTCGTCGTACATGTTGTAGGCCATGCTCATGCAGCCGAAGGTGACGGAGTCCGCGCCGAACTCCTTAACCGCCCTCTTCCCCTCCCTGACCATCGCCTGGAAGGACTCGTCCCTCTTCTCCCTGACCTCGGGCACCGAGAAGCCGATGGGGTGGACTGATACGAGCTTCAGGAGGCCGTCCCTCTCGAATATCTCGGTCCTATAAGGCTCGCCGTAGCCCGTTGTCAGCACGGAGAACCTCGTGCCGAGCATCGAGCAGACGTGCTTGGCGGTTGAGCCCGGTGGGATCACCGGAACCTTCACGATCTCCCTCAGTGGGGCGACACCTGGGTCTCCACCGCAGGAGATTATGAGGGCCTGATACCCCGCCTTCTCGGCGGCCACAGCCGTCTCGAGCTCTCCCGGGACGGCCATAACCGACTCATAGGCCGACTGGATCGCACCTATATGGGCCTTCTTAGGGTCCTTCTCAAGCCCGAAGTACTCGATCTGAGTGTCCGGGCTCGCGATAGATTTAAGCACCTTCTCCCTCCGCAGCATCTCGCCCGTCAGCTTACCTGTGACGGCGCCTGCCTGTAAGAAAGCTATCTTCCGCATAATTCCACCGATATATACAAATACCTTAACCTTTTAAAAATTCCTTATTTATTAAGATTTTTAATAAATAAACTAATTGTTCCCTCTTTTAACGTTGATAATTTAAGATGGAATTTTTTTGTTAGTATGTGTTTAGCTCGTCAGAAAGAAGACCGAATCAGCTTCTTTTTATCCAGAACAATGCAACTTTCCAAAAAGAAGGCGGAAACCCGCCCCATTTCAAAAGCAGCTAAACACATACTTTTCTTAATGTTTATATCGATGTTGTTAACTAGTTTAATTTAGTGTTTCTGAAATATTTTTGTTATTTCGGAAGGATATTGTTATAAATTAAATCCTTTCAGTTTATTTGATCCCAAAATGGTTCTAAATTATTTGGAAAGTCAAAAGAAGTTAGAGAAAAGTGTTAGAGTCGAGATAGATAAGAAGAAGCTTTGGAAGCACGTCGAGTACCTCTGCGGAATCGGGGAGAAGTTCTCAGGAACCCCCGAGGAGAAGAAGGCGTGCGACTACTTCGTGGAGCAGGTGAAGAAGGAGGGCGTCCCCATCGACGTCCACGAGTTCGAGGCGTATATAAGCTGGCCATCCCACGACCGCTCCAAGGACGCCGAGCTCACCATCCTCGAGCACAAGGAAATCAAAGTAACGTGCCAGAGTCACGCCATGTCCGCCTCGACAAAAGGGATCGAGAAGGAGATCGTAGACTTGGGACCTGGCGACCTTCAGGATTACGAGGGCAAGGACGTGAAGGGCAAGATAGTTCTTGTCGACTTCGCCGCCCTCTGGGCGCCTGAGAGGCTCCTCATCGCCCAGGAGAAGGGCGCAGCGGGCCAGATAACCATCAGCGGCGACCCCGTCATCCACGACATGGTGGTCACGAGCGTCTGGGGGACCCCGACGAGGGAGTCAGCCGAGAGGATACCCCGGATACCCATAGTCTCCGTCACCCACGAGGACGGCCTGAAGCTGAGGGCGCTCTGCAAGAAGGGCCTCGTGAAGGCGAGGATGAAGGTCAAGATCTGGAAGGGCTGGCCAAAGATACTCCTCCCCGTCGTCACCATCCCGGGCGCGGAGGAGCCTGACAAGTACTTCCTCATCCACGGCCACTACTGCTCATGGGGCCAGGGCATGACCGACAACGTCGGCGGCAACGCCCAGTTCATCGAGATGGCCAAGATCTTCTGGAAGCACAGGAAGGAGCTGAAGCGCGGCGTCAAGATCGCCTGGTGGCCTGGTCACTCCATGGGCAGATACGCCGGCTCCACCTGGTTCGTCGACAACAACTGGGAGGACCTCAACAAGAACTGCATAGGCCAAATGAACATCGACTCCCCAGGCGTCACAGGGGCGACAGACTGGGTCTCCTCATCCTCCTCGGAGCTCACCAACTTCAACAGGGTGAACATGGCCGAGTACGAGAAGACGCTCATCAAGAAGCCGGTGAGGATCTCAAACTCGACCTGGGTATTCAGGGCGGGTGACCAGTCCTTCACGGGCATAGGCGTTGCCAGGATCGGGTGCAACCAGGATATACCCGAGGACAGCCCGCTCAAGGGTAAGACGACTGGCGGGGGCGCGGGCGGCTGGTGGTGGCACACTCTACAGGATACCATCGACAAGGGCGACAAGGACAATCTAGCGAAGACGATGGAGGTCAACATGACCACGGTCCTCAGGATCCTCAACGCCGAGGTGCTCCCATTCAACTTTGAGCCCGTAGCCGACGACTACCTCAAGACCCTGAACGAGCTCCAGGAGGCTGGGAAAGTCGCCTTCGACCTTAGCTCCCTAATCGAGAAAGCGAATGAACTGAAGAAGACGGCACAGGAGCTTGAGAAGTATCGGGCGAAGGTTGAGGAGTCAAGGAAGGGCGACATCAAGAAACTGAACAACAAGCTGATGAAGCTCTCAAGAATCCTCATGCCTGCCTACTGCGTCGAGACCAACCGCTTCGACCAGGATCCTGCTACTCATGTGCCTCCGATGCCGAGGCTTCAGCCCATAAGAGAACTCGTCAAGATGGACCAGAAATCCGACGAGGCGAGGTTCCTGAAGACGAGCCTTATGAGGGAGAGGAACAAAATGTTCCACGCCCTGACAGAGGCCGAGGAGTTGATGAAGGCTATACAGAAGTAGCCCCAACATTTTCATTAAATAATTAGGTGACTGAAATGGAAACGACGGAAGCGATACTGAAGAGGAGGAGCGTGAGGAGCTTCAAGGACAAGCCAATCTCCGCTGATGTCGTGAAGAAGCTCCTTGAGTCGGCCCGACTGGCGCCGACAGGCGGCAATAGACAGCCCTGGAAGTTCATAGCCGTCCGGAATCCCAAGATGATCAGGAACATCAAGATGTTCTCCGAGGGTCTCGGGGGCGTACCGACGCTCATAATCGGCGTGTGCTGCGAGGATATGAACACCGTGACTGTCATGGACATCGCGATGGCGAGCGAGAACATAATGATCCAGTGCGTCGATCTCGGACTGGGAAGCTGCGCAATAGCATCCTTCAACCAAGAGGCTGTCAAGAAGCTGCTAGAGGTCCCTGCTGAGGTCCACCTGCCTCTGCTTCTATCTATAGGTTACCCAGAGGGAGAACCAAGGATCAGGCCGAAGAAGGAGCTGAAGCAAGTCGCCTACGAAGAGAAGTACGGGGGAGAACTGAAGATATGAGTGGGAAGATGGCGAAGCCCACGGCGAACGAGTACGTCTTCGAGCTCTCCGGCTACATACTGAACTGCGCCGAGATGGCCGTCTCGCCGAGGGGGAACCCCCGGTACAGCGCACTAAGGTTCATGGAGGTACTGCAGAGGGTGATCGACCTCCCAGAGTACGCCGAGTGCGTGCAGAGGGACCCATACCTCATGGGCCTCAAGGGGAAGCTCTCGAAGGTCCCTATGGAGAGGACCCAGATGGAGGAGATGAGGAAGGGTCTGCAGGACCTACTCATAGAGTATGCCGAAGAGGCGAGTAATCGGGTCTAACCAACCTTTTTTCTCTTGTTATAGACCATGGCGGCAATACTACCGAGGACCCCGCCAAGGGTGTAACCTATAAATACCCAGGCCAGGCCGTATAAGGTCTGCATGAAAAGCATTATTACGGTGTTGATCAGGAAACCGAAGTAGCTCGACTTCATCGAGTTGATCAGGAACTTTTCCTTCAATTTGTACGTCACGAAAAAGCTACCTACGAAGCTAGCGATGATGTACACAAAGAGTCCCCCGAAGAGCCTGAGCAAGTAGTTGTTTTCGAGGGACTCTACAGGGACCAGAAAATCTAGGAGAAGTATGACTGTCATAGATATCCCGAACGAGAGTAGGCCCCCGGCGACAACGTCCTTGTTGTCGTTGCTCTGGCTTTTCATTTATCGAGTCGCTTAACTAGACATGGTGACTTAATTTAACTGTTGTCAAAGATTCTAAACAATATTTTTGTTCAACTGAACAGGCAATATTAAAAATCCAATGTTAAAGTTAAATAACATATAAATTTAGAAAACGTTACACCTTAATATTTTCGCACGCATAAATATATGTTAAAATAACAGTATTTACGTACATATTTTGTATCCATATCGGAAAAAGATTTTATACTGTATCCTTCATTATTTGTTTGACCTACATGGTTTGGATCTTCGTTAGTGGTAGGTTTTCAGGTTTTTTATTGCTTTTACTACTACTGGGACTAATACTATTCTACATGGATAGGGCTAAGAAAGGAAAACTTGAGACCGTGCGGAAGCTGGCTCCCATCGAGGCACTGGAAGAGGCAGTGGGCCGAGCCATCGAGCTCGGTAAGCCCATTATGACGACATACAGCTTTGAAGACAGCTTCTCGGCTCCGAATATGGTTGGGCTCGAGTCCGTCCGATATGTCTCCAAGCTGGCCGCGGCCAAAGGCGGGAAGGTGCTTGTCGGCGTCGGAGCCGCCCGTACGCTACCCTTGGCGGTAGAGAATTATCGGCTTGGATGTGTCGAGGCGGGCGCGCCGGAGATGTTCGACGACCGGAACGTCTACTTCTTCACCCAACAGCAGTGGGCCTACACCTCAGGTGTCATAGGTCTCATGAACAAGGAGAGGCCTGCCGCATGCACCTTTATAGGACCCTTCCTGGTCGAGGGTATCCACCTCGGCATAGTGAGTAGGAGGATAGGTACCATCTCCATCGGTGGCAACACGAGCTACTCCATGGGCGCTTTCATGTTCGTAACCATGGACTACTTGCTCCTGGGAGAGGAGATGTTCGCGGCGAGTGCATACATGTCCGGTGATCCCATCCTTATCAGTAACATTACCGCAGGAGATACCGTAAAGTGGGTTCTTGGTATCGTAATCCTCGTAGGAACCGTGGTCGCCTTGATCGGCACAAACTACATAGGCCAACTATTGGGAGTGTGATGACATGTCACAGATTATTAGACGTTACATCCCGATAGGGATGATGATGATCTTAGGTCTACTACTGTTCGCCGAGTTCTTTATCCAATTCGATGACCCGTGGAAGTCGATGGTCTCAAACTCTTCTATGGAGGTACAGAACTACGCGATCATAATAGCGGGCTTCGCCATGGGTTTAGGAGCGATAAACCTCCTCATCACCCACGGTTCTTCCATTATGAAGCGTGAGAAGGGCCAGTGGCCCTTCAGCGCTTGGCTGCTCGGCGTAATGATCGTCTTCACCGTGGTTGGCCTCTGGTTAGGCACCAGCAGCAACCAGTACCAGTTCCTGTTCAATAACTTCTACTATCCGAACGACACGACTATCTACTCCCTGATAGGGTTTATGGTCGTCTACGCTATCTACCTCACATTCAGGGCGAAGACCTACGAGACGACCTACATGCTCGTACTCGCCTTCCTCGCTCTGTTAGGCAACTCGCCCATCGGCCCGGCTCTCTTCCCGCCCCTTACTGACCTGCAGAATTGGCTTTCGAGCGTGCCGAACACTGCGGCGGTCCGTGGCTTCTACATGGCCATGTCAATAGGCGCCATCGTCGTGGGCTTGAGGACACTCATGGGTCGTGAGCGTGCTGCTCTAGGAGGTTAAAAAAAATGGTCGAGAAGACTGAGAAAAAGACGATCTGGGATAGGTTAGCCAACCTGCCAGAGCAGTATGTCTACGTTGTCTTGGCTGTAATACTGATAGCTCCATTGCTTCACCCGATAGGCCTCCCCATACCGATCAGTGATGCGACGAGGAAGTTCTTTGTCGCCATAGATGAACTTAAGCCTGGGGACACGGTGTTCTATGCCTTCGACGCTGGATCGATGACTTGGATGGAGCAGGGCCTGGGCGCCACGATCGTCTTCAAGCATCTACTCATGAAGCCAGGGATCCGAATCGTCGGTGCCACCATCGGGGCCGAGGGGCCCATGTTCTGGGATAATGCGATAAAAAGTTTAGGTGGCCTGGCTAGCTATGGGAAAGAGTACGGCAAAGACGTGGTCTGGCTCGGTTTCTTCGCGGGCGAGGAGACCGCCTGCGCAGCCCTAGCTAAGGACCTTAAGGGAACGTCAGGTGGCGTCGACGCCTACGGCAGCAAGCTCGACACGATGCCCCTGATGACGAATGTGAACAAGGCTACTGACTTCAATCTACTGTTTGTACTCTCCTATGGTTGGACCTGGCGCAGCTGGATGAACCAGTGGCAGATGCCATACGGGATCAAGGAGTACGCCATACCTCTAGCAGGGGTCGTAGCTGAGATGACGCCGAATATCAAGGCTGGCCAGATACAGTCCATCATCAACGGCGCCAGGGGCGCCGCGGAGTACGAGCTGCTCTTGGGCAAGCCAGGGCGCGCGGCATCTGGCATGGACGCCCAGTCGTTGGGACACATCTACGTCGCGATACTGATAGTGGTAGGTAACATAGCCTACTTCGCCAGTAAAGGAGGGAAGAAGAAATAATGGATATAGTTGTAGAGATCGGCCTGTGGATAAGCGCCTTCTACGTGATAAGTGTATACAGCCTCCTCTGGAAGTACAACAAGTTCTTCAAGTTCGCGGAACACACCCTGATAGGGGCGGCTGCAGGCCACTTCCTCGTCATGGGTCTCCTCAACATCAGAAACCTAGGCATAGGCAACATACTCGGAGGCAAAATATTATACCTTATACCTATCCTCTTGGGACTCACGCTATTTGCCAGGTTCACACCTAAATACAGCTGGGTCATGCGTTGGGGTATGGCCTTCCTCATCGGCGTAAGCCTGACCATATACATGAGGTCCCTCGTCATCACGCAGATCACGGCGCAGATACAGGATACACTGAAGAACGTGTCATTCGCTGACCCGATGAAGATCGTCAACACGATCGTCGTAGTCGGCTTCGTCTTCACGACGATGCTCTACTTCCTGTTCACTGAGCGCCTCACGCCAAAGGGGCCAGCCTCATACATCGGCAAGATCGGCAGATACGGCGTCATGACGGCCATAGGCTACTACCTAGGCGTCACCGTCATGACGAGACTCGCCTTCGTCATTAACAGGCTGGAGTTCTTGCTCTTCGAGTGGCTAAGGATACCCCGGTAACCTCCCCCTTTTTTGAAAAACTAATCCAGTACGTGTTTGGCTCGTCAAAAAGAAGACCGAGCCAGCCTTCTTTTCATCCAGAACAATACGACTTCCAAAAAGAAGGCGGAAACCCGCCCCATTTAAAAAGCAGCTAAAAACACATGCATATCGAGACACGCCCATAAATGTTTTGAGTGCAGATGAAGACCGGCCGCATTCGATGAAGGATAAGACGGGTTAGGAACCCACTCTGTCGAGGAACCGTCTCACCAGTACCTCGAACTCCTCCGGCCTCTCCTGGGGAATCATGTGACCCGCCCCCCTGACCACCACCGCCTGAAAATCCGGCAGGATCCTCTCCATCCTCATCCTCGCCTCAGGGGATACGAGGGTGCTCTCCTCCCCGATCAGCAGCAGCGTGGGAGCCCTCATCCTCTCGACGTAGGGCCAGAGGTCGACTGCCAGCCCGCCCCTGATCACGTCGCCCGTCGGCTTGAGCTTCAGCTTTCCGCCCTCCCTCCTGAACGCGTGTCTGAGGCGGTTCTCCACGTATTCAAGCGTGAAGCCAGGGTACCTCTCATTCAGGTAGGCCCGGGGAGCCAAATCGCGGCTACGTCGACAACCTATTCCAGGTAGCCCTGAGAGACGATTAAGACGGAAACCCATGAAAAAAGGGGGCTAGAACCCTTCGCCGGGAGCAGCTGGTTCGAGCCCAAGCTCCCTCCTCAGCATCGCATCGATGAAGTCGTCTACGCTCTTTTCCCCGCGTCTTCTCTCCATCTCAGCGATCAGCTTATTCGAAAACCATAAGCGGATCGTCTTCCCGGGCTTCATGGAGCTCGTCAATGCCGCGGACCGCTATCGAAGGAACATTACAGGTGCACTCGGGAGAGATGCGTGGTCCACCTCCTGGACGAGGGCTGCAGCCTCTGGGAGCCTAAGGGAGGCGAGGAGACTGAGGCTGAAATCCGTTATTCCTTCTAGAGGGAATAAGGAGTTTTGCGATGGGGTTGAGGATCTTCACGGAGAGGGATAGGGGGCTGCTGGAGCGGTGGCTGGAGGATGGGATGGAGACCGGGGAGGCGAGGAGGCTGAGGATTGAAAAAATACGGGGGGGTATGTAGGCATGGTGGCAATTTCAGCCATGCAGCGCATCTCCAGGCGTGTCACCCAGCTCAGCGCGACGGCCATCCTCATCAGGGCCATCTAAGTGTACTACGGGATCGTCAGGCACGTCGACGTGGAGGACCTGAAGAGACTGGCCGAGGAGATCAAGCGGGAGCTGGAGGAGAGGAAGGGGCGGGCCGACCTCAGCTACATGTTCGAGCAGGGCGAGGAGGGCCCAGCTGGCGTGAAAACGCCTTATTACTACTGCAGTAATAGCGGGTTTCCGGGGGAGGTCCATGCGGAAACGAATATTCACGGAGGCTGAGAAAGGGTGTGTGGAGACATGGCTCGAGGAGGCCATCTACCAGCAGGGCAGCGACGAGTACATCAGTAAGGCGGCGAATACAACCGAGGAGGCCCTCAAACTCGTTGAGGTTGGCTTCGAGTACGTCTGCGAAATCGGCGAAGCAAGGGTGTTCAGGAAGCGGAAGTGACCCTTAAAAGTGCGGAGGGTTTGTGAAAAGGTGCGGAGGGTGGGATTCGAACCCACGAACCCCTTCGGGACAGACGCCTCAGGCCTGCGCCTTTGGCCTAGCTGGGCGACCTCCGCCCAACTCATGTAGCCCTGCTCCCAAATTTTAAGGTTGCCG
>Ga0315291_10001598_pt1 | contig 30201 bp, 27 predicted proteins | sample YL17G12_20_MG_FD_203070 | JGI IMG/M metagenome (GOLD analysis project Ga0315291, IMG submission 203070) | Sediment microbial communities from Yellowstone Lake, YNP, Wyoming, USA - YL17G12_20 | ecosystem: Environmental > Aquatic > Freshwater > Lake > Sediment | place: USA: Wyoming | collected...
GCACATGGAGCACAGGGTGAATAATTTTTCATGCCCCTCCTCCCGCACACGCAGGAGATTGCGGAGAGGCGCAAGGTGGTGCATGGTGTTATCCGTGGCGAGTGAAAAGACCGTGCCGCAGCAGTTCCAGCGCTTGAGTTCCTCCAGCTCCACCCCCAGCTCACGCAGGGCAAGGACAGCCGATTCCTCAAAGTGCCGCGCATCTACCTTCAGTGTGCATCCGGGGTAATAGGAAAGTTTGACCATCTTTTTCACTCTGCGATTTTTCTATAGGCGCTGATAAGGGCAATGGGCGGCAATTCTACAAGCTCTTCTTGCGAAAGACCAAGACGTCTATCCGAATTCCTGTTGCGAAGAAACACCTGCCTCATTGCCTCAATTGCCTCGGCGATTTTAATGCCGCGCGGGCACCGAACCGAGCAAGTCATACATGCGGCGCAAATCCAGGGTGTATTGGCGCGCATAACGTCTTCCCACTTGCCCAGTTGCGCAAGGCGCACAATCTGATTCGGGAGGATATCCATGCTCTGCACCATGGGGCATCCCGCCGAGCAATTTCCGCACTGGTAGCATTTCAAAAGATTCGTCCCGCTGATGTCAGTGATGCGGCTCACCGGTTCGGATTGAATCTCTGTATTTTTTATCTCCATCGCGAGTTCCCTGTCACGGGGTTTGTTCTATTATTTTATATCGCCGCTCGCCTTCAATGTAAAGGTCATTGCCGAAGCAGTCATTGATAACGACGGCGGGGAAATTTTCAACCTCAAGCCTCTGGATGGCTTCAGGTCCGAGGTCGCCATAGGCAACGACCTCCGCCTTTTTGATGCGCTTGGCTATGAGCGCCGCCGCGCCGCCGATGGCGGCAAAATACACCGCCTTATATTTCTTCATCGCCTCAATCACAAGAGGAGAGCGATTGCCCTTGCCTATCATCCCCTTGATACCATATTCAAGGAGGCGCGGGGTGTATATGTCCATGCGGTAGCTTGTCGTGGGTCCTGCGGGACCGATGACATAACCGGGTTTCGCAGGCGCCGGTCCCACATAATAAATAATCTGTCCACGGAGGTCAACAGGAAGCTCCTTACCGCTCTGCAAGAGTTCATAGAGCCGTTTGTGCGCCTGGTCGCGACCTGTATAAATCACGCCGGTGAGCAGGACGTCATCGCCTATCTTCAAATCCATGACCGCCTCATCTGTCAAAGGCGGCGTGATATGTTTGACTCTGCCCATAATACTCCTCAAATCTCCACCGTCTGGTGGCGTGAGACGTGACAATTAATATTCACCGCCAGCGGCAGGGAGGCTATGTGGCATGGGTGGATTTCTATATGCACGGCAAAGGCGGTGATTCGCCCGCCGAACCCTTGCGGTCCGATGCCAAGGGCATTAACCTTTGCAAGGATTTCCCGCTCCATCTCGGCGTAATAGGGGTCGGGGCTTGGCTCGCCTATTGGGCGCAGGAGGGCAATTTTCGCCAGCATTGCCACCTTTTCAAATGTCCCTCCGATGCCCACGCCAACTACGGTCGGCGGACATGGATTCGCCCCAGCCTGCCTGACCCAGTCCACCACAAACCTGATTACCCCCTCACGACCGGCGGATGGGGCAAGCATCTTCACCGTGGACATATTTTCACTCCCCCCGCCCTTGGGGGCAACGGTGAGCCGCACCTTGTCGCCGGGGACAAGGCGGGTATGAATCACCGCGGGCGTATTGTCCCCGGTGTTTTTGCGCCTCAGCGGGTCAGACATAACCGACTTCCTGAGATAACCCTCCTTATATCCGCGGCGCACGCCTTCATGCACCGCCTCCTCCAAGCCTCCGCCGGTGAAATGAACCTCCTGTCCCGCCTCGATGAATACCACCGCATAACCCGTGTCCTGACACATTGCAAGACCCTCGGCGGCGGCGATGCGCTGATTCTCGCGAATTTTTTCCAGCGCCGCCCTGCCCGCAGGCGACTCCTCTGCGGCAATACTTGCCTCGGTCACGCGCACGAGGTCATCCGTGGCGTAATAGTTCGATTCAATGCACAAACGGGCGACGGCATCGATAATTTGCCGGACATCAATTTCACGCATAAAGGTCACCTCACTCATCCTCCTGGATGAAAACCCTCTCCGTTTCTCCCTTTCTCCCCTTCTCCCTTTCTCCGTTTCTCCTTTTCTCACTCTGCCGGTGCCGGAGGAATCAAGCCCTCCCTCATCAGGAGCTCTATCTCATCCCGGGCGTGGCGTATTGTCTTTCTGGCGAGACTCTGCAACTCCTCGCGTGTGTATTTTATTTTCGCTATTCCCTGCTCAATTGCCTTGACGCCGACAGCCGCCGCCTCATAGGGGAAGACCTCCCAATCATCCATTGTCGGTAGCAAAGAATCCTCGCTTATCCCGCGTATCTTCTCCGCAAATTCAGCAAGCGCCTTTGCCGCCTCAATGCACATCTCATTCGTGATGGTTGAGGCTCGCACATCCAGCGTCCCGCGGAAGATGCCGGGAAATCCGAGTGAATTATTAATCTGGTTGGGGAAATCGGAGCGGCCGGTTGAAACAATGCGTGCGCCCGCCTCTTTCGCCTCCCACGGCCAGATTTCAGGTATCGGATTGGCGCACACAAAGACAATTGAATCGCGCGCCATGGCGCGAATCCACTCCTTTTTGATGACATCTGGACCGGGCTGGGAAAGGGCAATCAGGACATCCGCTCCCTTCATTGCATCCGAGATGCCGCCGCGTATGTTTTCACCATTTGTTATCTGGCACAACTCCCACTTTTCCTTGAACCCCGCCTGAAGTTCCATCCTGCCCTTATGAAGTGTGCCTTTGGAATCACACATGACAATATTTTGCGGGTCAACGCCTGTCTGGATAATCACGTGCGCAATGCGAATATTGGATGCGCCAGCCCCCACCATCGCCACCTTTACCGCATCTATCCGCTTGCCGACAATCTTGAGTGCATTGATGAGACCTGCAAGGATGACGGCAGCCGTCCCCTGCTGGTCATCATGCCAGACAGGGATGTGGCACTCCCTGCGGAGCGTGTCAAGGATGCGGAAACATTTCGGCTGGGCAATGTCCTCAAGGTTGATGCCGCCGAAGCAGGGCTGGAGGAGTTTCACCGTCTGGATGAAGATATCCGGGTCTTTTGTGTCAAGGCAGATTGGGAAGGCATCCACACCGCCCAGATATTTGAAAAGGAGGGACTTTCCTTCCATGACCGGAATGCTCGCTTCAGCGCCGATGTCTCCCAGACCCAGAACGCGGGTGCCATCAGATATGACAGCCACCATGTTTCCCTTATTCGTGTGCTCAAAGACCTTTTCCGGGTTCTTCTGGATGTCTTTACAGGGGGCGGCGACGCCGGGGGTGTACCAGATGGCAAAATCGTTGACATCCCTGACAACGCACTTCGAGGTCACACTAATCTTTCCCCTGTAAAAAGGATGCAATCTCATGGCATCCTCGGATGGTTTTTTCGCCTTCGCCAGAAGTTCCTCCTTAGTCACATTTTTAGCCATTTCGTCCCTTCTTTACTGTAATTCATCAGGAAATCAAATATTTTGAAAGAAAAAAACATCTCATTTTACTTACACAATAATACTGATATAAAATAGAATGAATATCAAGTGAATTTGAAAAATATTCCAACCCGCAATTCCTCTCAACTCTTTACAAACTTGTTACAATTCAAAACTTGTCATCAAGCGGACTCTTTCATTAATACAATCACCGTATTTCAAATCAAAAAGGAGGATGCAAGATGAACGGTAATTTCAAACGACTGGTTGTGTTGATGGTTTTTTGTCTTCTGGTTCAACTGAATTGCCTCAGGGCGGAAGTCGGGGGCGAGGAGAAAAATCCCCACCTCTGGGAGCCGAAAACCACATCAGTGTCGGTCTTCAAAAACGGTTTGGGCTTCTTTCTGCGAGAGGGGGAGGTTGCGCTCCGTGACGGCTGGTGCGTGGCGTGTGAGGTGCCGCCGGCAGCCTTCGGCACCCTTGCCATCTTTTCGGAAAAGAACGGAGAAGCTGTTGATGTGGTGGGTTCGGGTCCCGGTGAGGTCGTTGCCTTTGATGGTAAGGATGCCCCGGAGGATAAGGCTTATAAAGAGACCCGACTCAAGGCATATCTGAACCTCCGACTCGCGCTCTCTTATAAACACAACGGAAAGGATGAGTCCGCCTCAGGAAAACTTATCTCTGTGGGTTCAGACTTTGCCATCCTTGAAGGTGAACAAAACCGTTTTGCTGTCCCCACTGCCGACATTAAGGAATTGAGGCTGATTGACCTGCCCGTCCGCATTCATGTGGCGGGGGAGGGCGCAAAAAGTCCGTCAAAAGCGAAACTGGGTATGGCATATCTGCGAAAGGGAATCACCTGGATTCCTGAATACACATTTGAACTCCTCGATGAGACGTCGGCGCAACTCACCCTGCGCGGGACGCTGGTGAATGAGGCGGAAGACCTCATCCATTGTGATGTGAATTTCGTGGTCGGGGTGCCTCACTTCATCCATACGGATTATCTTACCCCCATTGCCGCCCAGCAGGTAATCCGCACCATCGGAACAGCCCTTGTCCCGCGGGAAATCCAGAATCAGATGGCAAACACTGCCGCCCTTCTGCTTTCTCCTCAGGGGGGAGGCTCGGAAATAGTGAGACCTGTGACGGGGAATGATAACCGCCTTCGGGAGATTCTCGGTGAACTCCCACAGATTGAAAATGCCTCAGCCTCGGATTTTACCGTCTATACAAAAAAAGACCTGACACTTCGCCGCGGTGAAAAGGCAATCATCACACTGTTTGTGAAAAAGGTCGGATATTCCCATATCTACCGCTGGGCAATGCCTGAGGATTTGAAACATTTTATTGTGGCGCACAACGATACCGATACTGCATGGACAACCGGCGCGTGCCTGACCTTGAGCGGCGGTCAGCCCTTGAGTGAAGACCTCCTGAAATATACCCCGAAGGGTGGAAAATGCGAAATCCCCGTCACCACAGCGGTAAATATTGCCAACTCCCAGAGCGAGTCCGAAACTGACCGCAAACTTAATGCGCACTCGCCTGCAAGGGACTTTTTTCTCGACCTTGTCAGCCTCAGGGGGGAACTCACGCTGAAGAATTTTGAGAAGCGCCCAACGGAGATAATCATTACGGCATTCATCCCCGGCAAACCCATCTCAGCCTCCGATGGCGGCGCCCTCTCCGTGGATACAACCAAACTCAAACTCGAGGAGCGGTGCGGCACGATACGCTGGCAATTCACTCTCGCCCCGAATGAAGAGAGACATTTCAAGTATGAATATGAGCGATATGTCCCATCCCATTAAAAATAAGGAGATATTCCCATGACATACACACGGACTTTTATCTCGGTTTTTTGTGCAATTTTGCTTTTTGCAATTTGTCCCATGAATGGATTCCCCAGTATGTGCTGGTGGGATATTGAAAAGGGCGTGGTGGATGAACTCGCAACAACTGACATCGTCTCGCTGGCGTGTTCTTTTAATTCAGGATGCCTTGATAACAATTCCGAGTCATGCCTGAGATGGCTGAATATCCTTTCCGAAATGGGTATGCCTGTGCGCGCCATTCCGCTCCTTGAAAGCGCCTTTCGCCACATGAAAAAATCGGGGCGCGATTCCCGTGTTACCATCACACTTTTTTATGCCTATCTCAGTTTGGGTGAGAGGAATAAGGCTGAAAATATGCTTCCTGACATACGCACACAGATGTCCCCCGGAACGCTTATGGATTATATGGGAAGACTCGCAATCTCAGCCGCACAGGCAGGGGCGGCTCGTGACGCCATCCGTCTCTGGCATAAACGTTGCAATCTCGACCTTACTGATTTTTGCGGACTTGACAAACTTGCACAAAAAGGCTTGCGTGATGCCCTCAGGGAATATTATCTTTCTTTGAAAAAAAGAGACCCGGAATCATGGGTCCCTGATAGTGCTCTCTCAAAGCTTCAGTAAAAGGAGCACGCCATGGCTGGAATGACAAACATGAAGATTCTGATTGTGGAGGATGATGACGCCATCCGACGTGGGCTGGTGGATGCCCTCACATTCGCCGGTTATGAGACGTGCGAGGCGAAGGATGGACAACGCGGTATGGAGATGGCAGTCAAAATGGATTTCGACCTTCTCCTCCTTGACCTCATCCTGCCGAAGGGCGATGGATTTGGCATCCTTTCCGAGGTGCGGATAACGCGCCCCACCATGCCCGTCATCATTCTCACTGCACGCGGGGAGGAGAATGACCGTATCCGTGGACTCCGCCTCGGCGCGGATGATTATGTCATTAAACCATTCAGCATCAAAGAACTCCTTGCACGCATTGAGGCAGTCCTGAGGCGTTCGCCGGAGCGTTCAATGGATGTGACTGCCGTTGATATCCCCGGCGGCGTGGCTGACCTTGCCCGTTGTGAGGTGCGGTTTGAAGATGGCGAACGCACGGATATCTCTGAGCGTGAAAGGCAGATTTTGCGCTACCTTGCCTCCAATCCCGGACGCGCCATCAGCCGTGATGAGCTTTTACAGCGCGTATGGCGCATCAGTCCCCGTGGTGTCTCAGCCGAAACGCGCGCCATCGACATGCACATCGCCCGCCTCCGGGAGAAACTGCGCGACGACCCGGCGAATCCACACATAATCCTGACAGTCCGTGGCATGGGCTATATGTTTGGTCAGGAGGAGGAATCCCGATGAACCGGACAAACTTCACGATTGTCACATTCGTCCTCTCTCTGATTATTCTCCTTGCGGCGATGGGGTGGCTCACATTCACGGTCAGGCGTCTGAACCGCGCCGAGGAAGAGGCGCGACACATGGTGGCGATTGAGGAAAGTGTGCGGCTCGCCCTCTGGCGGATGGATTCAACCATTGCGCCGCTCATTGCGCAGGAAAGCGCCTATCCCTTTTTCAAAAGCGCCTTCCCCTGGTGCATTATTCATTTTCGAGTCGCCTCCGATGGCAACGTGATGTCTCCGGACGCCGGCGGCAAAGGCTCAAACCGCCTTGATGAACTGAGGGCATTGATAGATAAGGAAACCCTGAAAACAATAACGGTGCATACACTGCCTCACCCCCTCATGGCAGTTCCAACTCCCACCTTGGATAACCAAGCGAGGCAGGTTGCCCAGCAACCTGCGCCACAACAATCAGATATGAATGTCCGTGAATGGCAAAAGCGGGCTGAGTATTCCCAGCAGGTTATTTCCCAGAATGCCGCCAATATAATGATTAATTCCGCTCAGCCATCCGTCAATATAGTCAGGGAGCCCCTGATTCCCGTCTGGGTGCAGGATGATTTATTTCTTTTGCGGCACAATGCAACCAAAGGCGGCGCCGTCATTATTGAGGGGACATGGATAAACTGGTCAGCCATGAAAAGTGAATTGCTAAAGAAGATAAATGACCTCCTGCCATCCGCTGACCTGATTCCCCACGGAACAGGGGCTTCCATTTCCCGGAGCCGAGAACGTATGCTTGCCTCCCTTCCGGTGGCGCTCGTTCCGGGAGAACTCCCCCCTGTCCCGTCTCCATCCTTTTCCCCACTTACCATTTTTCTTGTGGTGGCATGGGTGTGCGCCTTACTTGCCGCCGGCGCCGTGGCGACCCTCCTTATAGGAACGGTCCGTCTCAGCGAGCGCCGTGGAGCATTCGTCTCGGCTGTGACGCATGAACTCAGGACTCCCCTCACCACATTGCGTATGTACACGGAGATGCTTTCAGAGGGGATGGTGCGTGATGGTGAAAAGGTAAGGGACTACATTGAAACCATGCGGGCGGAGGCAGAGCGGCTGGGGCATCTTGTGGAAAATGTCCTTGCTTATGCACGTCTTGAGCGCAGACGGATTGACTGCCACGCATGCACTGCGACACTTTCGGAGATTTTAGAGCGGGCAAAGGAAAGGCTTGCACGGCGCACCCGGCAGGCAAGCATGGAACTCGTGTTCGAGGGAGATGAGACTGGACCGCCCATCACCATACATGCCGACCCCTCGATTATCGAGCAGATTCTCGTTAATCTTGTGGATAATGCCTGCAAATACGCCACGACTGCGGAGGATAAACGCATTCATGTGCAGACGGGGCGTGAGGGGAGCCAGGCGGTCTTGAGGGTTCGCGACCATGGACCTGGCATTCCGGAGTCTGAAGCGCGGGGGCTATTTCGTCCCTTTTCCAAGTCTGCAAAAGAGGCGGCAAACAGCGCGCCGGGAATCGGCTTGGGACTCGCCCTCTGCCGCCGTCTTGCGCGCCTGATGCATGGAGACTTGAGGTATGAGGGTAATGTCAGGGATGGCGCCTGTTTCGCCTTGCTACTGCCTTTGTCGCCGACGCAGAACAGCTATGGCGGCGGAGCGTGTTAAGGGTGTTATCGTGTGGGCTCCGGCGCCTTCGGTTGCTCCTTCTGCTCTACGGCTGCGGTGGTGGGGGTGGATTCGCTTAGTGTCCGCGTTCTTTCGCGCATGAGCCCCATAATGCGGTTGCGGACGACGGCGTTAAACTGCTGGTCATTGGGATTAAATTTCAAGAGGTTCTGGAAGTATTCCAGCGCCTTTTCCTTTTTCCCTTCCATGTAATATGAATCACCGATGGCGATTCTTGCCGGCTGGGCGGCGGTTGTATCCGGATATTTCTCAAAGATGGTCTGGTATTCCTTCCGCGCCTCCTCAAATTTTTTCTGAATTTCAAAAGTCCTGGCGAGGCTGAAGTTCAGGTCTGCCTTTTCCCCTTTATCAAGGGTCTTCTCAATCACCGTCCTGAAACCCTGGACGGCTTTGTCATAATATTCACGCGCCCTGGCAATATTGCCCTTCTGCTCGTAATAATATGCCTGACCGGCAATCAGGTTGCTGCGGGTTTTATCATCGCCGAATTTGTCAATATAGTCCCCATAGATCTTGATAGAGTCGTCAAATTTTTTCTGAGCGGCATAAATGCCGACAAGGCGATCCAGCGCAGGCATGCGGCGCTCATGGTCCTTGCCAGCCTGCACAAGTTTCTCAAGGTGACTGATGGCGCCTGTGGTGTTCTGGTCGTCAAGCATGAGGTCGGCAATCATGCAGTTAAGCTCAAAGGGAAACATGTCATCCGGCGGGAGGGTCTTGATGAGCGCTTCGGCTTCCTTGATTCCCTCCTTAAACTGCTTTTCCACCCGATAGGTGGTGAGAATGATTTTAAATGAGTCCTGTCCCATCCGGTTCTTGGGACCGAGTATTTTATAGACCTCGTTGAGTTGCGCCCGCGCCTGGATAAAGTCCTTTTCGTAATAATAGCACCGTGAGAGGGCAAAATGCGCCCTTGCTTCAATATCGCGGTTAAGGGGCTGTTTGTTCAGGAGTTCCTTCAGGTCAATGCGGGCGCCGATGACGTCCCCCCTGTTCATTTTCAAATCCGCTTCTGCAAGGAGGTCTTCAGGCTTTTTTTTCTGGCATCCGATGGCGATGAGAATGAGGGCGGCAAAAATCAGGGTCATGAGCGCTCGTTTCATAATCGGTCATCCTTTTCAGCCGTCGCAGCCAAATAAAGGCTGCTTTGGCGAAGTCGGCTTGAGATATATTTTTTATGCAGATTTTACGGACTTATCTCAATATCTGCATGAATGTATCATCCGGTTCAGCCTTCGTAGCCACTTCGGCGAAGTAGGCCAATGAAAATCGTCAGCATGATAAGACTGCTCCCCAGTATGCTGTGTAAGAGGTCAATCCGGCGAAAACAGCGACCTCCGCATCTCTTCTGGTGCATCTCATCTAAGAACGCAAGGGCGAATGATAGCGCCCAACTCCCCATTCCCTTCGCATAATCCCAATAGAGGCATCCCCCTGTCATGGCGAAATACAGGACTGCATAACATACGCCGAATTCCACATAGTGGAAAATGGCGCGAAACCCACCGTGATGTCTGTCAAGGAACTTCCACAGGCGCTGATGATTTTTTAACCTGTCAATCAATGCCTGAGTGTTGGTGCGTCCAAAACCAGTCCTGCCAAAATAGTAAATAACGCCCACCCAGGCGATAAATCCAAGCCATTTCAGCCGTCGCAGCCAAATAAAGGCTGCTTTGGCGAAGTCGGCAGCCAGACTGATTGCATCAATCCTCAGCATTCCTGTCCAGAACCATCCGCCTCAGGCGGACAAAAGTGCAATAGCCTACTTCGCCGAAGTGGCTACGAAGGCTGAATTGCCCGCCACATTTGGCATTTATTGTGCATCCTTTTCCGGTTCCGGCTCCATAAGGTCATCCGAGGCGTTGGAGCTGTTGCTCGGCTTTGCCTTGTTATTAAGGGATGCGGTTCCCTGGTGAAGCGGGCGTTGGCGTTTAACATTGGTGATGTCATTCAAAAGCTCCGGCAGAATCTCCTCGTCCCCAACCGAGGTGGAGCGCGGGGCGTTTTCCAAACTTACGATTATGCGTCTCTGTCCCTCCCGCCCCATGGAATAAGTATCAATCCCTTCCACCTCTGAAAGGAGTTTGTGGATGAATTTCCGCTCGGCGGGTGTCATGAGTTCCAGTTCTACCGGTTGCCCTGTTTTCCCGACCTTTTCCGCGGCGCTGAGGGCGATTTTTTCGAGTCGCCGGTTGACCCGCTCCCTGTAGTTTTCAACATCCACAAGGATGAGGGGCATGTCTCGCTCACTGCGGCTTATCATCCGGTTGGTCAGGTGCTGAATGGCGTCTAACGTCTCTCCGCGCTTGCCGATAAGGAGTGAACCACTCTCCGAATGAATGTCGACATGCAGGAATTCTTTCTCCGGCCTGATTCTGACCTCAGCCATTATACCCATCTGTTTGAGGAGCTCCACCACCCGTTCCCGGGTCACGACGATGAGGGTGTCTAATTTCATGCGGAGTCGGAAGCGGAGCTCCGGCGGACTCCCCTCCGGTGCGCTTTCCTGAAAAGACCCAACCACCTCGAATGCCTCTCTGGGCATCCGGAACTGTTTGACGGCAAAGTCTATGGCATCCTTCTCCGAGCCTGCTATGATTTCAATCTCTTTCATCTTTCGCCACCTCTGTTCAGCCTTCGTAGCCACTTCGGCGAAGTAGGCTATGGTCAGGCGGAAACTCTGGGACGGGGGGACGTTCATACCCCCGCACTCTCAAAGTCTCCGACCTTAATTTTCCCGCATCATGCACCTTGCGCCGCCTTCTCTTTTTTCATGTGCTGATTGATGTAAAATTGCTGCGCCGCCTGAAGTATATTGGAAACAAGCCAGTAAAGGATTAGACCTGAGGAGAGATTGTAAAGGATGAAGGTGAAAAATATCGGGAAGAAATATGTCATCATCTTCTGATTGGGGTCCGCCACCGCTGTGCTTGAAAACATGGAGACAAAAACCTGGCTTATGCCCATTAGAATCGGGAGGAAATTAAGATAAGGACCAAGGAGCGGAAGCGTAGTCCCGAAGGACACAAGGCGGTCGGGTGCGGCAAGGTCTTTTATCCATAAAAATCCCGCACCACGGAGCTCGGATGATTCCGATAAGAGAAAATATAGCGCAATGAAGATGGGCATCTGTATCAGAAGTGGCAGACAACCTCTCAAAAAACCAAGCGGATTAATTCCGTGCTCCTTGTAAAGCTCCATTAGTTTTTTGTTCTTCAGCTGAGGGTTGTCCTTATATTTCTCATTCAGCGCCTCAATCAGCGGGCGGATTTTTGCCTGCTCTGCCATTGCCTTCGCCTGTATCTTCATCCCTTTGTATGTGGGAAATAATGTGATGATGCGCACAATAATCGTCAGCCCGATGATGGAGACTCCGTAATTATTCAGAAGCCCGTGCAACCAGTCGAGGATATAAAGGAGAAGGATGCACAGCGCCCGCATCCACCCCCAGTGGGTGTAGAACATTGACCTGGAGAGCTCAAACCCGGAACGCTTCAGGAGGTTGTATTCTCGCGGTCCTGCAAATATCTTATAAGTCAGCGTCCGCGAACCTTCAGCGGGAAGAGAGGTCTTTTTCGTCCATATCGTGGCAGAGGCGGGAGGCAACTGCGGTATGCGTTCCTGCGAACCGGGATTTATAATATTTTTGGGTCTGATTACACTTGTAAAGGCAACGCCCTTCTCACCGGTGGGTATGATTGCGGCGAGGAGGAAGCGGGTGTTCTGTCCGCCCCAGACCACCTCGCCCGTCACATTCTGGGCGGTCTCAGAGGGTCTCAGCCCTTTTGTAATACCATTGGTAAGAGAGTAAACACTGCTCGCATACCTTTTCTCATAAGTGTCCTGAATGTTGAATAACTGTCCGAAGCCGGGACCCCATGAGACTCCAAGACCGCGCCCGTCATCATTGATGACAATATCGCCCTTGGTGTTATTGTGCAGTGTGATGGTTAAGTCTGTCAGGTAGGAATTCTTCCTGAAGAGAAATCGCTTTGTGATGGAGACCCCTTCCTGGAGCGGCGAGGTAAAGAGCACATCGATATCCCCATTGGGCAGGCGTGTGAGCTGGTGCTTGAAGAGGAGTCTGTTGAGGAGACTGTAACTCTGTCGTGAGTTATACTCCCTGAAGTCAACTTCGCTGGGGAGCTCGCGGTCAACATCGTCATTCAATGGTTCAACAATGCTTGCGATGTGTGAGGTTTGTTCATCCCTGCCGCCGGTGGACATTTTGAGGAGGTCCCAGCGCGCAGGACGCCCTCCGCGGTTGGTAAGCTCAATCCGGTAGAGGTCGGTCTGGATGGGGATTATGGTTTCCTTTTCTTGCTCCTTTTCTCGTGGAAGGGCAGGGGTCGTCGGTCGCTTTTCGCCAGGGGGAATTTCAGCCCTGAGTCGTGTAACGGTTGTTCCCATGTCGGCTTCGGTGGATATTTTGCCCTGCTCTATGCCCCCTTCAATTGTTTCCGGTGTCCCTGCCAACTCTTTTTGCCTTTGCCGCTCCCTCTGCTGGCGGGCAATCTGATTCATGAAAAAGAGATATATCAAAACGGTTATAATCAGAAAAAATGTCCAGCGCTTTTCCATTGAACCAGTCCCTTTTGAGTATTATCGCTGCCAAAACACCATCACGGCACCGGGTCAAAGCCCCCCGGATGAAAAGGGTGACACTTCACAATCCGCCTGAAAATGAGCCACAGACCTGAAAGCAAGGGTTTCCTCTGCAAGACCTCCGCGGCATAGTTGGAACAGGATGGCACAAAGCGGCATGCAGGTGGAAGCACACGGGATAAATATCTCTGGTAAAAGCTGACAAGGTAAAGCAGGATGTGCCTTGCAATCAGGTCAATCTTTGCAAACACGTATCAACTCCGCCCTTTTCAAAAGAGAGGCAAGCTCATCATAAACCTCTTTGAAAGAGAGGGCTTCAGCCCCTCGCTGCACATGAATCACAATCTCCTCCCCCGATGTGAGATAAGAGCGTTGGAGACGAAATGCCTCGCGGAGGAGGCGTTTCATGCGGTTCCGCCTGACAGCCTTGCCATAATTCCGCGGTATCGTTATTCCCAGCTTAGTGGGCTTATCCTCCTCTCCCTTGAGGTGAATGAGTGTGAACGCTTGTGAGCGAACGGCCTTGCCCCCCCCATACACTCTTTGAAACTCACTCTTTTTCGTCAGACGATAAATCCCGGGAAAAGGATAATTTTTCATGAACGTTATCTTGTCTCCGCCTGAGGCGGACTAATGTGATAGTCTTGCCCTCCCCCTGGCGCGACGCCTCTTGAGCACAAGTCTGCCAGCCTTCGTGCTCATCCGGTGGCGAAACCCATGCTTATTCTTCATCTTGCGAATACTCGGTTGAAAAGTTCGTTTCATCTACCGCCTCCACACAAAAATAGAGGTCGACCTATATTGTCCCCGTCAAAAGACTGTCAAGTGGGTTTTTCTATGAATTGAAGAGTCAAATTCAGGAAATATCATTTATCCACAGATTACACAGATTAACACAGATGGTATATATAATATTAAATCCGGCAGGAAATTATTCTACCTGTTTTACGATAGCCTTCATTTCATCTTTAATAGTTACATGTCATGAGTATGAAAATAGTTAGTGCTTCAGCCGCGAGCGTCAGCGAGTCGATTGCAATTGCTTGTTATCTGACAAACTCAGAATAATTTCCATTACCCTCTTGAAAGCGTCCACAAATCCCTTACCAGGAACTTCTGAAAATCGCCTATCTGCTCACGTAGCCGTTCATTAGCAACCATTTCTGGCCTGGGATCAACGTAATAGACACCATCCAGTTTGCTCAATGCGACCGTATAGCCCAAGAAGTGGTTGCTCTTGAAGGTGGAGTTAATCCCGAAAATACTTTCCCCTCTGCGGGCACGCTGAACATCATGCAGGAAGATCGCCACTACAGGCACGTTTCTACCGAGTAACTTCGTCAAGAGGTACTTGTCGAGGAAGACTTTATCTATCCGGTCCTTGCTCGTGGTCTTCACTGAGCCGACGATCTCCGAGACGTGTATGAACTTGGTCTCAGAAGCAACAATTGCCTTGTTGCGAGAGAATACCAAATCCAAGTCGTAGGACATTTCATAACCAGGATATCTAGGGATTGGGATACTGATGGTGCGTGATTCACATGCCAAACCCACTTCTTGGATGATGAGTTTGACCAGAGTCTCGAAGAGTTGCCCAACCCGCTTTCTCGACTGATTCGGGTTATCGAACGAGTCACCTATACTGCCAGCGGCTTGTTGGACAGTATAGACGACTTTATTGATTTCTTTCGACTCGATATACTTCCTGTTGGTTTTCCGGTCAACGATCGACTCTTGGTATAGCCGGAGGTCAGCAAGAAATGCGATAAACCTTTCAAATGTGGCCCTGAACTTGCTCACTGACTCGATGAACAGATCAACGTTCAAAGGACGGGTAATTCTGTTGCGGTAAGTCTCGTCGTACTGGTAAAAAACGTAATTGCCGTGCGAAGGTGAAACAATGCGCGTGGGCTGGGTCTTTTGGATAAGCACGAGAAATGCCTCACACAGTCTGAAATAGTCGCCGAGAGTGCCAAAAGCTACTCTGTCCTGGACACTCGCTTGTAGGTCTGCCAATGTAGTGTTTTTCATCGAATGGACTTCCTTCGTTCCGCGTTATCAAGATCATACTGTATCCATTTTTCAACTGGCCAATCTTCCACCAACTCAATTCTTTGAGCGGCCCATTGGCAATATTCAAGGGAGAGGTCGCATCCCTTCCACTTTCGGCCAAGTTGCTCAGCCACGACAGCAGTCGTTCCCGATCCCAGAAAAGGGTCAATTACCAAATCGCCCGCGTTTGATGATGCCAGGAGAATCCTTCTCAAGAGTTCTTCGGGTTTCTGTGTGGGATGTGGCGTCTTTTCGTGCATTCCATTGCACGTTGTAGGGATTTCCAGGACATCTCTGGGTTTGGCCCCTTTAGGATGTGGCCGCCAGAGTCTATTCCTGCCGCTCTGGCCATTCCCATATTGGCTGGTCTCAGCCTGTGGATGTTCGGGGTATTTCAACGTATGATTGCCATAGGGGAGTCGTACTTCATCCACGTTGAAAGTGAACTGTTTGTTCTTTCTGAAGTGGAGAATGCTTTCATGCGAACGTCCCCAATCAGAACCAAGATTGGCTTTGTTCTTGTAGTGCCAAATCAGCCACTTGCACCCTTTGAAAAAGCGTGATGCAGGAAGTTTAATATCGGCCAGAATTTCGGAGAAGCCGCAGACGTAAAGTGTACCGGTGGGCTTCAAGGCGCGTGCTGCCTGTTCTATCCACTGTAGCGACCACTCAAGATACTTTTCTTGAGATTCGAAATCATCCCACTCTGCCTTCTTGATGTTATAAGGTGGGTCCGCAAAAATCAGGTCAACTGACTCACCTTTCAAAGAGCGAAGCCAAACAATAGCATCCCCAACCCAAATTTCCCCATTCAGGTGACTGTAGAATAAAATTGGCTCCTCAGGCATTGTCTGAATGGGTTCAATTTGGCTAAAATACCCTTTCACCACTGGCTGGCCAAAAAAGGTTGGGATTTCCTTTGAACGTGCATATTTTGCCGATGGTTCTCGAACTTCCAACTCTGCTGTCGAAGCCTGTGTTTTAAAACGTTTCTTTCCTCTCATCTTGAGCCAAACTCCCATATCATATTGTAATGCCGGCTAACGACCAAAATCAGCGGCGGTGTTTCCGCTGGCCGTTGCAATGATTTATTAGAGATTACTACCATTTGAAATCAGGTTCTTCCGAAAAATCAAACAACTCATATGGAGAGCAACCTTTTTCTCTTGTTGTTGCATTCAAATATTTTGTGAATTCTTTATACTCCTCTGACATTGGATTAAAGCTTCTTAATATATTCGGGAGTTTTTTAAATCGTGATTTGCTCACTGTGTCTGCAATATATTTCTTTGATGCTTCACTCAAATAAAGACAGTAGTAATCGTTAGTAATTGGTGATGGGAATTTTAACCATTCGATACATTCTGCTGCTACGTTTCTATCCACTTCATTGAGAGATTTCTCTACGCACGCTTCAAGTCTGAATAAATTTGACTGTTGCTCTTTTGTAGTTGCTTGAAACGCAGCAAACTCACGAAGCGCACTTAATTGAAAAAGAATTATAGGCCAAAGTATCTTTGCGCCTCTATAAGTTACCTTATCATATTCGTCATGGCCAAATTTTTTTTCCTCTTTGTCCCGCTGATAAGCATGCCTAACATCATATGCAAGACCAAGAACTGTTTCCTTTATATCTTCGTTAAATGACGTACCATTTGTCAATTCGTGAATAGTTTCGTATAAGCTATGCAAGTCCCAATAATCCCCCCAAAGTGTAATACCTGCAGCATATTTTGTAGGAGTAGTAATAATCATTTGCTATTTTCCTTTCTAGAATCTCTAACTACAATATATAGAGTTCCGTATAAATCCTTTTAGACAACGTTTTCTTTCTGTATAACACGCAAGAGCGTTTTGCTCAGAATTATTATAAGTCATTCATAGAATAATTTTTCAGATAAATAATTCAATCTGTTTTAAAACCATGTCAAGTGCGAAAGCGTGAGATGAAAAGATTCTCTGTGGCTCCGTGTCCGCCTGAAGCGGACTTTGGTAAAAATTGATATTTTTTGATTGCAGTCGCCAACTTCTTGCCATTAATTCCCTTAATGTATGCTTATTCAAGTTGTCAGGGGGAGGGATATGCAAAAATTTATAAGCATTGGGATGTGTGCCATATTTCTATGTTTCACAGGAGGCGCGCTCATGGGGTTTGAAATGCCGGAACCAATCCAGAAGATGATTAATGAGGGTGAATACGCAAAGGCAAAGGGGGCGCTCCAGAGTCTTGCGGAAAAACAGGGCATCACTGAAAAGGAGCGCAACGAGATTCTCTTTGAGATTGAACGCCTCCACCGTGTCCCTTATGATTTCAGATTTTCGGAGGAGGATGTTTTGAAACAACTCATGAAAGATATCCCCGACGCCTCCATGGATGATGTTACCTCCTGGACGAAAAGCGGCGCGCTCGAATCGCGCATCATCGACGGCAAGCGCCTTTATTTCAACCGCGCAGTGAGAAACCTTTTTATCCTTAATAAGGATGCCGCACGCCGGAGGGTCAAAACTGCCGAAAAGGAGACCTCAACCACCGCCACAGGCGAAATCAAAGATATGCGCATTCATGCTAAGAACGCCATTGAGGCGCGGCAAAAATCCAAGTCGCCCCTCGTCACTCCCAAACGCTTCCGCATTGAATATACCCTCTCTGTCCACCCGGGGGCAGTGCCTGAAGGTGAAATCATCCGCTGCTGGTTGCCCTATCCAAAAGGTGTTCCCACCCAGTCAAACATCGCCCTCCTTGACTCCTTCCCTGGGGAGCCTGTCATCGCCCCGAACAAGATGCCCCAGCGCACCATCTATATGGAACGCCCTGCCCAGAAGGATAAACCCACCACCTTCTCCGTCACATTTCAATACACGGCATGGGCATTCGTTCAGCCTGTTGACCCGCTCAAGGTGGACACATACAACAAAAAGGAGGATGTTTATACCTCATACACCGCTGAGCGTCCGCCTCATATCATCTTCACGCCTGAAATCCGCAAGCTCGCCAAAGAGATATGCGGCAAGGAAAAAAATCCATATCTCAAGGCGAAAAAGATATTCTACTGGGTTTACGAGAATATCACATGGTCGGGGGCAATTGAATATTCCATCGTCCCGAATCTCTCCATGCGCGCCCTTGAGCGTCGCACGGGTGATTGCGGCATGCAGGGGCTTCTCTTTATCACCCTTTGTAGGGCGAGCGGGATTCCCGCCCGATGGCAGAGCGGGTGGTCACTCGCTCCGGGGGCGGAAAACATGCATGACTGGTCACAGGTCTATTTTGAGCCCTATGGGTGGCTTTACGCCGACGCCTCGCGCGGTCTCATGGATTCCAAAGACCCCGATGTGAAATGGTTTAATTTTGGAAATTTTGACCGCTATCGACTGATTGTGAATACTGAGTATGGTTGTGAACTATACCCGAAGAAAAATCACTTCCGCTCCGAGCCGGTGGATTTTCAGCGGGGCGAGGTGGAGTGGAAAGGCGGTAATCTTTACTTTGACCAGTGGGATTATAAGTTCAAAGTGGTGCCCATGTCGAAATAACAGATTTCATCCACGAATTTTCACGAATAAAAAATTAGTGTCAATTCGTGAAGATTAGTGGATAAAAAAAACTGCCATCTGTGGAAATCTGCGAAATCTGTGGATAAAGGTATTTTGATTGCGACGCCGCTGTGATGTGTTATCCGTGTTCGTCTCAGTCTGATTTTGCCGCATCCAGACAGCACCAGGCATACAGGGCGTCATAGACCTGGAACTGATTTTCAAGGTTTTCCACGTCATTTGGGAATAGCAGGCTGTAACCTGAGGCGATGGCGCGAAGTCCGGCGGAGCAAGGGTCGGGATGGGGATTATCCGTGTCGGCGCCGTTCACGATTGCTGCCATTTTTAAAAGCGCCCTGTCCTTCAAACCGTATTTTTCCATGATTGCCTCAAAGGAGCATTTGCCGTCCTTGTGACCCAGTTCCGCATTTGGGATGTCAAACGGGATGGCGCCATCCTGTTCTGCAATCTCATTCACGAGGCTCGCCGCAACAAAGAAGAATTCCGCCTCAGAGTCAACAAATCTCCTGATAAGCCAGGGACATGCCACCCTGTCCACCTTGACATGCGCACGTGTGACCCATTTCATATCACTTGCTCCCTTCAACAATTGCTGTCTAACGTCCCGGTTCAACGGCGTCGGAACGCCATCCGCAGTAACCCGTTGTTCTTTCGTCCGCGTGGCATATTCATTGCTCCCTTGTCAGCATGTTCATGATCAGCCGGATGAGCATGTCCTTATCCTTCGGGTTCGACTCCGCGATCAGAAGGGCCAGGGCGGCCAGACCGATGTCGTTGATTATGGCTTCACCGGACGGCAGGATCAGGCGGCTATTCCGGTTCAGGAAATCCACAAACAGCATGGCCCCGATGCGTTTGTTGCCGTCGGAGAAGGGATGGTTTTTAATGACAAAATAGAGGAGGTGGGCGGCCTTGGATTCGATGCTGGGATAAGCCGGAGCGCCTAAGACACTCTGGCGCAGATTGCCCAGAATCGCCGCCAGACCCTCGGCTCGCTCCTGCCCGAAGAGGTCTCCAGCCTCCTTCCGGTCGAGCAGGTCTTCCTTGAGACGAACGATTGCAGCACGCGCTTCTTTGGTGGAGGGCAGTCCGCCGCCCGGTTCTCCCTTCGGTTCAGTCAGCAATCCTTTGTCATAGCGCTGCAGCAAGAGAAACGTATGGGTGTAACGGGCGATGACTTCCACCAGCCCCCGTCCCATGTCTGTGGTCAGTTGCGGACTGGCGACGGCTCGCCGCGCCAATTCGAGCGCAGCCTCTATCTCGCGGGCATTGGTTTCAAGCCGCTGGCGGTTGATGGTGACGCCCCGAACCAGATGCTCGCGCAGCACATTCGTCGCCCAGATGCGGAACTGCGTGCCGCGTTTCGAGTTCACGCGATATCCGACGGAAAGGATGGCGTCGAGATTGAAATTCTCGACCTGACGTTCGACTGTACGCCCGCCTTCATCCTGAACTGTTGCAAAAAATGCAACAACTGACCCCCGGTCGAGTTCTCCTTCACGAAACACATTACGCAGGTGCCGGGAAATAACAGACTTATCTCGCTCGAACACCGCGGCGATCTGATTGAGGCTTAGCCAAAGGGACTCATGCTCCAAACGTACCTCAAGGCGGCCCCCTCCCTCCCCGGGTTGGTAGATGACGATCTCGCCCCTGCCACCGTCGATGGTCCGGGTCTCTCCCCGGAGTTTCTTTTCTCTTTTTGCCATTTCATAATTCTCCGCTGAACGCCCTGCGCAGCAAAGCCGCCGGTAGGGCGTTGATAATATTCATTTATTCTTCTCAAACAATTGCGTTTCAAGCCATTGGACATCTTCGGCTTTGAACAGTGTTAAGCGGTGCTTGGTGTCGGAATATTTGAAAATATTTTCGATGGAATACCGTGGCATTCAAAACCTCACTTCTGAGTGATCATTCTCATATATAATTGATGGCTAACAATAATTATCCAATCTGCATAATCTGGCAAATGCAGACTTTTTTTCTGTATAAATCTCCTTCTCGGGAAACATCGTTAAAAATAACAAGCAAAATATGGCGAAGTCTGGAGTTCCGTCAAGAGCGAAAGTCTCTCTTCGGCGAAATACCATCGGAATCCTTGAAAGAATGCTGGGTTGATAATTCAACTTGTCAATTATTCTTTCGCCCCTCATATATAACATAACATTATGAAAGATGTGGTGGAGAATTTGAGGCAGGAATTTTTTGCTTATCTCTTTGCAGGTCTCTTTTGCTTGTTGGGTATTCCCGGCGGGCACTGCGCCGCCTGGGTGTGTCTGGATGCCAACGCCCCTATTGATGCGCAATCGGGCAACATCGCTGCACCGGCACAGGTCATTGCAGAGACCGGCACGAGATTTACCCGCATCAATTTTATTCTGGGTCCGTGGAGTGCGCCGGACGATACGGCTCATCACGGTTCACAGGATATGTCATGGTTTGAGACCTATGACACCATTATCAATGCCCTTGTGAGCCGCGGTGTCAGGATTTATGGACTAATCGGCGCCGAGGCGGTAAAAAGCGCCGCCCAGCTGAACACGGAGCAATATATTGATGACTACGTGCGGAACTTTGTCCTGATTGTTGAACATTTTAAAGACCGCATTCGCGTGTATGAGAGTTTCAATGAGCCGAACAACTGGGCATCGGGGACAACAACGCCCACCGTCCCGCCTTATTGGTTCGCAAGGATGCTTGAGCGTATTTACCGCGCAGTGAAGGTGGAAGATGGCCATGCCACCGACACCACCTGGCAGGTGACCCTTGTCTCAGGACCGGTCTTTTCGCACGACCAGGACACCGTGGCGTCTTATTTCACCCAGGTATATTCCGAGGGAATAGATAACCTCGGCTGGAAGGCATTGAAAAGCGCCGTAGGAACGTATCCTCTTGATGGCGTCGGTTATCATATCTATGTGGCGCCGGCAACCACTAATGTAAACACCATCCACCAGAAGATGCTTGGAAACATTAATGCCATCTGGGATGTTGTGAAGACTTATGAGGGGAGCGGCACGGCAAAAAGGCTGTGGATTTCCGAATTCGGCTGGAGAAATGATTCTCTTGGGAGTGAGGACGCGCAGGCGAAAAACTTAAAGACGGGATTTGACATCCTCCTTGGGGATGCGCGGGTTGCCCTTGCCTCATGGTTCTGCCTCACAGATTTTCCGGGCGCTTATTATGGCATTTTCCGTGCGGGAACATTACAGGAGACGGATAAAAAACTTGCATGGTCTGCGTTCAACACCATTGCAACAAATGCCACGACGCCCACACCCACGCCGACCCCCACTAAGGCGTTTGGCTTATTTTTGTTCTAAGAAAAGGGACAGCAGGTGGTTAATAAGAGATGAGAAATTCACAATTGGAGAGGCATGATTCTATAACCTTCAGCATGCTCGCCAAGACACTGCGCGGCGCGGAGGATGTGGTGGCGGATGAGTTGAGAACCCTTGGCGCCGCAACCGTTCAGCCCACAAACTGCGCGGTGAAATTCACAGGCGATAAACGCCTGCTCTACAAGGCAAATCTTTGCTCCCGCACAGCCATGCGCATACTTGTCCCGCTCCGCATCTTTAAGGTAAAGGACAAGGATGAACTCTACCAGCGCGTGAGCACGGTCAACTGGTCGAGATATATGGATACCGATGGGACGCTTGCCGTGGATGCCTTCATCTCAGATTCCGCATTTGACAACTCCATCTTTGTGGCACAGCGGGTGAAGGACGCCATCGTTGACCAGTTCCGGCGTCATACAGGCAAACGCCCCTCGGTTGACCTGAACGCCCCCGACCTTCGGCTCAACATTTATATCCAGGGAAGCCTCGCAGTCCTTTCCCTTGATTCCTCCGGTGAGCCCCTTTACCGCCGCGGTTATCGCACAGAGGCGGGCGAGGCGCCCATTAACGAAGTCCTTGCGGCTACTCTTATCTCCCTGACCGGCTGGGACGGGAAAATCCCCTTTCTTGACCCGATGTGCGGCTCGGGGACTTTTCTTATTGAGGCGGCAATGATGGCGAGACGCATGGCGCCGGGTCGGGCGCGGCGCTTTGGATTCATGCGGTGGAAGGATTATGACGCCGCACTTTTTGAGAGTGTTCTTGCAGAGGTGGAGGGTGTAATCCTGCCTGAGGCACCGGGTGTGATTCTCGGTTCGGATATTGACCCGGAGCGCATCCGGGAGGCGCGCGCCAATGCCCGCCGCGCAAATGTGCTGAATGACATCCGTCTTGAATGTAAATCATTTGGAGAAAAGTCGCCTCCGCCGCCACCCGGCATCCTCATCATGAATCCGCCCTATGACAGACGACTTGGGCTGGAGGATGTCGGCTCCTTTTACCGCATGATTGGCGACACATTGAAGTCAAAATACGAAGGTTATAATGTCTTTATCTTCACGAGCAACGCGCAGGCGGCTAAAAGTGTGGGACTGCAAACCTCAAGGCGCATCACACTCTTCAACGGTCCTCTGGAATGCCGGCTTTTGAAGTATGAAATCTATAGCGGCAGTCAAAAGGCGAAATATCAAAAACTCCAATAATCTCAGCGTGCTCTGCGTGCTCTGCTTGCCACGGCGCGTCTTCGACGTGAAAGCATCTATGGGTTTTGGATTTGTTAAAATTGAATTCTGCTCTTGATTTATTTATTATCGTGCGTTTAAAAGAAATATAAATTTTTCAGGAGTAATACCATGAAATCAAAATCGTGGTCGGTTACGCTGGTTCTGGCGATAGCCGTTATGGCGCTGGCGGTGTTGAATGTTCCGGGGGCGCGCGCCCAGAGCTCGACGCTTCACGAAGAGACGTGGATAACCAACAGCACAGTCCGCGCCGTTGTCAGAACGACGGACACGGTCTATATCGGCGGGGATTTCACCTATGTTGGTCCGATAACCGGGGGCGGCGTCCCTCTTGACGTCACAACCGGCACCGCCGTCGCTAACTTTCCCAGGGTTAATGGAGGAGTCATCGCCTGCGTTCCTGATGGCTCGGGCGGGTGGTATATCGGGGGCGGTTTCGACAAGGTCGGTGGCGTCGCCCGAAACAACCTCGCCCGCATTCTTGCCAACAACTCGGTTGACCTGATCTGGAATCCCAACGCTAACAGTACGGTCTATGCCCTTGCCATCTCCGGCTCGACCGTATATGCCGGTGGCAATTTCACCAGCATCAGCGGACAGCCGCGTAGCCGTATCGCCGCCCTCGACGCCATCTCAGGCGCCGCCACCGACTGGAATCCCAACGCGGACCAGCAGGTCCGTGCCCTCGCCGTCTCCGGCTCAACCGCCTATGCCGGGGGGGATTTCCAAAACATCGGCGGACAGATGCGCAACTATATCGCCGCCCTCGACATCGCCACTACCACAGGCGTCGCCACCGACTGGAACCCCAACGCGGACCAGCAGGTCCGTGCCCTCGCCATCTCCGGCTCAACCGTCTATGTCGGGGGAGATTTCAAAAACATCGGAGGACAGACGCGCAAATATATCGCCGCCCTCGACGCCGCCACCACCACAGGCGCCGCCACCGACTGGAACCCCAGCGCGATCTCCCAAGTTTATGCTCTCGCCGTCTCCGGCTCAACCGTCTATGCCGGGGGATATTTCACCAGCATCGGCGGAAAGCCACGCAACAACATCGCCGCCCTTAACGCCAACACGGGCGCCGCCACTGACTGGAACCCCAGCGCGAATAGCTCGGTCCTAGCCCTCGCCATATCTGACTCGACCATCTATGCCGTGGGACAGTTCACCAGCATCAGCGGACAGCAGCGCAACCGTATCGCCGCCCTTAACGCCGACACGGGCGCCGCCACAGACTGGAACCCCGGCGCTAATGATTCTGTCCGTGCCATCGCTGTCTCCGGCTCGACCGTTTATGCAGGGGGATATTGCATCAGCATTGGCGGACAGACGCGCAACCATATCGCCGCCCTTAACGCCACCACGGGCGCCGCTACCGACTGGAACCCGAACGCGAATAACAATGTCAATGCACTCGCCGTCTCCGGCTCGACCGTCTATGCCGGGGGATGGTTCACCAGCATCGGCGGGCAGACGCGCAACTATATCGCCGCCCTCGATGCCGCCACGGGCTCCGCCACTGACTGGAATCCCAATGCGGACAATACGGTCTCCGCCCTTGCCGTCTCCGGCTCAACCATCTATGCCGGGGGTGGGTTCTACAACATCGGCGGGAAGACGCGTTACAATATTGCCGCACTCGACGCCGCCACCACCACAGGGGCCGCAACCGACTGGAATCCCAATGCGAACAACGAGCTCACTGCCCTTGCCGTCTCCGGCTCGACCGTATATGCCGGGGGGTGGTTCAGCAACATCGGCGGGCAGACGCGCATCCGCATCGCCGCCCTCGATGCTGCAACAACAGGCATCGCCACTGACTGGAATCCCATCGCGGACGACGGGGTCTATGCCCTTGCCGTCTCCGGCTCGACCGTCTATGCCGGGGGAGGGTTCGGGAGCATCGGCGGGCAGTTGCGCAACTATATCGCCGCCCTCGATGCCGAAACGGGCGCCGCCACCGACTGGAACCCCGACGCGAATGGTAATGTCAATGCCCTCGCCGTCTCCGGCTCGACCGTCTATACCGGGGGAGAGTTCAACAGCATTAGCGGGCAGACGCGCAACTATATTGCCGCTCTCAACGCCAAAACGGGCGCCGCCACCGACTGGAATCCCAACGCGAACGGCTTGGTCTATGCCCTCGCTTTCTACGGCTCGACCGTCTATGTCGGGGGGGATTTCCTTGTCATCGGCGGTGATACAAGCAGGTTCTACTTCGCCCAGTTTGATATAGAAGTTACGCCAACACCAACACCAACGCCAACGCCAACGCCAACGCCAACGCCGACACCAACGCCGACGCCAACACCGACTCCAACGCCAAAACCAACATCGACGCCAACGCCAATAATAACACCGACACCAACGCCGATGCCGACATCAACACCGACGCCGACGCCAACACCGACACCAACGCCGATACCGATGCCGGAGAGGATTAAACACTATTTGCTGGGGCTGGATTCGGATCCAACAGGCTTGGATTTGAACGGCGACGGCAAGGTTGATATCGCGGACCTGATTTGGTATCTGCTTAAGTAAACGCCTGACGAAATAACAGACAGCATTTTTCAAGATGCTGATGCAAGGACAGGTTATTTGTTTTGGATAATAGAACAGGGAAATAATTAATCCTGTCCATCCTGCATATCCTTGTTGAATAAAAAAATTAACAGGGATGGACAGGATATTCAGGATGTTTCAGGACGGCATGAAATCTCATGTCTTCATTCCTCACTGACCGGTTTGCGTCTGAGCGTCTTTTTCCGCGACCGCTGTTTTTTCCCTGCAAGAATCTTCTCCTGCGCCTTCTCCGATATAACCGTCGGGACGCGGGGACGGCGGCGGCGCTGTGAGGCGCAAATCCTTCGCCGCAGGATTTCAAGGGCAATCATCTTGTTCCGATATTGCTCGCGCTCCCTCTGGCAGGTAACAACAATTCCTGTGGGAAGATGGCGCAGGCGCACAGCCGTCTCGCGCCGGTTGACATTCTGCCCGCCCGGTCCGCTGGAGCAATATGTCTCCACCTCGCACTCGGCAAGCAGGGCATCATCCGTATCTGGCAGGCGATAGGTATTCATGGCTTGGCCGACTTCGCCAAAGCAGCCTTTATTTGGCTGCGACGGCTGAATCAGAAATACCCGATGCGAAAGTCTTACTGGAGAGTGAGTTCCACGGCAGCCTTTGGCTCCAGCACTTGAAAGGTGAAGGATTCCACTATATAAAGATGAACCTTTTCGGCATCATGACCTGCATATCCGATGGAGAAATCCTGCCCCACAGTCAGAATAAAGTCACCTCCGCGACCGGAGAGGACCACGCCACCCTTCAGGGCGGGGCTCCAGACAATCTCCCCCCCCACAATCCCCTGCACGCGCTTCTTCAGGGGATACCCCTTGTCATCGCCCTCCATGAGCTCCTGGTAAAGTGTGGCGCCGAGGACGAGGTGATAAGGACCGCCAATGCCCATTTTCTGGATGGCGAGAACCGCCTCCTCAATCTCCGCCTCAAATGTGGATGCCTCTTTTTTCACCCTCACTGGCTTATGTTCGGATGACTTGAAGATGCCTTTGATACCGCCTTTTTCGAAACCGAGGTAGATTGCCTTATCTTCGAAGTGAGCCGCCTTGCGAGCCGCGTCAATAAGGGGGGTGAGTTCAGGCGACTTTAACCCGCGGGCAATGTCATCCATCTCAGAAATGGCGAGGGAAAAGGGAACCTTCACTTCAATGAGCGGTTGAGCCACCCTTTTTCCGGCAAGGACACCTTCAATAACCTCCGATTCGCCCATTTCCACGCATCCCACATTCACCGCGGCAAACTTCCAGCCGTGAGGTCCATCAAAATCGATAAGACCCCGCGCCGAGAGATTTCCCTTCAGGATAAGTTTTGCCTGCTTATCAATCTCCTCCCACGCCTCATCGGGGATAGGGGCGAGAGTGCGTTTGAGTAAATCCATATCACTTTCCTCCTTCTGCCTGCGTTAGAGCTACGGCGCTCTTTAGATTTGAAAGATTCCCGATGCCGAGTGATGCATCCGGCGCGGCGCCGTGTCCCGGCTGGATAATCGGTCCCTCGGTGAAGAGATACGTTTTCAGTTGCGCGTCGAATTGGGGCATCTGCCGCCGCAGCCATTCGAGCGCCATACTTGCGTGCTCCACCTCCTCATCCCGATTGTGGGCGAGAATTGCCTTGAGCTCGGCATCCTGTGTCACGGCTACCCGCTGATGATACCAGTTGATTGCCTCCAGCTCCTCTATCAGGCTGGCGATGGCACGGTGGATATTTCGAACATCTTCCGGCAGCTCCTGCTCAGTATAGGTTGTGCTCATTCATACCCCCCCTTTCATGAGAATTATTGAATTATAACCCTGCGGACTTCATTACAGTGTTCTTCTTCATATTTTTGGTTACCGTCTCGGGATGACGCCGAGTCCGGGACGCTCAGGCATACGCAAGTATCCCTTTTCCACCTTCATGCCGTCAAACGGGTCATTTGAGAGGAGGAGATTCCCGTCTAAGTCAATATAATCAAAGGCGGAGGCGATGTGGGCGGCGGCGGTGATGGCGACGGATGTCTCAATCATGCAACCCAGCATGGTTTTCAGACCGAAGGCGCGGGCACAGGTGAGCATCCGCCTCGCCTCAAGGATGCCGCCCGTCTTTATCAACTTTATATTAATGCCGTCACAGATGTCGGGGAGTTCTTTGAATGTATCACAGCGGTGGACGTCCTCATCGAGGAAGATTGGGATGGGGCTTTTCATTTTGAGTTCTGCCATTCGCTTGAGTGAGCCTCGTCCGAGAGGCTGTTCCACATATTCCACACCGAGGTCTGCCAGTATCTTGATGCACCTAAGCGCCTCCTCCGGCGTCCAGCCGCCATTGGCGTCCACCCGCAGGGCGCGCCCTGTCCGCTTGCGAATCAGCCGCATGACTTCAATATCATGTTTCGCATCCCGCCCGAGTTTTATCTTCAGTATGGGATAATCCGCCGCTTTTTCCACCTTTTCCAGCATGATGTCGATGGTGTCTATCCCGATGGTAAAGGAGGTCTGCTTATCCTCCGGCGGATAAAGTCCAAGGAGTTTATAAAGCGGGATATTCAGGCGCTTGCCGATATGGTCAAAGACTGCCATTTCAATCATGGCGCGGGCGGTGTGGTCTCTGGGGATGCATTGAGCGATGCGTTCCATGAGTGGTTCGATATAAAAGAGTTCCTCCCCCACAAGGAGCCTTTTCGCCTTTTTGAATGCGGTGCGGACACTGACGAGTGATTCATTGTAATAACGCGAGGGAGAGCCTTCACCATAACATACGAATTCGCCGTCATCAAGTGTGAGGATGACGACCTTTTTTTTGCTGCGCGTGTAAGGGGCAACGCCAAATGGGTCGGTGAGATTCAGAGTGACGATATGTGTTGATGCCTTCATCAGAAATCCTTTCCGATATTTGGGATTGAACAATAAGTTATTTATTATGCCTCACTTGATTCCCGAGAGAGGTGATTTATAAAATCATCGATGAAACACTCTGCCTCCGCGGATTCTGTGTAATGCCGGAGGAGGATGCGGGGATTTCCCGATACCATGGCTGAAAGCATTTTCCCCTTTGTTCCGCCTTCGCTGAAGCTATGGCGGATCTTAGAGTTGTTAAACAGGCAGAGAATGGGCTTGCCAAGTCTCTCCGCCAGCCCGATTTCATACCCTACGCCAAGCGATGGCGTGGTCACCTCGGCAACCACTGCATCCGCCTCGGAAAGCCATTCCATGTCCTTTCTGTAAATCTCCGCATCGGTTATGCCGTCCTCGCCCTTTTCCGAGATTCCGGGGTCAGCCACATGCTCAGTCAGCACCTCGCCATGCCGACGAAGATGTTTGATTAATTGCTCATAAATGCGACGGTCTGACCGACCGCCACGTATGGAACCCGCAAAATATATCTTCATGCCCGTCCCGCGCGGACAAAATTTAATTGTCAATTGTCAATAATCAATGATTACATTGAGAGAAGACAATTGTCAATTAGTCAAAGAAATCAGTGCTATCACATCAGCCGCGTCGATACGTCCATCATAGTTGACGTCATACGCCACGCCGCCCCTGCCGAGCAAATAGTCAACAAGCTGTTGCTTCGTTGGCAGCCCCCCAAGGAACTGCAGAATCCTTGTCATCACGCCTGCGCGGGCTTCAACGCCGTGAATCATCTCGAAGGGAAATCCCATGACCACCACCCGTTTTGTCCCATCCTGGTATTGCGTGGCCGCGCCGAGACCCGTATCCGCATACGTCATGCCGGACACTGCCACCGTGCCAACGCCTGTGAAGGCATCGGGTGTAAGGGTGTCATAATAGCCGCCGGAATAATCCTTGCTGAAGTCCTTCGGGATGAAACCCTTGAAAATGCCATCGGCATTGCAGTTTGCAATCTTTGTTGTGGAGGCGTTATTATTTACCGCATGCACCTGCAACACATTGTTCAGGAAATTCTTGTCTGCCCCTGTGGCGCTGCCGGACAGTTCAAGGTCATATCCGAGCTCGGAGCCTGAGACGAAGAGATTCCCGCCGTTCAGGAGATACGCCGTGACGAGGTTTTGTTCCGTGGCGCTGAATGTCTCATCTGCGGTGCTCTCCTGTCCCAGACACCAGAGCACAATCCCGTAGTTGGTAAGGTTAATTGAGCCATCCGCAACCCTTTCGCATGAAGCGGAGTCGAAGGCATAACCGGCTGTCGCCACCGCGTTTCCATACACAGACACATAGTTGAAGCTATTGATAAGCCAGGGCCAGACACGCCGGGATGCCCCATTCACCGGGTCGCTATTCAGGGGCGTAATAGTATTGTCATATCTTCGGAAAGCCGCAACGATGAGGACTTTTGGGGTCTGACCTGTCAGACTTGTCTGACTAAGTCTGACGCCCACTGTCTCGCTGGGAAAGGATTCACCACCTGCGTTATAGGCGGCAACGTGGAAATTATACTCGGTTTCCGCCCCAAGTC
>Ga0315291_10001599_pt1 | contig 30198 bp, 40 predicted proteins | sample YL17G12_20_MG_FD_203070 | JGI IMG/M metagenome (GOLD analysis project Ga0315291, IMG submission 203070) | Sediment microbial communities from Yellowstone Lake, YNP, Wyoming, USA - YL17G12_20 | ecosystem: Environmental > Aquatic > Freshwater > Lake > Sediment | place: USA: Wyoming | collected...
AAAGAGTTGTTATAATTATTTCCTTTACTTATAAATAAACCGACGCTTCAATGTCAGTGCACAAGACATGCAGAAGTGGTCTGCATGTCTTCCTTTATGTAAAGCCGCTTTACAGGTATATCATGTTCTTCACTCAAGATGACCGCACACAGCTTCAAAAAATCACAGCTTCTATAGATGGTAACAAAGTCTCTATCATCACCCTATCTCACGAAGTAAACAACCTCATCACCATCCTACGACAACTAACTATCACAATCGAACAAATGGCTAACGATCAAGAGACTCTTAAGCAACGTATGATCTGCCTAGAAAACAAATGCACTCCTAAGCCATCCGTTCTTGTAAAATCACCACAAGCGCCAAAAAAGAAATAGCCTCATTGACACAAATTCAAATCTTTAATACTTTAAAGATATGTTAGAACTCACTGTAATCCTAAAAGATAGCGAAAAAATGTTTAAACAAGACTTCCTTATCTATGATGAAATTACACTAGGCTCACACGATATTCACCAAGAAGTTTTAAACTGTATAGACGAAGCTAGACTAAACTTCCAAGGTGAACCGGAATCAGTACAAATCAAAACCCACCAAGAACTATAATTTATGGGTAGACTTGCAAAAACTATTAAATGGGATGATGTAATAATTAGAATGAAGGCGGGATGTTCCGCTCAAAGTATAGCAAACACTTTTGAAATTCATGTAGATACTCTTTATGACAGATTTATAAATGAATTTGGTATGAGTTTCCCCGATAAAAAAAAGGAATTTCTAGAGGATGGGGAAGATGATATACGTTATATGCAACATAAAAAGGCCATTTCAGGGAGTGAAAGGATGCTTTTATGGCTCGGACAAGTACGTTTAGGCCAGAAAGCACCAGAGTCAAGCACTTCTACATATAGTCTGGAAGATAAAGTTAAGATTGAACAAATGCACGCTCAACTCTCCGCTATGTCAGAAGCCTTAAACAGTTCACGCAGCAACAGCAGCAGTGAAGTGTGATCGTAATGAGTCACTGGTTGGATCATTGCATTTTGTGGCAGTTCTTCATAAGTCTTTATCATCTCATCCAATATCTCCAATAACTGTGCTTTCTTTGACATAATCCCCCTGGTGGTTTATTCTTAAGACTATATGCAACCACTAGCACCAAAGCAATTAGAATTTATCCTTAAAGCAAATGCTAAATGGAACCTAGCACATGGTTCCGTGCGCTGCGGTAAGACTGTAGGTTCCACGTTTGCTTTCATGCACCATGTACACAAATGTCCCGACTCACAGATATTCATGGTTGGGCATTCTTCAGAGACAATATATCAAAACGTTATCCGTTTGATTTTAGAAAGCGAACAATTATCCATCTTCAGGCCGTTTTGCACGTGGTTTGCTGGTAAACGTCAGCTAAAATATATGGATAAAACAATCTGCTGCCTTGGAGCAAAAGATGAGGGAGCAATAGGACAATTCCAAGGTAAGACCATGTCACTTGTTTTATGCGATGAGATGACATTATACCCTGAATCTATTATCGATATGATTGATACACGTTTAAGTATGCCTCACAGCAAAGGGTTTGCTACTATGAACCCAGCGCATCCTACGCATAAACTAAAACAATGGATCGATAAAGCTGAAGAAGGAGATAAAAACTACTATGCATTACATTTTACTCTTGATGACAACCCCTTCGTGGATGACGAATATAAACGACGTATTAGAGATTCTACCAGCGGTGTGTTCTATAAGCGCAACTATCTCGGCCTTTGGTGTCTGGCGGAAGGCGCAATATTTGATTTCTTTGATAGGGCGGTTCATGTGGTCAATAAGCCTCCTGCTACTGCTGAGTATTGGATTGCTGGGATTGATTACGGTGTTTCAAACGCATTTGCATGTGTACTTATTGGAGTTCATACAGGTATTCAAAATCAAACTGGAAAGCGTCTTTGGGTAGAGAAAGAATATTATTGGGATTGTAAGAAGACACATAGACAAAAGATTAACTCAGAATTTGCAGATGATATCCAAAACTTCCTGGAACCTTATGGAGTTAGAAACATATATATAGACCCATCGGCATTAGCGATGAAGCTAGAGCTTCAAAGACGCGGAATGCATGTTATAGCAGCCGATAATGATGTTTATAATGGAATACAAATCATGACTACAGAGATGGGTAAAGGAAACCTTTATGTTTGTAAAGATTGTCCTAATTTAATCAAAGAGATAGAAGGTTATGTTTGGGATTCTAAGAAAAGCGCACAGGGTGATGATGCTCCAGTAAAGAAAGGAGATCACGCCATCGACGCGTTACGCTATTGCATGGCTACTCATAAAGTAGCAACTTATCAGCCTTACAAGACAAACAATTCAAACGAATATATTGCCAATCGATTTCATCCGGGGAGGATGTAAATGAAGGTTAATTAATCAATTTTATCGAAATTGCCCTCAAGGATATGAAGTGGATCACATTATCCCAATTAGTAAAGGTGGAATGCACAGGCTTTCAAATCTGCAATACCTTACTAGAGCAGAAAACCAAGCTAAATTTAATAAAATAAACGGGTAAAAATGCTAAAATAACGAGAAACAGACATAATCTTAATTATCAGACGTTAGCAACCAACAATTATAACACAACAGGAATTAATGTCAAATGGAATCGGAAAAAGAATCAAACTTAGAAATTGTCTATCCAGAAATTGAGAAACAATCGGAAAAAAGTTTACTTGAAGATATTGAAGATTTATTTTCATCAAATGAAGACATCGAGTTTCAGCGTTGGATGTAAAATGAAAACATTCTCCTTTAAAGAAGTAGAGCAAGCTTACATAAGCCAAGCCATCACTCTTGAGCAGTTTATAGAGGTGCTTGTGGACAATTTTGGAAGGAAGAAGACTAGGAAGATTTTAGAGCACAACATAAGTTTGGCTTTGAAGAAAGAGCAATGTAAAGCAGCTTTACATAAGGAATAATCTTGGATTTGTTTTTGATCGTATCATTTTTCTTGGCTGGAATAGCTGTAGGGTTGTTACTTTCTCAAGTTGATCATATGTAAAGCAGCTTTACACCATTTCGAGGATATGCTCGATATGGTCAAAACCTTTTTCCTGACGCCAAGAAAATGGTTTCTTTTCTATTGATAAATAAGCATAAACAGATTATATTTCATTCTCAAACATGTCTAGGGGGCACCCGAAAAGCGTTACTCTGACGCCTGACATGTCATTTCAACAGAGATAACATTAGAGGTGTTATGGTCATAGCTAATCCGGTTAAAAGACGATATTACGAAAAAAACAAAGAAAAAATTAAGGCTTATCAAAAAGACTATCGAGAAGCTAATAAGAAAGCTTGTTATTTAAGAAGTCGTGTATCAGAAGCTAAGAAAAAACAACAATATTCAGATAAAAAAAGAGAAAGATATCGAAAAAATCATGGAATTCCTTTAGATGATCCTTTTAGAAAAAGAAAAGATGGGGAAGGTCATATAAGCTCAACAGGATATAAAGCAATTACAAAAAAGGGACATCCTAATCAAATGGATGATCGTGGCAGAATATTAGAGCATGTTTTTGTTATGTCAGAATTTTTAGGAAGGCCCCTATATAAAAGAGAAAGCGTTCACCATAAAAATGGTGAAAGATTGGATAATCGTATTGAAAATCTTGAACTCTGGTCAAAAAGCCAACCTCCAGGACAGAGAGTGCAGGATAAGATTAACTTTTATATAGAATTCCTAGAAAAATATGGATCATTAACATGGAAACCAAAACCCATCTCTGTTGATGACTTGCAGTAATAAAGTATTTAATGATAAGGTGAGAATTCAAAGCCTGTTGGCGAGGAGGTTCTTATTTCTTTCTCTATGCCTTTTAATTTTGGGATGGAACCTAATCAAGGGAATGTTAGGCATTGGTTAGATTCGTTATGGCAACGTTTCCAGCCGGTGGAACAGGCCCGTTGGAATCAATCCAATATAGATACCCTCTTCTACGCAGGCAACCAATCATTCATAAATCGAAACTTCTCTTTCACTCCCGGAATAACACCCCAACAATACTACTTTAACCTTGTCCAGCAGCCCGTTAACATGGTAACTGGTTATCAAAGGCAGCATCGTAAATCAATCGTCTATCAAGCTGCAGATGGTGCAGATCCACAAACGACAGATCAATATACAAGGCTTATATCTAACGTATGTCAAAAAGAGGGCATTCACGAAGCATATTCAAAATCATGCGAGCTTGCTGCAGTAGCCGGCATGAACTTGATACAGCCTTATCTTGATTATACAGGTGATGATCCGGCACAAGGGCAATTAAAGCTTAAAATATGGGAATACAATTCATTCCTAGTCGATCCTTTCTTTCGTAATCCTGATATGTCAGATGCACAATTTGTATGGTGCCAGGAATATATCAGCCGTAATGAAGCTGAAAGCCGATTTCCTGATAAAATGGACAGCATTCGTCCTATGATGGGATCACCGCAGCAATATGGTAGATTTTATTTCCTTCCAGAAAACTACAACATGGCTCGTAATGATCTCATGGTGCTTTCTTATGTATGGTACAGATGGAAAAAGAAGAAAAAGAGACTCTACTCACGCACAAGAAATCAATTCTTCGATTTTGCTGGTGGCGATGATCAGTTAGAACAGATCCTATACAATATTGACGACATGGAAGAAGTGACTGTTGATACCCCATGTTGGCGTGTGGCCGTAGTATTGAACGATCAATTGATGTTTCAAGGTGATAATCCTCTTTGGGATGGTCCAGAATGCCCATTTATCCCTAACTTCTGGAACTACGATCCTCATTTAAGTCAGTTTGATTTAAGATCGAGATCGTTGGTGTTTCCTATGCGGTCACCTCAGTTCCTTTTCAACTATAAGATTATATCTAACAATGATATCGCTGCAGCTACCATTAACGCTGGTTGGAAGAGAAAAATTGGTGCTGTTGCTAATGAAGATAATCTAAAGAAATCTGGTCAGGGTTGGGATGTTATCATCAATGAAGGATATGAACTTCAAGACTGCGAAAAAATCATTCCTAGCGCTGTTCCTGAGTCTGATTTAGCTTTAGCCCAACAAATGGCTGATATGGTGTTTAAGACATCTGGAATTGATTTAGAAAACTGGTCTGGACAACAGGATAAACAAGTAAGTAGTTTAACATTGTTAATGAAGCAAGCAGCTAATCTTCTACCTTTTCAAAAGTACTTTGATCAGTGGGATCACTGCCTTAAACTTGTTGGAGAGCGTCTTTTACAGACAGCATTGTATAATTGGAATGCAGAGAAAGTAGCGTTGATGATCGGTGAAGAACCAAGCCCACATTTTTACTCTAGAATATTTGCTAAATATAAAACTGTTGTAGAAGAAGGTCTTCTCACGGCTACTCAGAAGAACTTGCAAGCTCAGCAAATGATGGATATAAACCAAGCATTTGGAAGAGAAGTGTTACCTCCTAGCATGATTATAAAAGATATGAATATTCAAGGAAAAGCAGAGATAATGCAGTTCCTACAGCAGCAAGAACAGCAAATGCAAGCACAGCAGGCAGAACTTACCAATATCCAGCATGCATTTGAAGAGATGAAGATGAAAGAGTTGATTTCGAAAATTCATAACCAATTATCTCAAGCTAGGGAGCGTGATTCTAGGGCGGCTTCAAACGTTGGTCTCTTTGAAGAGCGTATGTCTATGATCAGCAAGAACCACGCACTTGCAACAAAAGAGAAGATGTCAGCATTAGAACAACTCTTAACAACTATACAGAAATTTGGTGAAGTCGAAACGTTCTTAAAATCAAATGATCTCGAATCAATTAAATACGATGAAGAAGAAATAGAGAAGAATGCTCGTGCTGATGTAGAGAGAAACGAGGCTGCTAAACAGTTTATGCAGCAGATAATGGCAAGCGGTAGACCGCAACAACAACAGCCAGGTCAAAATGAGCAACAAATGGCTGGGCAAAATCAACAAATGATGGTATAATATCCTCCTTTAGATGCGGAGGTTTATGTTGTTGTGTAAGTGGTGTAATTCGGAATTTGAGAAAAAAGGAAAAAAAGTATTTTGTAACAAAAAGTGTAATGTAGATTACTGGTCTAAACAACAATCTTTAAAAATTAAGGATAATCCTGAACTTAAAAAGAAAAAAATGTATAGAAGTCGCTTGTACTATAGGAAAAAGCACAAATTAGACTTAAATGTATCTGTTTTGTTTTACAGAGAGAAAGGTTCTGGTACAATAACAAAAACAGGTTATAGATGCATAAATAAAATAGGACATCCCAACGCTAGTAAGACAGGTCGAATATTAGAGCACCAATATATAATGTCTCAGCATCTTGGTAGACCTATTTTTAAACATGAAATGATTCATCACAAAAATGGAAATAGATTAGATAATCGAATAGAAAATCTAGAATTGTGGTCAAAATCTCATCCAAGTGGACAAAGAATAAATGATAAAATTGAATGGTGTAAAGAATTCTTGGAAATATACGGCTATGATGTTATAAAGAGATAAAGAAAAAAATATGCTCTTAGGGGCAAGGAGAGGTAGATATGTCAGGTGGACAAAAAATTAATGATCATGCTTGGTGGGGTGGTTCTGCTTCAAAAGGTTCAGTGTTTCCAGATGGTCCTCATAAAGTTAAGATGGAATCATCAGCAGAAGGCGCTGGATCTGTTATGAAGTATGAAGATACTACAGAAGCAATCCGCAGTGCTCAAGTGATGGGTGAGAAAAAAGTAAAGTCTCATCAAGGCAAGCTTCCAGAATACAGAAACTAATTTGTGGATGGGTGGTAATTACAACCCATCTCTTTTATAAAGGCAAATATGAAGAATACAAAGACAGTACAGTCATATAAAAATACAGCCTCTCAATCTAATCGCAGCAGCGATGTGACTGAGAAATCTGGTTTTGCTGATCCTATTCGCATTAAAAATCAAAACCCTAAAGATAAGCCTGTGGATGGAAAAGGTTCTCCTTGGGATTTTCGTTGCCCTCAGTATGATGAAAGATCATCAAATTTTGTTAATGCTGGCACACATTATGGTCTTGGTCATCGTCAGCCTGTTGGTCATGATGATAATCCTAAACAGACTGTCAGTGTACTTCCACAAACACGAAGAAATACCTTGCAAGATGACGATAAAGGCTAAAGAGAAACTGAGTATTAGAGATTCTATAACAGTTATGGAGTTTAATGGTTGGTCTAGAAATCAATTAATACATTATGCAAAACTTTCTGGGTTGGAATATGATCCAAAAGAACTTGAGAGAAGTATAAATGATCATGAAAAAACCAAAGACAGTCAAAAAAGAATGGCATGCAGCTAGTTCAAAGATAGGCATGGGTGACTTTCATGGTTCGGGTATAAAGCAGAAAGTAGGGCGTTTGAGAGAGTCTTACGTAGATATTCAGAAACCTAATAGTCTTAAAAAACCTCCAAAGAGTCTGGCTTAGCATACATTTTATTCATTCGATTTTCTTGATCTATTTCACTACCGATAATTAAATAGATATTTTTTATCTGATCGTCTTTCAAGTCATCAACCGCTGATTCTTCTAGTTTACTTTTTTGTGTTTCAAACATGGTTATAGACCAGTTTACGATCTCATGTTCGGTAACATTACCAGTTTTATATTGTGACCACATTTCACGAGGTGGAAGCATCCAGCATATTTCAATTTGATCTGTGTTTGATGTAGCCCTAAAAAGATATGAGTTAGTCTGAGCTTTAGGCTTTGCTAGGCGTGGCTGCCATATCATACGCTTGTTTACGCCATCGTTTGCCGTCCTAGGATGTGCAAACATATAAATATATGGAGAATGTTGTTGTAATCGTAATGACAAGTCATTTTTCTTTAGACAATCTTCAGCACCTTGAGCAACATTTAACGCTTGGTCTTGCTTGAGATGCAGTAATCTATCATGAGCTTCTAATCGTTCAATTTTCATTCTTTAACCTTTTTTCCCAAAAATCAATGACATTTTTACAATCTCGTTTTCCTCTTTCATCAAATTCATGAGATGATTTTGGAAGACCTGGAAATTCTTTTCTAAAGTTTCTTTTTTCCCATTTTTCTAAAAACAATTTTAATTTGTTTAGATCTTCTGATGTCTTTATATCAAAATCAAGCATGAATTTTTCATAGTCATTTTTCATTTGATTCTTCTTTTGTAATGTTTATCCAGCAATCCCATGTCAAGAACATGGCAATGATCTCATTACCTTTAAAGAATTTTAATCCATTTTCATCCCATGTCACATTTTCTGCATTAACTTCGAACTTGGAATCTTCTGTGTATATTTCAAATTTATTCATGTTCATGTCTTGCCTATATTAATTAATTTATATATTGTAAGGAAAATCCAACCGCTCGCCAGCGTAATCGGCTAAAGGATAACAATATGACAGATCAAAATACTCCAAGTCAACAAACAATTCCTCAAGCAGAAACAAAACCAAATGACAAAGAATACAACTTTCGTCAGTTGGAACAGAAATATCAAAGACAGTTAGATCAAGCCAATGCGGCCAGAATGGAAGCAGAAAAGATAGCGCAAGAAGCACAACAAAGAAAGCAAGTCGTTGATGAAGATGATGACTCTGAGCCATATGTAGACCATAAGAAGCTTAAAAGAGAACAAGCTAGATTTGGTCAAGAAATCAAACAGCAAACACAAACAGAGATTAAACAAGCTGTTCAACAAGCTTTAGCACAAGAAAGACAACAGAATTGGATAAAATCTAATCCAGATTTTTATGATATTCTTCAACATGCCGAGAAATTTGCTCAACAAGACCCAGAGCTTGCAGAAGCTATTTTAGAGATGCCCGACACATTTGAACGTCAGAAGCTTGTCTATAAGAATATAAAGGCTCTTGGAGTGCATAAACCGAAGCCAGTTGAATCAAGTATCCAACAGAAAGTAGATGCGAACCGTAGAAGCCCGTATTATCAACCTACAGGTGTAGCAGCATCTCCATACAGCGCGCAAGGTGACTTTAGTCAAGCGGGTCAAAAGAACGCCTACGATCAAATGCAGAAGCTTAAAAATCAATTGAGAATATGATTGTAAAGCCGCTTTACATAACCAAAAGTAAAGCGGTATTTGACATAAATAAAATAAATGATATATTGAAATTTCGGCAGCCCTCTGTTATGGGCATTCGCGTTAGATAGCCTCGCAACTATCATCAGATATGTATGAGAACGGACGTATTAGGTCTTTCGTCCACCGATCGCATATCACATTAACCTATTTCTATAGGTTTCTCATGTCTATTACTACAACTGGTAACTTGGGACCAATGATCCTCCAGTCGCTTGCGCCTGCGATGCTCTACGTTCCAACTCCTACCATGAATTACATCACCATTTGCGATAAGGTCTCCATGCCTGCAAATGGCGGCACAACATGCCGATTTATGCGCCCACGCGCACTACAACCACCAACTGTACAGTTGGGCAACTCAGGTATCGATCCACCGGCACAAGTGCCTCAGAGAGATATCATAGACGCACAAATGGCGTTTTTTGGTACTGGCTGCATTTTAGATTGTGCAGCATGATTTGGCGTAGAAAGAATCAATGAACAGGTAATATTACAAGACCAAGAGGGAATTCTCGCTTGGGTTTCTGAAAGATTAGCTGTTGCGATGCGCCAAGCCGAGGATTAAAATTAAGTCCTCGATAAATCTAACCTGATTGTCTTGGAAACCCTTATCACCCTAGTGAAAGGGCAACAAGGGGCAAGGGTTTAATTAGTGTTGTAAGGAATTGAAATGCTCAATATCTGCTTTAAGAAAACCTTTAGCGTTAAGATGACTCATCTCAATTCTAATATCTTCTCTAATAGCGATGATTTCTGGGTCAAGAGGAGCGTGGGCACCACATCCCTTTTGATTTTCAAAAGTTCTTCGAAATTCGATCATCAACTCAGCCTGTCTTTTCTTAAGGACAAGATATGGCAAAAGTTGAGTGCATATATCGACCACTCGATGACCTTGAACTACCCATTCATAAATCCATCGTTCATGAGTAGAATTTTTCTTAAAAATAGACCGGCGGTGTTTTTTAGACTTATTGAGATTACCAAAATATTTCTCAATCCAGTCAAAAAGTTCCTTTTTTGTATTGGAAATGTTGAGGACGCCCCTAAAAGAAGGGTTTTGATATCGGTTATACTTAGCAGGATTAACGCGATAAATACAAATAGACCCTTCTCCATCAACAATTCCAGCAAGATATGCGAGTATGAGAGGATCATAAATAACCTTCTCATAAGGAATAATGGGCATTTACACTCTCCTTTTTTATGTGTGTAGGTGCAGTTATATTGTCGCATAAGACTAATTAAATGTCTAGCCTGAACGACTTAGCGGTTGGACTCTAGAAATAGAGATGCGAAAGTCTGAACTCGGACTATATATGAAATCCGAGAGGGAGATCCGAAGAGGTTTCCCCGCCTATGATATATTGTAGGTCATAAAAGTAACAGTTTGTTAATTTTGCGCGACTACATTGTATCTGCAGCATCGCAGATCAATGCTGGTGGTGGTTCAAACGGCTTCAATCCTACAAACCTAGGTTTGACAGATTTTAGCCTTGTAGCTACTACCTTAGACACAAATAACGCTTATAAATTTATGAGCGGTATCGAAGGTATGGATCGTTTTGGTACAGGCCCTATACGTTCGGCTTATTTCATGCTGAGTTCAACAGAACTTCAGTCTGATTTTGACGCGCTTGTAGGTCAGGGTGTATTGAACAACTGGAACTATCCAACTAATGCTAGTGCTCTTCCAAGTGAATGGGGTTCTGTATATAATATCAGAATTCTAACAAGTTCGGAAGCTCCTGTCGCTAGAAATGCAGTTGCGAATAGTGCAGGTACATTGAATGATGTTTACTACAACACAGTTGTCGGTAAGCAAGCGATCACGCATATCAATCAGGACGGCTTTAGCATGAACCTGATCTATCGTGATCCATATTATTCAGGTATGTTGGCTCAGAATGCTACTTTGGCAGTTAAATTTGCTCAAGCTCAAGCATTGACTCAAGATACAGCGATCCGAAACCTCTTGAGCACACGCTTAAGCAACCTGGGGGTTTAATCATGGCTGAATATTCGAGACTAGCAAGAGGAAGTTTTACATCAACGGGCGCAGCGCAGATTATTAATCTGCCGTTCCAGCCTAGTTATGTAGAATATTTCAACTTTTCATTGGCAAATACTGCTGCAACGTCACAAAACGTTATTAGCGGTAAATGGCAATATCCAATGGCACAAAACTCTGCTGTAATTGAAGGTTATAATGCTACTCCTACACTTATCTACGATACAGTGTCAGTGGGTGGTATTAGCACTTTCTCTGCGGGTCAAATGCTACAATTTGGAGCAGCAAAGCAGATTGTTGCTTCGACAAAAGGTACAACAACATCATTTCAAGTAACTGCACACGGTTACAAAGAAGGCGATGTAGTTCTTTTTGAAGGCTTATTCCAGTCTTCTACAACTGGTATGCCTCAGATGAATGGTATTCCGTTTACTGTTATTACCAGAACCGATGCAAACAATTTCATCGTTAACTGGAATAGCAATAACGCGGCTTATACCAATTTGGCAGGATCACCTGCTAGTGCTAAGGTAAAACAGATTCTTTATCCGTTTTTGTATTTCCCTGGAACTAGTGTGATTTCTGCTATTACAACAGGAACAACAACAACAATTGATACTGCTGAAGCTCATAACTTTGTTGTGGGTCAGCAAGTAGCCTTCCATATCCCATCTCAATGGGGTACGGTTGAGTTGAATACAATACCAAATAACCTCACGCCTGGATCTCCTGTCTATGCGTATGTTATTGCGGTAACAGATTTCAACACATTTGTTGTTAACGTTGATTCATCTGCATATACGGCATATACCACAAATATTGCTGTAACTGCTGTGCCTGGATTGAGTTTTCCTCAAGTTTGTGCTGTTGGTGATGTGAATACAGGTGGTGTGCAGATCTCTAGTGGATCAGCATTGTATCCTCCTCCTTATTCTGTAGGAATTGGTACAACTCGTACTAACACAATCAACGGTCCAGCGGTACTCGGAAGTTTTGTAAACAACACAAGCCAAGGATTTATCATTGGTGCAGGTGCTGGTACAGTGCTTACGACTGCTAATATTGTAGGTGTTGCTGGTAATATCATTTACTGGCGTGCGCAACTTGCCGATATAGGCTTGCCCGTGTAATTTGAAATTGTAGTAAATACTTTATTACAGTATCTTAGGGGGGTGACAAAAAGTCACTCCCCTTTGGAGTTTTATGACGACATTTCCAGGCGTGATTAGTTTTCCGATTCCTCCGTATCAAAATTTACCCATAGAACCTCAGTTTTATCAGCCTAGAAGATTTGTAATTTCAGATGTAACGCTTGGACAGACAACAACTGTTACAACATCAGTTGCTCATGATTATGTCATAGGACAACAGGTGAGATTGATAATCCCTGCAGTTTTTGGATGCTACCAACTCAATGAATCTTTTGGATATGTTTTGTCTATTCCAACAACTACATCAGTAGAAATAAATATAGATTCCTCTAGAAATGTTAATCAGTTTGTAGCAGCTACATCAACTCAAGAGCCTGCTATTTTAGCTATTGGTGATGTGAATACAGGGGTTGTAAATACTCAAGGAAGAACCAATCAAATCACCTATATTCCGGGAAGTTTTCTAGACATAAGCCCAGCTTAATGGTATAAGATAATTAAAATTTAAATGAGGTAAATCATGGTAAGCGCACCTAAGGTATCATCGTCAGGCGAAAAAGAATTAGATAAATGCGACAAACAATTTAAAGAATTTGATGATCAAGTAAAATCCATGACTTTGGACCGTATGAATATGGCTCCAAAACAGGATGTTGAGCAACAAACAAAAATGTCACAAGGTGAGATTGATAAAAATAATTCACTTTATTTGAAACCAACAAAATCTATTGGAAGCCGTGAGAAATTCAATGAAAATTATCGGGACGAATATAACAACGCAAAAGAATATGTAAATTTTACAGCAGAAAATAAAGAGATCATAGGTGAACAGATAGAGATGTGGACGAAGCCTTTCGCTGGCATGCCAGCCGAGTATTGGAAAGTCCCAGTTAATAAGCCAGTGTGGGGCCCTAGATATCTTGCTGAACAGATCAAACGCGCTTATTACCACCGTATGACTATGAATCAGCATACATCAACAGGCGCTGATGGTATGGGACAATATTATGGTGCTATGGCAGTGGATAATATTGTACAGCGTTTAGATGCTATTCCAGTATCTTCCCGAAAGTCAATTTTTATGGGAGCTAATGCTTTTTGATGTAAAGCGGCTTTACAAGGTATGTAATGAATTTTATTTCTGATGTTATAACTTATGTCCGTAGGATCGTTAAGACGCCGTCCAATGCATCTTTATCTGATGATTTGATTATAGACTACATAAACAGATTCTATATTTCAGACATGGACGCACGCTTGCAATTATTTGATCTAAAAAAGAAATATCAATTTCAAACAACACCAGCTGTTGATCGTTATAACATGCCCTTGTATGATCTACAGACAGAATCTGGAGGTCAGACTATAGGAATGTATCCTGTTTATCAAGGATTTACCGGGCCTGCATACATTAACGGTGTTCAAGTACCATTAGAGACAAGAAAAGAAAACTTTTTTAATATATTCCCAAATATTGTTCAAAATCTAGCTGTAGTAACTACTGGTGATGGGACAACTGGTCCGTACACAATACAATTACCTATCTTGGGAAATCCATCACCTCCGAATCCTCCTTTAACAGGTATTTTGAGAGGGCATGTTGATACTTCAGGTATTATAGCAACAGGGGTTAATACAGATCCTCCTATCGGTACAACGATAAACACATCGATACCTGTTACAAGTATTGATGCTGCTGTATTTATTACATCTATAGATGCTACAGGAGCAAATGTAGTAGTTTCAGATAGCGGGCAATTTTTGACTGGAAATGTAAATTATGGTCTATTGATGCAGCCTGGAAATGCTCCATATGGTAATGCAGCTCTCTTAGGAGGATATAATACTACATCAAATACGATAAATTATCTCACAGGAGTAATAAATGTTACTTTTCCTGTAGCTATTCCAGCGGGGAATAACATAAATATTCAATGCTTTTATTTTCAGACAGGATTACCAAGATCTATTTTGTTTTATAACAATACAATCACTCTTAGAAGTCCTCCAGCTACACAATATCTTGTTGAAATGGATGCTTATATGACTCCTGCAGCGTTCATGGTATCATCAGATGCATTGCAATTCGGATATATGGCTGAATATATTGCTCGTGGAGCTGCAAGAAAGATTCTTTCTGATACTGGGGATGTCGATCAATTCATGTTCTATGAACCTTTATTCAAAGAACAAGAATTGTTGGTTTGGAAGCGCAGTCAAAGACAATGGACTAATAATCGAACTACAACGATTTACAGCCAAGGTTCTGGTTGGGGTATGGGGAATGGTTATATGGGTGGAAATGGAAACTCAATATGAAAATATGGGAGAATTAATATGGTAGCCTACAATAATGATATTCCTGATGCACCTAACAATCCTTCTGTAGATCAGCCTAAAATGAAAATAAACACTAATGCAATAGATACAATCATTGCAGTAGATCACATAAGTTTTAATGCTACGGATGGCGGATATCATAAAATAATACACCAAAAACCTACAACAGACCCTGTGAATGTTGCTGGTGTAGGTCAAACATATGTGAAAACATCCAGTGGAGATCAAAATCTATTTTTTGAATCAGGATTAGGCACTATTTACCAATTAACAGGATTTGCAAAGAGCTTAGCAAATAATGGTTATTTGACACTTCCGGGGGGATTAATCATCCAATGGGGTACAAATACATCATCCAATGGTTCTACGATAAACTTTGCCACAGCTTTTACAACAGCATGTTACGTTGTTGTACCTCAAATAAAAGATACAGCAAATCGTCAATTTGTTTATTCGAATACTTACACTTTAACGAATTTTAAAGTTGCTGTGCTTGACAGTAGCGGAAGTGGAGAAACAGGTACTTTTACTTGGATAGCATTAGGTAAATAATGGGTCAAAAGTTAGTCGTAGGTCCTTTGAATAAGGGTTTACGAAATGATGTTACTGCCTTTAATATTGACAATGATTCATTTCCAACTCTCATAAATGCATATCAATGGCGTGGACGTGTAAAAAGAAAACGTGGAACTTCTCTTCTTGGCAGACTTCAGAGGTATATAGGTACAACAAATGGAGCTGGAACACTAGTTGTAACGATTCTACCAGTTCCCATTCAAACAGGTGTTGTTTCTTTCGCTGTTGGGACAGATGTATTTATCGATCCAGGTACCACAGCTGACCCTGGAACACAGACTCTAATAACCAACAGTACAACTGGAACAGGGACCTTAAATCGGGTTACTGGTGTTCTCACGATCACAACATCAAAATTAAATACAGATGTTATCTATTATCCAAGGCAACCTGTTTTAGGTCTTGAAGATTTCGTTCTTGCTACAAATGCATTTCCAGGCACCATCGCATTCGATATAAATTATGCATATAATATATCGACATCTGATCCCTATGCTATCACCAATATCAGTTTCTATAAAAACGCTTCCACAGATGTCACAAATTTACCTGGATATGCTGCTAAAACCACATGGACGCCAATCTGGTGGAATGGTCAAGATTATCAGCAGTTTTGGACTGTAAATTACGCAGGTGCTTTATGGGCCACAAATGGTATAGAAACTCCTTTTGATACAACAAATATTGGAATGCCATTTTATGGTCCCACAACAACTCCAGCGTTAACAGCAGCCGCTCAAGTGTCTGCTACAACTGTAGATTTTACTGTTGCAGGTAATAATTTAGTTGTTGGAGATTTTGTGTTTGCAAATGAATTTGTGGGAGGATCTGGATTAAATTTCCAATCTGGATATGTGACAACTGCTGGAAATACATTTCGAGTTACTTTCCCATTTGCGACTATAGCAGCTGGGGCATACACACCAGGTATATTACAATTACTTACTACTCAAAATAGTACAACTGCTGATTTAGCAAAAGACTGCATTCGTTGGTATGATGGTGACCCAACGACAGGGGTTGTACCCACTGCATTTTCAACAGGTAAAGGTTGGGTGAACTATTGTCCTCCTTTATCACAGGCCATCTATTCTATCTCCAACCTACCAGCAGCTATATATTATTTAGTTGGCGCTCGAATAATTGTGCCTTTCAAGGATAGACTTCTTTTTTTAGGTCCTGTTGTACAATCATCGTCTGGATCTCCTATATATCTTCAAGATACAGTGATTTATAGTCAAAATGGAACTCCATATTACACTGCTTCATATACAAACACCCCTTCAGCAGTAATTGATACACCTGTTAGCGCCACAAACGTTTTTCATTCTATCCTTGTTCCTATCAATCAAACATCTACTTCACCTGCTATGTTTGAAGATCAAACTGGGTTTGGTGGTTTTATCAGTGCAGGCGTTGATGAAAGATTAAATACAGTATCTACTTCTAGAGATGCATTGATTATGGGTTTTGATACCCTTCAAATAAGATTTATCTTCACAGGAAATGATATTTCTCCTTTTGAATTTTATTTGATAAATTCTGAATTAGGTTCAAGCAGTACATTCTCTGCGATAAACGTTGACAAAGGTGTAATTACTCGCGGAAGCCGTGGTTTTTTACTTACTGGTCAGACAGAATGCGTAAGAATAGATTCTGAAATTCCTGATGAAGTTTTTGAGTTCAATCTACAGAATAACGGCGTTGAGAGAGTCTGCTCTCAGAGAGATTACATAAATGAATGGATCTATTTTACATATCCTGGAGATCAAAACTCCTTCAAATTTCCTAATCAAACTCTTTTATATAATTATAGAGATGTTTCATGGGCACTTATTTATGAAGCATATACCACATATGGATCGTTTAGAAGGCAATCTGGTTTTATTTGGAGTACAGTAGGAAATACATATCCCACATGGGCGGATTGGAATGATCCTTGGAGTGCAGGCACATCAAATCTTTTCCAACAAGAAGTAATTTCAGGTAACCAACAGGGTTTCATATTATTTAGAGATGAAGGAACCGGGGAAGGGAACTCATTATATATTCAAAATATCGCCGCAAGTGTCATTACATCACCAGACCATGTTTTAAGTGATGATGATTTTATAATTATCACAGGATGTTTAGGGACAGTAGGAAGTCAAGTGAATGGAAAAATATTTAAAGTTACCAATTCTACCCAAAACACATTTACAATAAATCCTTTGATTGCTTCAGGGACATATTTAGGGGGAGGTTTTATAACTCGTCTATATGTACCATATATTCAAACCAAACAATTTCCTATTGCCTGGGATATGGCAAGAAAAACAAGAATAGGGGTTCAGCAATATCTTTTAACGACCACAGAAGTGGGTCAAATAGCCCTCTTGATATTCCTTAGTCAGAATTCAAGTGATCCTTATAATGATGGACCTATTGTTCCAGATCTAAATTCTCAAAACGATTCTTTAATCTATAGCACAGTTCTTTATACATGTCCTGAAAGCACTAATTTGGGGTTAACACCAGCAAATATTAATCTTCAATCAACAACAGCAGTGCAACAACAGCAAACATGGCATAGAATGAATACATCTTTAATTGGGGATACCATTCAAATAGGGTTTACGATTTCAGAGGATCAAATGTTTACTTATACCAATGTTAACGATCCATCTACAATTACAGCTGCTAGCCAAGCAACTCAATGTGTTTTGACATGCAATAATGAATTTAGTGTAGGTGATTTGATAAAAATCACAGGTGTTTTAGGAATGACACAATTGAATTTTGTAGAGTCAAGCTATAATTATTATCAGGTTGTATCTGCAAATTCGACATCAGTTACTCTTTTAGTCGATTCTACAGCGTTTACAGCTTATATCTCTGGTGGTATTGCTCAAAGAGTGGGACTATTACTTCAAAATTCTGAAATAGAACTTCATCGTTTTATTATGGATATCAGTCCATCTCAGGTGTTAGCATGACACAGAATCTTAATCTTAATTCGAGAGGAAATTTTCTTATCACTTCTAGGGAGTTTCCTGAAGATACAGGAAGATTAACTTTAGAATTAGATAAAAGTTATGTAGACATAGCTAATGCTGTCAATGCACGGATCATTGGTCAATTTCCTACAACACGCCCTATAGTGACTGGAGAGTCTTGGTTTTTAAGACAAAATCAAAGACAACAAACATTTAGACAGGTTTATACCTTCGGTGCCATCGCACCGGGTACTGAATTAGATATTCCTACAGGAATTACAAGCTTTACTCAATTCACAAGAATCTATGGTTCAGTTATCACAAACTCACCAGATTGGCGTCCTTTGCCTTATATAGATCCAAACACATTAGCGGTAGGAATGGCTCTATTAGTGGGTACAGTGGCAGGGAAACAGCAAATTAGAGTCGTTTTAGGAGCTGCTGCACTTCCTGTAACTTCTGGTCTAGTAGTTTTAGAGTGGTTAAGTGCGACATAAAATATATTTATTGATAGAATATAGAAAAAGAGGTGATTTATGACATCCATGACAGGACACAAAGGACCAACAGGTGGGGGAATAAGAGGTGGTGGTACTGGAGATACAGTTCCTAAAGGATATCGTAAAGGTCAGTTACAACAATTCACCCCTGAACAAATGCAATTGTTCCAACAAATGTTTGGTCAAGTCGGTCCTGATAGTTATTTATCAAAACTTGCAGGTGGTGATGAAGACACATTTAATCAAATAGAAGCACCAGCACTTCGACAATTTTCCGGTCTCCAAGGTAATATAGCTTCCCGTTTTAGTGGAGGAGGTGGTGGTCAAGGTGCTTTGAGTTCTCGTAATTCCAGTGGTTTTCAAAATACAATGTCTTCGGCTGCTTCAAACTTTGCACAAGATTTACAATCGAATCGTCAGAATTTACAAAGACAAGCCATCATGGATCTAATGGGAATGAGTAATCAATTACTCGGACAAAGACCTCAAGAACAATTTCTTTACGAGAAAAGACAAAAACAAGGCGGATCTGGCGGATGGGGAGCTCTTGGAGGAGCAACACTTGGAGGTTTAGCAGGATTTGGACTTGGAGGTCCTGGTGGAGCACTAAAAGGTGCTGGATTAGGTTACGGTATTGGTTCATCATTTTAAGAGGTAGATATGCCACAAGTTTTAGCAGCCCCACAAAGACGTCCTTCTTTTTCTGAAAGATTAGGTGCAGGTGTTGGAAAAGGTTTGGAAGGTGCTCAGCAACTCTATCAACAGCATCAATTTGAGAAATCTAATCCTCAATTATCTGGTCTACCTCCTGAACTTCAAAAAATAGCTCTTGCAGAACAATTAAAAGGTCAGAGCAGAGAGAATATTCTCCGTCAAAAACATGATATGTTTTCTAATATTTTTGGAGGTCAAGGAAAGAAACAACAAAATCAAACATTTTCTCCAGATGAACAAAATGCAATGGGGTCGATGGGAAATGAATCTCAACAATTTGATCCATCACAAATATCTGATCAAGATATCATTGAACTTTCTACGATCGATCCTCAGATGGCTATGGCTGCCCAAAGAGCAAAGAATGAATCTTTAAAACAGAAAAGGCATGATGAAGATATTGATCTCAGAAAAAATGAAATTCGAAGAAAAGAAGAAACTGAAATTTCTAAACCAATTCTTCTTGAAATGAATCAAGTTAGAAAAAACATTCCTCTTCAAGAGCAAGCTATAGAAGATATTATAAGCGCTTCTCCTAATGTATCAGCTTTAGATTATTTTGCTGATGTCACAGGGTTTGAACCATTGCGTTCTGCTGAAGGAGCTAAACTAAAAACAGGAATAAAAGATTTTTTCTTAAGTGACTTAACTAGGACTGGTTCTCGTCCAAATATGTGGATCGAGCAACAACTTGCCGATGCATTACCAAAAATCGGTAGATCTAAAGAAGCAAATTTGATTACTGCTGAAGGGTTAAGATTTAAGACAGATTTGGCTAAACATCGAATGGAGACAATTGATCGACTTGCTGAAAAAGATAGAGAAAAATATGGATATGTAAAGGCAGATATTGATTCTAGAGCCTATAAAGATATGAAAAAATATGTTATTGATCGTCAAAAACAGCTTTCAGAAAATATAAAAAAAATTAAGAGCCAAAATAAAGGAAAAAAAGATGTTTTCAAAATGACATCTCCTGATGGTTCGGTTTATGAAATATCATCGGATGATGTTGATGAGGCATTAAAACATGACTTTAAACTCGCAAGCTAAGCCTGAATTTCTTTCAAGAGCAAAGCTTATTTCAGAAAATAAACAACCCGAGTTTCTTTCAAGAGCAAAACTTGTTTCTGCTCCAGAAGAACAATATGAATCTGAAGAAGAAACTCAAAGAAACATTGAAAGAAATCAAGCTCAATTTACTTCAAGAATGGGGGAAGGTGTTTTAGGTCTCCCTGGGGATTTGGTAAATCTTGTGGGAGGATTATTCGGTTATAATCCAGATATGCCAGGTTCACAGAAATTAAGAGAACTTAGCGAAGAGGCTACAGGTGGTTATACAAAACCCCAAGGAGAACTTGAAGAGCGTGTAGGTGAAACTTTACAAGACATGGCACTTTTTGCTTTACCTGGTGCCAAACATTATGGTGTGGCTCGAAATCTTGGTATACCAGTTGTTGCTAATCTTGCTAAAGAAGGTATTAAATATTCTGGAGAAGGGGAAACCGGTCAGGCTGCAGGAAAATTAGGGACAATGGTAATTCTTGATCTTCTCTCTCATAGAGGATCTTTAGGGACATCTAAAGAATATGCTACAAGTTTATTCAAAAAAGCAGATGAAGCTATTCCGAAAGGACTTTCAATAAACTCGTCAAATCTTGAGAAATCCTTAGATGTTTTGGAAAAATCCCTTAAAGCGGGTGGTGAAAAACCTTCAACAGGCGATGCTTTAAAAAAGATATCTGAAATAAGAGGGTCTATAAAAAATGGTAAGATTGATCTGAAAGATCTTGTAGCATATCGTCCGGCCATTAATGAATGGATAGATAAATATAAAGGGTTTGATATCGCTGTACCACTAAGCGTAAAGAATAAGATTATTCATAATCTTAATCAGGTAAAGGGGGAGGTGATAAAATCTGCTGAAGAATATGGATCAAAATATAATCCAGAATATCTAAAGTTAAGTCAATCAGCAAATGAAGCCTATTCTGCATGGGCTCAAAGTAATAAAATTAAAAATTTTATAGAAAAACACGCTTCTTCAAAAATAAAGAGTTCTGGAGCAAAACTTCTTTTGGCTGGAGCGCTTGGTAGTGGGGTAGGCGGAGCCGGAGTTTTGGCGGGAGGGGCGATAGCTGGAGTAAGCGGTTTAACAGCAGGAGGGGGATATAAAATTCTTCAAACTATACTCAGAAGTAAGAGTTCTACTTTAAGAAATCATTATTTTAATATTATTCAAGGAGCTTCAGTTGGCAATATTCCTCAAGTTGTAAAAAATGTAGTTGCATTAGATAAAGAATTGTTGGATATGGATAAAACTGGCGAAATTAATCAACAATAAGAATAAATGTTCCTACAAAAATCATTATCATTACTACAATTGTTAACATATATGACTCCAGTTTTTTTTATTACAAATATAAGCTATCATAGATAGATGAACTTTAAATATTTCTGATATTTCCTTATAGGTTTTTCCTGATTCTCTCAATTTTCTAATTTCAATTATGTCATTTTCTTTTAATTTTGCCTTATGATGATCTTCTCCTTTTCTAGAGATATATCTATCTCTAACTAACATATCTTTTCTGTTTTCTTTTTTATCTCCAACCCTCAAATGATTTGGTTCAATACATTTATTGTTATCGCATGAGTGTAAATTGAAGCTGTAGAGCGCTTACGTCCCTACATACTTCAATTTATATCAGATGAAAATCAACCTTTGCAGGATTGAAGGTAATCTGCAATCAAAAATGCTATAATAAATATTGTTATTTCGCCCATATTAATTTTCCTATTTTTTTATTTTTTATCATTTTTTATTCCGTTCTTCAATAGCACAAAGTCTTCCATGAAATGATTTCATTTCTTCTTGGATGCCCCTTAACTCATCTCTAATTCCATTATGAAGGGAAATGGTTACACCGAAAAAAGTGAGCATAATTACTAAATTTGATCCGATGATTGTTAAAACTTGCACCCATGTTTCTGTCATTTTGTTTCCTTTAAATATGTTTCCAGAGTTTCCTTAGCAATATTTTAGATATAGTACCCTGTCTTAATCTGTATTTTCTAACGATATCTCTTTCTCTCATTCCATCTTCTTTGTCTTTTCTAATGGACAAAACAATTTCAGGGTTTAAAACTGCAGCGTGATTTTTTTCTCCATTTTGGTTCTGAGTTCTTCCACGTTGTTTGTTTTCTCGATCCCTTGAATTATCCTTAGGAGTTCCTAAAAAAAGATGGTGAATATTAAAACAACTTGGATTGTCACAATGATGACAAACATATAATTTTGGAGGTATTTCTCCCTTTAAAAGCTTATACATTAATCTATGAACAGGAACCATTTTTTGATGATGTTCATAAGAAATTCTTCCATAGCCATTTTTGTCTCTAAAACCAGTCCATTCCCAGCATCCATTTTCTTGTATTTTACCTTTAGAATATATGGTGATCCGTTTTCTTTCGTCATAAGAAGAAGCTTTTATTTTATGAAAAAGAGGTTCAACTTTTTTTCTGGGCATTTTTTTCTTCCTCTACCAATAATTTCACTATTTTTTTTAGATCAACAATTCCCATTCGATGTATTTCGCTGGCTGGTATTCTAAAAGAAGATTTTTCTGTTCCACCAGCTCTAAAAGCATTTATACGGCCATTCTTTATAGCTCTTCTAATGGTAATAGGAGAAACCCTTAAAACAGAGGCAAATTCTTTGATAGAGTAAAAATCTTGTTCCATAAATCTATTATACAAGTTTGATCAATATTGCGCAATACAAAAAATGATGGTTTTTCCTGAGTCTTTAAATAAAATTATTATTGTTTATATGTAAATTTTTATGTACATTGAAATTTAATCAACAAAATGAACGCAAGTCGTTAAACATAAGAGGTATAGTATGGGTCTCGCGTATGGCATAGGTGGTTTAATTTCAACGTCTCCTAAGGCAATTACAGGATCTGGAGTTCCTGCATCCTCATTCGTCGGTATTTTAGGTCAACAATATTTCGATACATCTACTTCACCAGCTACCGAATATATCTTCAACGGTTCTACATGGCAGTCTGGAGGCAATGCTTATGCTACAACAACAACTCCAGGTATTGTTCAGCTTTCATCGAATGTAACTACAGATTTAGCTTCAACGACACTCGTGCCATACGCTAAAGCTGTATATGACTATGGTCAAACTCTTGTTCTTGCAGGGGCTAATATTGCTCAAACTGCTGTTACAGGTATCACAAACTTGGCAACAGATATACAAGCAGTAGCAGGAACAGCAACAGTTCCTGGTATTACAGCTCTTGCAGTTCAACCATCTAATCTAGCAGCAGTTTTTGCTGCTCCTCCTGCTACTGGTGGAACAACTCCTGCAGCAGGCGCTTTCACTACATTAGCAGCAAGTTCAACATTACAAGTTACGGGTCTTACGACTTTAAGCGGTAGTGCTACTGTTACTACAGGCGCAACAGCTTTAAATCTTGCTTCAGATGCTTCAACAGGCGCTGTTAATATCGGTACAGGGGCCGGGGCTAGAACGATTACAATCGGTAACGTAACTGGCGCAACAGGCGTTGTTGTTAATACAGGTACAGGATCGTTTACAGTGACTACAACAGGAACAGGCGATGTCGTTCTTAATGCTGCAGATACCTGCTTAATTGATTCTGCCGGCGTGTTAGAGCTTAATTCATCCGCCGGTGTAATTGGAATCGGTAACGACGCTGTTGCTCAAAATATCAATATCGGTACTGGTGGTGCTGCAAGAGTCATCACTATGGGTAACTCATCAGGTGCAACTCAAGTCGTTGTGAATGCTGGTACTGCGGGGGTAACAGTTGGTGCTAACGCAATCGCTCAACCTATCGTTATTGGTAACCAAACAGGTGGAACATCAGTAACAATCGATTCTGGTACAGGTGCTATCAATATTGGTGGAACAATTGCTAAAATAATCACCATTGGTAATGCGACAGGTGTTACGGCTGTTAATATTAACACTGGTTCAGCCGGATCGATTATTACAACCATCGGAGGAATTATATCTCTACGATCTGGTGTTGGAGCAATAACAATTGGTACTGATGCGGCAGATCATACAATCACCATTGGTAATTCTACTGGTGCTACTCCCGTTTCCATCAATGCGGGTACTTCTGGAGTTAACGTTGGTACTAACGCAATTGCCCATACAGTGACTATCGGTAATGTAACTGGTGCTACAGCAATCACAATTAATAGCGGTACTGGCGCCAACCTTTGGACTACCACTAATGCTTCATGGGGTCTTTCAACTGGTACCGGTGGAATAAATATCGGTACAGATGCTGCTGCCAAGATTATTACCCTAGGTAACGTAACTGGTGCCACACAGGTTGTCATTAATTCCGGAACAGCTGCAGCTTCATTCAATACAACGAATGGAATATTTAATCTTTTGACAGGAACTGGGGCAATCAATCTGGGTACAGATGCATTTGCTAAAGTTATCACTATAGGTAACGTAACTGGTGCCACACAAGTAGTTATTAATTCTGGAACTGCGGCTGCCTCGTTTAATACAACTAATGGTGCTTTTGCCCTTACAACTAGTACAGGAACCATTTCTTTAGGTGCTGATGCCGCTGATCACACGATCAATATCGGTAACTCAACAGGCGTTACGGCCGTTTCATTAAATGGCGGTACAGGTGGCGTTAACGTTGGTACAAATGCTATTGCTCATGCTGTGACTATTGGTAACGTTACAGGTGCATCCACAGTCGTAATAAATGCTGGTTCTGGCGCTTCTTCATGGACCACAACAGGTGGCGCATTAGCCGTACAAACTGGTGTAGGTGCAATCTCTGTTAGTACTGATGCTTCAGCTACCACATTACTTATTGGTACTGGTGGTGCAGCTAAAACAGTAACACTTGGATCTACAAATACCACATCGACAACCACCATCAATTCAGGTTCTGGAAACGTAAACGTAACCGGTGGTAACCTTAAGATTGTAACAGCCGGTAAAGGTCTTCAAATTGAGACTGGTGCTGTTACTGATATGGCAGGAACTTCAGTTCTTGTAGCGGGAACCGCCACAATTTTGAACACAAATATCGCCACTGGAGATTATATCTTCTTGCAAAGAATATCACCTGCTGCGTCAACTGCATTGGGAGCATATTCTTATACTATTTCAAATGGAGTGTCATTCACCGTAACATCTTTAGGGGTCACGACTGGTACAATACTTGTGGCAGATGTTTCCACGTTCGCTTATATGATTGTAAGACCCTTGTAAAAATATAGAATAGAACTTTAAATATAACTGGTTTTCTCATATAACATGGGAAAACCAGGAGTAAAAAATGCTAAAGAATATCGTTAGACTAGAACATAAAGTTGACAACAGAATATTTCATTTACTGTGTGACAATGATGCTCCGACTGGACATGTAAAAGAGGCTCTATTTCAATTCTTGAAATATATTGGTCAGATAGAAGATCAAGCAAAAACACAACAAGCCCAACCAGAAACTGATAAGGTTGCTGAAGAACCAAAAGTAGAAGAACTAAAGGTAGAATAATGAGTAACGTACAAACAGTTAGCCTGGATCAAGTAAGAACGTTAGGTTTTGCTTTAATTTCTGGTACTTATGCGCTCGTTGGGCCTGTTTTTGCACATCCTGTAAGACTTATCTGTTTTACGAATACTACAGATGGTGACATGTTTTTCAGTGATGATGGAATAACAGACAAATTATTTATTCCTAAAGGTGGATTTAAATTATTTGACTTAACAACCAATAGATACAAGATCACCACTCAGTGGGTGCTAGCAGAAGGTACTCAATTCTATGTTAGACAGAGTTCTGCACCAACTTTAGGTGCTGTATACATAGAATGCTTATGGGGTGAATAGTGGACCATGAAATCGGAGCTAAACTTAAGAACTTTCAAGACAAGTTTGATCAGTTATTTAAAGAGATAAATTCAATCAATGAAAATGTAAATGTTTTTAAGCGTTTGATCGCTGAGATAGCAGATAAATATCAAGATGTAGAGGCTTTAAAACCACTAAATCATAAATTCGAATCATCAGTAAAAGCGTACCAAAATTTACATGATTCATTGAAATCTCAGAAAGATGTTTTAAAGGTTGAAATCGATTCAATAAGCCATAAGTTGAATAAAATGAATGTTGGAATGGAAGAATCTCAAAAAAGATTAGAAAATATAGAATATAATTTTAATGCTTTAAAGAATTCTCAAGAGGCAAAATTCTCATTTATTCAACAACACTTTAATACCTCTCTAGACGCTTTAAGAAAAGAATTGCAGAGTTCACTTTCAAAAATGCAGGCAGATCTTATTGTTTCTCCAGCGTCTGTTTATGAGCAAAATAATAACTTGGTAAGAAAGCTTGAAAGTGCCTCACTTGATGGTACGAATGCTATGTTAAAAGTAAATAATATGGATCTGGCGATTCGTATTATAGAAAAAAAGATAGAAAATTTATCCATTTTGATCAAAAAAATAGAGCTTCAAGCTCAGTAGGTGATTTATCTCACAAGCCGGTGAAATCGACGTTATCAATAGCAATCCTCAGATCCCTACCATGTTCAATACGGACTCTGGGACAGCGATACCTATTTTAAATGAACTTAATATTTTAGGGACTACGGTAGCAAATCATAATATTCCACTCGAAACGTTAGGTTCTGGAAATACAGTTACAATCGAAGCCCAATATGGAACATCGAATGCTATATCAGATCCAACAAAAGCAGGTTTTGTATCACTAAATTCTACTCAATTTTCTGTTGATGCAAATGGATATGTGTCTTTAATAGGTGGTGGAGCTGGTATAGATTCCATTGCTGTTCAGACCGGAACATCTCCAGTCGTTCCAACAGTGGGAGGACTTGTAACAATTAATGGTGCTGTGGTTGCTGCTGGAACTAATCCAGTAAGATCTGATGGTACAGGAGCCAATACTCTAGCGATTGAAGTACAGATAAGCCAAGCATTGGCTTCAGCGGATGTCACAAAGATTGGTCTTTCGAATTTTGATAGTGCAGCTTTTGATGTTACTGCTACAGGTTTTGTTCAACTAAACGGTGGTGGTATTGCGACTACTGCATTTGATGTGCAAGCAAATACAGCACCAGGAACAGACCCAGTAGTACCAACGGGTTTAGGAGTTGTCACAGTAAACGGTGCAGCAGTAGCAAACCATTCTGTTGTACTAGAAACACGATCAAGAGCTGCTAATGCTTACAATCTAGAGATTCAATATGCCGCAGCAGCCGCTGCTACAGATGCAACAAAATCTGGTGTAGCACATTTCAATTCTAGCAACTTTACTGTGGATGCCAATGGCTTTGTAACGTTTTCGGGTCAAAGCTTGGTTTCTGGTGTTGCTTCGTGCTTTTTCCCTAGTACGCTTACTTCTTTTGCCGATAACCTAACCTTAACTGGAACTCCCGAGACCTATCCAGAAGTGATAAACTCAAAAGCTTGTACCGCTGCAACGTCTCCTGTATTTTTTGAAAGATTTGTATCAGGATCATTGGGATTATCAAGCATTCCAGCAGGCGTTTGGGAATTTAATATATGGGCTGGCGCTTCTAGCGTCGCAAATAGTAACATCATTAACTTTCGCATAAACAAACGTGTTATCCAAACGGGAATGACAGCAACATGGACAGGAGCTGGACCAACACGCACATTTACGGTTACAGGAGGCACTCCATTTGTCCCCGGAGACGCTAACGTAAGCCGATTGTTGGCATCATTGGTCGAAACTCCAACTCAAACGGGTTGGATAACTGCATTCACATCATCTTCAGTAGTAACAATAACTTTGACGGACCCAGCCTTTGTAAATGTTGCTGGCGTGCCGTTTAACGCAATTTACTACTACTTATTCAATGCTGACACGCCCGAACTTTCAGCGACAGCGGTGACACTTTATACCGTAACATCTACTCAGCCCGCTTTTTCTGTCGGCGTTACTGATAGAATTGTGGCAGCTTTTTTTGGCAGTACAGACGGAAACAGAACATTAGAATTGTATTATGGTGGTACTCAGCATTTTTCATATTTTTGTACTCCGATTGCAACTCAGTTGACTTTGACAGGTACTACCGGTGGGGCTTTAAGTCCTACAGTAAATAATTTTAACTTACTTGGTGGAACTTCGGCGGCAGGTACAACACCCGTTGCAGTTGCAGGAGGTGGAAGCACACTAACAACCAACGTTCAAATCTCACAAGCACTCGCCAGTACAGATGCTACTAAAGTAGGTCTATGTAATTTTAACTCTGCTGCTTTCTCCGTAGATGCAAATGGTTTTGTATCATTAGCTGGCGGCGGTTTAGCGATAGATTCTATCGGTGTTGATGCAACAAGTGGGGGCGGCACAAACCCAGTTCTTCCAACAGTAGGCGGTTTAGTTACTGTAAACGGTGCTACTGTGGCTGCCGGAACAAATCCGATTCGATCTGTATCTACAGCGGTTAACGTTTATCAAATTCAGGCGCAAATTTCCCAAGCACTAGCTGCGGCAGATGGAACAAAAATTGGTCTTTCTAATTTCGATAGCACGTCTTTTGCAGTAGCTGCAACAGGTTTTGTGACCTTATCTACCACAGGTGCGGGGAAGACAATTACGGGAGATTCCGGGGGTGCATTAAGCCCTGTAGCAAATAATTGGAACATATTAGGTGGGCCCGGTGTAACGACGTCAGGATCTGGAGCAACTTTAACGATTAATAGTGTTGTATTTACCGATACCGGAGCCACAACATTAGCCGTGGACAACGGCTATAATGCTACCGCAGCAGGAACTTATAATATGCCTGCAACGGCTGCACAGGGCGAGCTTATTATTGTATTCTGCGATACTACCGGAGCCGTTGTTTTAGACTGTCCAGCACTTAACTTTATTCGCATCGGTTCACTTATTACATCTTCTGGAGGAACTGTTACAAGTACTTTGCAAGGAGATTCTCTAACACTTCGGTACAGATTATCGTCCCTGACGTGGGAGGCCGTTTCGGTGATTGGAACGTGGGTAGTTGCTTAAAAAAAACAAGGAATAAATAAATGACTTTTACTAGAGCATTATCAACAAATAATTATGGACCTGCAAAATTTATTGTTGACGGTACAACAACGGCAAACGGTACACATTCTACAATAGCAGCAGCTTTGACAAGTGCTTCGTCTGGGGACACTATTTTTATACGTCCCGGAACCTATACAGAAAATTTAACCTTAAAAGCCGGAGTTAACCTCACGGCATATGGTTGCGATTCCTCATTAAACCTAACAGGCAACGTTAAAATCGTCGGCAAGGCCACTTTAAGCACGGCTGGCACTGTTACGATATCGGGAATAGAGCTAAAGACCAACAGCGACTTTTTTCTTGTTGTATCCGGCGCAAATGCGTCTATCGTGAACTTAAATAATTGCAATTTAAATTGCCTAAATGCCACAGGTATTTCATTTACCGCGTCAAATACAGCAGCACGGATAAATATTGCATATTGTTGGGGTAATTTAGGTACAACAGGAATCGGACTATTTAGTGGTTCATCAACTGGTGCAATGATTATAAGCAGTACATTGATCGGAAATACCGGTTTATCTACTACCGCTTCCACAATATCAGCAGGATCGTGGAACATATCAAATTGTAATTTCACTATTCCATTATCCACCACTAGCACGGCAACAATGGCTGTTACACACAGTGTTGTTGATTGTAGTGCAGTTAAT
>Ga0315291_10001600_pt1 | contig 30178 bp, 22 predicted proteins | sample YL17G12_20_MG_FD_203070 | JGI IMG/M metagenome (GOLD analysis project Ga0315291, IMG submission 203070) | Sediment microbial communities from Yellowstone Lake, YNP, Wyoming, USA - YL17G12_20 | ecosystem: Environmental > Aquatic > Freshwater > Lake > Sediment | place: USA: Wyoming | collected...
TCGCAAAAAGTGCTTAGAATATTTTTGGCTTTTGCCAGATTTTTTTCTTCAACCAAAACGTGATCGGTTTCGTAGGTTGAAATATACATTATGCTGATTCCGGCTTTGGCCAGAGGCGCTGATAAAGAAGAAACTATGCCGGTTGCGACAAAACCCAAAGGACCCTGAACTTTAAATGCTCGCCAATCTTTTTCGAATAATACGCCGCCGGGGATTTTATCCTGGGGGCAAATAACTGACAATTCGTCCCTTGTTTTTCCGATTGAAATAAAACTATCTCCCTCCAATGCCCAGGAAGGAATCGGAGTATTTTTGTCCAAATGGCAAATGCCCAATTTTTCGGGCATAATGGAAAGCGTAAGTTTCATATATTTATTAGGCGATGAAGTTTACCCTTTTCAAGGTTTGCCTTCATCTTCACCTTCGTCCCGCCATTGCGGAACTCGGTAATTAATTAATACTTCGACTTTAAAGCGGAGGGGGCGAGATTCGAACTCGCGAACCCTTTCGGGTTGCGTGTTCTCCAAACACGTGCACTCGGCCACTATGCGACCCCTCCAAATTTCCTATCTTTTCTTTTTATTACTTATAAAATCCTCAACTATTTTTTTTGCTTCGCTGTCAGTTTTTTGAATCAAAGGATGCTTCATAAAATAAGCACTCACTTCTTGATACCCCCCAAGTTTTCTATCCAGAGCCAACTTGGCGCAGCGAATGGCATCAATTACAACTCCCGCGCTATTCGCCTTATCATCAACATCTAACCTCAACTCAATTGAATAAGGAACATCAGCAAACATCCTGCCCTCTATTCTCATAAAAGCTAATTTAGTATTGCCCAAAAAGGGGATGAAATCCGAGGGACCGATATAAACTTTATCTGCCTTAATATCTTTACTAATCTGACTCGTCACTGCTTCGGTTTTGCTTATTTTTTTACTTTCCAGACGGCTTCTTTCCAACATATTCAAGAAATCGGTATTCCCGCCGACATTTATCTGATAAGTTTTATCAATTATTGTTCCCCTGTCGTCGCAAAGTCTCGCCAAAACCCGATGAACAATAGTTGCTCCAATCTGTCCTTTGATATCGTCTCCGATTATCGGGATTCTTTTTCTTTTGAATTTTGCCGCCCAGTTCTTGTTTGAAGCGATGAAGGCTGGAAGACAATTTACAAAGGCGCAACCGGTTTTTAAAGCAACGTCCGCCCAAAATTCGGTTGCTTTTTGGCTGCCTACCGGCAGATAATTTACCAAAATTTCAGTTTTTGATTTTTTGATTTCTTTTATAACTTCTTTTTCCGATCTCTCTTTTGGCGTCGGATTTTTTAAGGGTTTTATTCTGTTTTCGACATAAATTCCCACTCCGTCCAAAACCGGCGATTCCTTGACAATCACTTTGCTTCGGGGAAGTTTTGTCCATTTCACCAGATTGGGATAAGCAAAAACTGCTTTATCAAGAGTCTCGCCAATCTTATTTGCTCCCACATCAAAAGCGGAAACAAATTCGATGTCTTTAAAATCGTAAGGCCCAACTTTAGGATGCATTAATCCTACGGGTTTTTTATCTTTATGTTTTTTGTAATATTCAATCCCCTGGATTAATCCGGCGAAACAATTGCCGGCTCCGATTATGCCTACTCTAATTTTTTTGGCCATATTTTTAAATACCGAGCTTCCACTTTTGGAAGCGAAGGTGAAGATGAGGACGAAATCCTCATCGCCTTTAATAATTTATACCTCCATCGCCCTTAACGCTCTCACCCTCTCCTCTATTGGAGGATGTGTCATAAATAATTTCGTAAACCAGTTTTCAGTTTCTCTCCCCTTGAAAGGACTTGCAATAAATAAATGAGCGGTGGAATTATTCGCAACTCTCAAAGGACTCGAATCCTGAGAAATTTTTTCCAAGGCCATGGCTAAACCTTCCGGGTACCTTGTTAGAAGAGCGCCGGAAGCATCGGCCAGAAATTCTCTTTTTCTGGAAATGGCTAATCTGATCAGAGTAGCGGCAATCGGCGCTAAAATTGCGGCCAAAATTCCGACAACCGCTAAAATTGCTCCGCCGGAATTTCTTGAACTTCGTCTCCCACCTCCCCCAAAACTTATTCTTACAAAAAAATTGGAAAGCATCGCTATAATCCCCGCCAAGATTACAACCATTGTTTGCAGCAGCATGTCTTTGTTTCCGATATGGGAAAGTTCGTGACTAAGAACTCCTTCTAATTCTGATTTATCTAATTTTTCCAGGAGTCCCCGAGTAACCGCGACAATGGCGTGCTTTGCATTGCGGCCCGTGGCGAAAGCATTGGGCTGCCGTTCTTCCAATATGTAAATTTTTGGCGTAGGAAGACCCGCAGTAATGCAGAGATTTTCAACGATTCTATAAAGTTCGGGATCATCCCTCTTCTCAATGAGTTTTGCTCTAGTTATGGCTAAAACAAATTTATCCGAGTACCAATAACTTCCGAAACTTGTAAAAATGCTGAAAATCACGGCGAAAACCAGGATGTCCCGATTTTGAAAATAATAACCGAACAGCCAGCCCAGAAGAATAATAAGAACCAAAAAAAACGTTAAAAGCAGCCAAGTTTTCCGAATATTCGATTCGGCTTGAGTGTAAATAGTCATTTATCAAGTTTTTAATTTATAAGTTCAATGAGGTAAACCTCATCTCTCGTCTCAGCTTACATTTCGGCAAACGCAGATCGAAGAGGAATACCTCTTCTCTCCCTTCGTTATCACTTGGAGATGGAAGAAGATGAAGTTACTACTTCATCGCCTGACTATTAGAATTTCACTTTTACCGGTTCCCGTTCTCCTCCTTCAGCTCCGAAGAATTCCATTGGTTTGAAATTAAACAGAGAAGCAATAATGTTTGCCGGAAAGCTTTCAATGGCGATGTTTAAATCCCTGACGTTGGTATTGTAAAAACGCCTCGCGGCCTGGATTTTGTCTTCGGTATCGGTCAGTTCATCCTGGAATTTCTGGAAATTTTCCGAAGCCCTCAATTGGGGATAATTTTCGGCTACCGCAAAAAGGGTTTTTAACGTGCCCGACAACGCATTTTCCGCCTGCTCCTTTTCTTTCACGCCTTGAACCCCCATCGCCCGAGTTCTGGCTTCGGTTACTTTTTCAAAAACCTCTCTTTCGTGAGCAGCGTATCCCTTAACCGTTTCCACCAGATTCGGAATTAAGTTATAGCGCCTCTTCAACTGGACATCGATATCCGCCCAGGCTTCTTTCGCCCTGTTCTTGAAAGTGATCAAACGATTGTAATTAAAAATTACCCAGAAAATTATTAAACCGACTCCTATTAAGATAATTTTACTTATTTCCATAAGTTTAGAAGGCGAAGAGGACGAAGTCCTCTTCTTCTCCTTCGCTCCGCTGTGCGGAGCTCGGAAATTAAAGATTTTATTTTTATCTCGACCTACCCGTAGTATAAATGAAAACTCCCTCGAAATCAACCGAGGGAGTTTTTAGTCCAATTTAGAAATTTTAGTTAGTATTCTTCACCCATCGGAGGCATTCCGCTTTTTTCTTTTTTCTCTTCGGGCTTTTCCGCCACCACTGCTTCAGTCGTTAAAAACATAGCCGCGGAAGAAGCAGCATTTTCCAAAGCCGATCTCACAACTTTGGTCGGGTCAACAATACCGGTTGACATAAGGTCTTCATATTTCATGGTTTCGGCATTGAAACCAAAACCGTCCCTGCCTTCTTTTACTTTTTGGACAACCACTGCTCCATCAATGCCGGCATTTTGGGAAATTTGACGAATTGGAGATTCCAAAGCTTTCCTCAGAATATTAACACCGGTCAACTCATCTCCTTCTAATTTTAACTCATCTAAAACGGAAATTGCCCTTAATAAAGCTACTCCTCCTCCAGGAACAATTCCCTCTTCTACCGCCGCTCGAGTGGCATTCAAAGCGTCTTCAGTTTTGTGCTGTTTGGCTTTTTGTTCAACTTCGGTGGCAGCCCCAACCTTGATTACCGCTACTCCGCCGGCCAGCTTTGCCAGGCGTTCTTTCAGTTTTTCTTTGTCGAAATCGGACTCGGTTATTTTTAACTCTGCTTTAATGTGGCTGATCCTGTCTTCAATATTCTGGGGCCTGTTTTCCTGCCCCCATCCTCCGATGACAATAGTGTTGTCTTTGGTTGAAATTACTTTTTTAGCTTCACCCAATTCATCGTTGGTTATATTTTCTAATTTTTTTCCTATCTCTTCGGAAATCACGGTTGTCCCCACAACTGTTGCAATATCTTCCAACATTTCTTTTCTTCTGTCGCCAAAGCCGGGCGCCTTAATGGCTAAAGTATTAAATACTCCTCGAAGCTTGTTGATTACTAAGGTAGCTAGAGCTTCTCCCTCTACGTCATCGGCAATAATCACTAATTCTTTTTTGCCAGCTTGAGCTAATTTTTCCAGAATTGGAAGAATTTCCTGTATAGATGAAATTTTTTTGTCGGTAATTAAAATACGGGGATTTTCATATACTGCTTCCATTCTTTCGGCATTGGTAATCATATAGGGAGAAACGTATCCCCTGTCGAATTGGAGACCTTTAACGATTTCTTTTTGAATGCCGAAAGTTTTTGATTCTTCAATCGTAATTACACCGTCTTTTCCAACCTCCTGCATTGTTTCGGCAATTAAATTACCGAGCTTTTCATCTTCAGCGGAAATAGTGGCAACCTGAGCCATTTCTTCTTTGGTAGTTATTTTTTTTGATGTTTTTTTTAAAACTTCAACAATTTTTTCTACTCCTTTTTCTATTCCTCTTTGCAAAGCTAAAGGATTAGCGCCGGCCTCTACGTTTTTTAATCCCTCGGCAATTATTGCCTGGGCCAAAACCACGGCCGTGGTGGTGCCGTCTCCGGCGACATCATTGGTTTTTTCAGCAACCTCCTTAATGATTTCTGCTCCAAGATTTTCTACTTTATCTTCCAACTCAATTTCTTTGGCAATGGTAACTCCATCATCGCAAATTTCCGGAGTTCCAAAACCCTTATCCAAAACAACGTGTCTTCCCTTCGGGCCTAAAGTAACCTTTACGGTATCGGCCAATTTATCAACTCCATTTTTTAATTTTTTTCGAGCTATTTCTTGAAATAAAATTTGTTTCGCCATAGACCGAGTTTTTATTTATAATGGCGAGTCGAAGAAAATCGTTCTTCTCCATCCTTCGTTGCGACTCGGCCAGGTGAAGAAGAGGACGAATTCCTCTTCGCCTTACTCAATTATCGCGAGGATATCTTCTTCCTTCGCAATCAAATATTCCTTATCTTCGACTTTGATTTCGTTCGGGCCGTATTTGGTAAACAAAACCTTGTCTCCAACTTTAACTTCCAAGGGAATAAACTTTCCCGTTTTGTCTTTCCTACCCGGACCCACGGCAATTACTTTGCCCTGCTCCGGCTTTTCTTTTTCCGCGGTGTCGGGAAGCAGAATTCCGGTTTTGGTTTTCTCTTCGTTTTTTATGGGTTCTATTAAAATATGATCTGATAATGGTTTGATGTTCATATTGTAATTTATAACAAATCTGCAAAGTACGTCAAGTTCTTTATGCGAGATGGAACGACCATTTAAAACAAAATCTGTCGCAGTATCTTTTTCTTAATCTTATAGGTATTGCCATGCTTTATAGGGGGCGTTCTTTCGACTGAGAAAGCTCATTAAAGTCGACCATCTAATCAGCATTGTATGTTGACTTAAAATGATTTCTATGATATTTCTAAATAATGCGGCGAAATGATATAACCTCTAAGCTTTTAAGAGAGTTTTATCTTAAAAAACTTCTTTCAAAACAAGAGATTGCTTTGCGTTTAAAATGCAATATCACTACTATTCATAAAAAGATGGCGAAGTTTGGTATTCCAGTAAGACCCATGGCTGAAGCAATAAGAATAGCTATGAGAAAACAAATAATAAAAATTCCAAAATCTAAATTAGAAAATCTATACTTAAAAAAGAAGTTTTCGATATCTGAAATTGCCAAGAAATTAAACCACGACAGATCGATAATAAAAAGAGAAGTAGAAAAACATAAAATACCACTCCGCTCACATTCTGTCATAATGAAATTGGTTAGGAGCAAAAACAAAATAAAAAAATCGGTTCTAGTAAGGCTTTATTATCAGAAATGTCTTACTCAAAAACAAATTGGGGAAAAGCTTAATGTACACAAGGAAACTGTCCGCAGATTGATGAAAGAGTATGGACTGGAAACTTGGAAGAAAAGTGAGATTTCAACTCGTTACCTAAAATTTAATTTCTCTGGGAATTTAGAAGAAAAAGCATATCTAATTGGGTTTAGAATTGGAGATTTAAATGTTCGTCTATCTCGTTCAAAAAATTTAATAATAGCCCGATGTACCTCTACAAAAATGGCACAGATTCAACTTTTTAAAAATTTATTTAAAAAGTATGGACATATTTATGTCGGCAAAATAAGAGAAGATAGAAACAGAGAGTTTTTAGTTCGCTTAAATCGTACCTTTAATTTCCTTTTACCTAAGAAAGATAATATTCCAAAATGGGTTAGAATAAATAACAAATATTTTCTTTTTTTTCTCGCTGGATATACCGATGCCGAGGGTTGCATCGGGATTGGAAGTAAAAATGTAGCATTTCTTGCCTTAGCTTCTTATGATAAAAACATTTTAAAACAAATCCATAAGCAGCTTATTAAAATAGGGGTTGAATGCAAGCCACCGAGGATTTTAGTTAAAAAAGGACATATAAAATCTGATGGCCTGGTTTATCGAAATGACTATTGGCGTTTTACTATAAATAGAAAATCTTTTCTGCTTCCGGTTTTGCGACTTTTAAAATTAAGGCTAAAACATCGAAAAAAAATAAATGACCTGTTAAGAGCAGAACAAAATATTATTAAACGGAATCAGAAAACATTACCAGAAAAAAATTCTCTTAGATATTTACCGGTATAAGATTTACGGTTTTTAGCTATCTCGTAGGGTGAACCTTCAGCAATAATATACCCACCCTCCTCACCTCCTTCCGGTCCTAAATCTATTACATAATCTGTATTTTTTATTACGTCTAATTCATGTTCTATACAAATCACTGTATTTCCTCGATTAACTAATTCTCTTAAAACAAAAATTAACTTTTTAATATCGTCTGGATGCAACCCGGTTGTCGGCTCATCCAGTATGTATAAAGTTTTACCGGTTGCTTTCTTGGATAATTCCGTGGCCAGTTTTACCCTTTGCGCTTCCCCGCCGGAAAGCGAAGGAGCCGGCTGTCCCAACTGGACGTATCCCAATCCCACTTCGTTCAGGGTTTTTAATTTTTCATAAAGCCCGGGGATGTTTTTGAAAAATTCCATGGCTTCTTCAACCGTCATTTCCAGGGCCTGGGCGATGTTTTTGCCTTTATATTCGATGGTCAAGGTTTCCCGGTTGAACCTTTTTCCTTTGCATTCTTCGCATTCAACGTAAACATCCGGCAGAAAATACATCTCGATTTTTTTCACTCCCTGGCCTTCGCAGGCCTCGCATCTCCCTCCTTTGACGTTAAAAGAAAATCTCCCTGGCTGATAGCCCCGGATTCTTGCTTCTTTGGTTTTTGTGAACAGGTCTCTGATATAGGAGAATGCGCCGGTGTAAGTGGCGGGATTGCTCCGGGGAGTCCTGCCGATCGGCGACTGATCAACCAAGACGGCTTTGTTCAGAAATTCGATTCCAAAAATGGATTGGTACGCGCCCGGTTCTTCTTTGGCATTGTAAAATCGCTTCAAGAGAGCCTTAGCTAAAATATCGTTCATTAAACTGCTCTTCCCGGAACCCGAAACGCCGGTAATGCAGACAAACTGACCCAAGGGAATCTTGACGTTAATGTTTTTTAAATTATGCTCCGATGCTTTTTTAATTATCAGATAATTTTGCTTGCCCGCCGCAGTTTTAGCGAAGGCGGGAGTTTTAATCTCTACTTTTTTCCTGCCTGATAAATAATCTCCGGTCAGGGTATGGCTTCTAAGAAGCTGCTGCGGCGTTCCCTGAAAAATAATTTTTCCGCCGTGCTTTCCGGCCCTCGGCCCCACGTCGATTATCCAATCTGCTGCCTTAATTGCATATTTACTATGTTCGACGACTATTACTGTGTTTCCCAAATCTTTTAATTTCTTTAGGGTCTCGATCAACCTTCCCTGGTCTCTGGCATGGAGGCCGATCGAAGGCTCGTCCAATATATATAAAACTCCCGACAGTTTGGAGCCGATCTGAGTGGCCAATCTTATTCTTTCTTCTTCCCCTCCGGACAAAGTTTCGGCCGATCTCGCCAAGTTCAGATAATCCAGCCCGACATCGATAAGAAACTGCAAACGGTTTAAAATTTCTTTGGCAATCGGCTGAAAAACTTTCGAATCATCGGATTTTAAGTTACGGGCTTTGGGCTTTTGTAATTTTTCGAAAAATTCTTTTACTTTATCGATGCTCATTTCGACAATTTCGTCAATCGATTTTCCTTCCAGGGTTACGGATAATGCTTCCTGTTTCAATCTCTTTCCCTTACAAACTTCGCATTTCTTTTCAATCATATATTGTTCGATTTCGCTTCTCGTATATTCCGAACCTGTCTCGTGATATCTTCTTTCCAGGTTTGGAATTACCCCCTCGAAAACCCGAGCCGCAGCGAAGGGTGAAGAAGAGGATTTATCCTCTTCGCCTGCCGAGCCTGCCTTTACAGGCGAAGTTCCGTAAAGAATTATGTCCAGCACTTTTTTTGGCAAATCCTTTAAGGGCGTATCCAGAGAGAAATTTTGGATTTTAGCCAATTCTTGAAGCTGCCACCAAAAATATCCCTGTCTGCCGACTTTATGGGAAGCGTGGGCCCAAGGAAATATCGCCCCTTCCGCGATTGTTAAATTCGGGTTTGGTATCACTAATTTCGGATCAACTTCCAATTTCTCCCCCAGCCCCTGGCAACCCGGACAAGCTCCAAAAGGAGAATTAAAAGAAAAAAGCCGCGGTTCTATTTCCGGCAGAGACACTCCGCATTCTTCGCAGGCAAAATGTTCGCTGAAGACAAGGTCTTCATCTCGCCCTTCGCCCTTCTTTCGGCGGGCTCGGAGTTCGTTGAATAGCAAATCTTCTGTTTTTTGTTTTTTGTTTTCTGTTTTTTGTTCTATTACCACTATTCCTTTTCCCAACTTCAAAGCCGTTTCCAAAGAATCAACCAGCCTTGATTTATCCAAACCTTTTTCCAAAATCAATCTGTCCACCACCACTTCTATATTGTGTTTTTTGTTTCTGTCCAATGTTTTCCCCAACGCTTCATCGATCGCCGAGCCTCGCGAAGCAAGACGAGATGGAGTTCGCTGAACTTCGTTCATCTCTCGCCCTTCGCTTCGCTTGGACAGATGAGGTAAAATCTCATCGACCCTGTAAATTATCCCGTCTATCCTGACCCTGACGAAACCCCCTCTTTGAATTTCTTCCAAAGTGCCCTGATGTTCTCCCTTTTTCCCCCGGATTACGGGACCCATAACGACAACCTCCTTCCCTTTTTGAAGTTCTAAAATTTGGTCCGTAATCTGGTCTATCGTCTGGCGGGAAACCGATTTTCCGCACTTCGGGCAATGCGGCTTCCCGACTCTCGCAAATAAAAGACGGAGATAATCATATATCTCCGTGATGGTGCCGACGGTTGAACGGGGGTTGCGGGCCGCTTTTCTTTGGTCAATGGAAATTGCGGGGCTGATCCCTTCGATCGTATCAACATCGGGTTTGTCCATTACGCCCAAAAATTGCCTGGCATAGGCGGATAAAGACTCTACGTATCTTCTTTGTCCTTCGGCGTATAAAGTATCAAAAGCTAAAGATGATTTTCCCGAACCCGAAAGCCCGGTAATCACCACAAGTTTGTTTTTAGGAATATCTACGTCAATATTTTTCAGATTATGGACTCTCGCCCCCCGAATTTTGATATATTCAGGGGCCCGTTCTGAGCGAAACGAAGAACGGGAGGATGTGGTGGGTGGGTTGTAGTCTTTCATATAAGTATTGTATTCTACTCCAAACTTCAAGCTCTGGCAAGAGTAGGTAGGCGATGAGGCTAAAGCCTCATCTTTGCCTTCGCTTCCCCTGGAAGCTCGGCGTATAATGAAATCGAAGAGGACGTCGACCGTCGAGTCAAAGACGAGACGAAAGAAGAAACATTTTTCTTCGCACTCTTCTTCACCTTCGTCCCGCAAAACGGGACTCGGTAGTCGATGAGGCTAAGACTTCTTCTTCACCTTCGTCCCGCAAAGCGGGACTCGGTAGTCGATGAGGCTAAGACTTCTTCTTCACCTTCGTCCCGCAAAGCGGGACTCGGTAGTCGATGAAGCTAAGACTTCTTCTTCACCTTCGTCCCGCAAAGCGGGACTCGGTATATGAAGTGGATTTTTTTAACTATTACTGCGGGAATAATCTTATTTGCGGGAGCGTCCTTTTTGATTAAGCCGGAAGTTATTGAAACCACCCCTACACCAACTCAGTCCTCCGTTTTTTCTTCAGAAGAACCAATCAGGATTATCCTTGCTGGCGATATTATGCTGGATAGAGGGGTGGAATATATGATAGAAAAATACGGTGGAGGAGATTTCAGATTTCCGTTCCTGAAAATTGCCGACGAATTTCAAAAAGCCGACGTTGTTTTTGGAAATCTGGAAGGGCCTATTTCCGAAAAGGGCGAAAAAGTGGGCAGCATTTATTCCTTTCGGGCAGTGCCTCGAGCAATAGAAGGCTTGAATTTTGCGGGGTTCAACGTATTGTCTCTGGCCAATAATCACGCTTTCGATTACGGAAGAGAGGCCCTTGAAGATACATTGAAAAGATTAAAAGAAACCGGAGTCGATGAACTTCGTTCATCTTCACGCTTCGCTAACGCTCGCGTAATTGATTATGTCGGCGCCGGGCTAAACAAAGATGACGCTTACTCCCCCGTTGTTAAAGAAATAAACGGAACAAAAATCGGATTTTTGGCTTATACTGATTTGGGTTCTCCTTATTGGGCGGCGACCGCGAGCTCTTCCGGTATCGCTTGGCTAACTGAAGAAAAATTAGAAAATATAAAAGGAGACATTAAATTGGCTAAAGAAAAAGTTGATATTCTAATCGTATCTTTGCATTCGGGCGAAGAATATGCGGAAGCGCCCACTCAATTTCAGGTTGAGTTTTCAAAGGCGGCGATCGATGCCGGAGCCGATTTGGCAGTCGGCCACCATTCTCATGTCGTCCAAAAACCCGAGATTTATAATGGAAAATATATATTTTATAGCTTGGGTAATTTTATTTTTGACCAGGCCTTCTCGGAAGAAACAATGGAAGGGCAAATTGTTGAAATTTTAATCGAAAATGGCAAAATTAAAGAGATAACTCCGGAAGAAATTAAAATCAATGAATTTTTCCAACCTGAAATTAAATAAAATTGACCAACTTCCCAAAACCGCAGGAGTTTATGCTTTCTTTGCCCGTCGAAGCCTCGACGAAGACGGAAAAAAAGATAAAGAAATTCTATACATAGGCAAGGCGACAAATATCAGGGAAAGGGTAAAAAATCATTTCCCGAGCCGCAACGAAGGGAAAAGAAGGTCGCAGAAACAAGTTTCTTCTCCCGTCTCGCCTTCGGCTCGACGAACGAATGTTCTTCGAACTCCGAGTGATAACGAAGAGAAAAGAAGAATGAATCTTCTTCGAACTCAGCGGCCGACTTACAGAGATGGTTTATTTATCAATCAAGTCAAAAAAGTCGGCTTTATCGAAACTAATTCGGAGATTGAAGCCTTAATTCTGGAGGCGAATCTGATTAAAAAATACCGGCCGAAATACAACGTTGTCTGGAAGGACGATAAAAATTACTTCTATATTGAAATTACAAAAGATGATTTCCCCAGGGTGCTTATTGCTCACCAAATCAGGGAAAACGCAACGTATATGGGACCTTTTGTCGAAGGAAAAAGCCTGAAAAGAACTTTAACTTTCCTTCGAAAAGTTTTCCCTTATTACACAAGTAAATCGCATCCGAAAAGAAGTTGTCTTTGGTGCGACTTAAGGCTTTGCCCGGGTCCGAATCCCGATAAAAAAGGCTATCGAAAAAACATTAAAAATTTGATTTCGGTTTTAAGGGGCAAAAGCGGAAAAGTTTTAAAAAAATTAAAAGAAGAGATGGAGAAATCTTCCGTTTCGCAAAATTACGAAAAAGCGGCGAAAACCAGAGATCAAATCGGGATGTTGGAAAGAGTGATTTTTAATTCCAGAGTTTTTGAGTTAGAGGGATTGCTTGAGAACAAACTCCCCCCTCAATGGCGATTCAAAAGAATCGAGGCTTACGATATTTCAAATATTCAAGGTAAAGAGGCCGTAGGTTCAATGGTTGTTTTTAGCCGAGGAAAACCCGATAAAAATCAATACCGTAAATTTAAGATTAAAATGGAAGGGAAGCCGAACGATATTGCGATGATGAAAGAGGTTCTATCAAGACGTTTTGCCCATCCCGAATGGCCGTATCCCGATTTAATCTTGATCGACGGAGGAATCGCACAACTGAATATTGCGAAAAGAACAAAAAACAGAAAACAAAAAACAAAAAACATCCCGGTAATGGCTTTGGCGAAAAAAGAAAATAAGCTTTATATTGAAAATAAAAAAGAACCGCTTCTGCTTAAAACCATGCCGAGAGAAATTTTTAATTTAATTTTGCAATTGCGCGATGAAGCCCACAGATTCGCCATCGCTTACCACCATGAACTGAGGATTAAAACATTGCTATAGAACTGGTTTTTTGTTAAAATAAACTAAAGGTCAATACTCAAAGAAGCTTCGCTTCTTTTCGATCTTCGCTAACGCTCGATGTTCAAGCTGATCTTCCAAATTATCGCCGGAATCCTGGGACTCTGGCTATCGGTAAGGTTTGTTCCGGGAGTGGAATTTACGGGCTCTTGGCAAACTTTGCTTTTGGCGGGCGTCATTTTCGGATTAATAAATTTCTTTATTAAACCAATTTTAAAAATAATTACTTTACCTTTAAGAATATTGACTTTCGGATTGATAGGTCTGGTAATCAATATATTAATCGTCTGGCTGGTAGCCGATGTTTTATTCCCGGGAGAATTGGAAATTAACGGCATCTTGCCCCTCTTCTGGACCACGGTAATAATCTTCGTAGTAAGCTACTTCTTGGGCCTTTATTCACCGAGCTCCCATTCACAGGAACAAAAGTAAAGAAGAGACTTATCTCTTCGCCTACCAAGAAAAAAAGAGCATTAGTCGAAGAAGATTCCTTCTTCTCCACCTCAGCTGAAGCTTCGGTAATAGAAGAAGATTAAAATTTATGCCCGGTAGTGAAAATTCGACTCACTGCCGCGGCAGTAAAATAAATAATAATTTGTCGAATTTCTACTACCGGGTATGCAACAATATTTATCTTTAGCTCAAATCGTAATCTCCATAGCTTTGATAACTTTTATTCTCCTGCAGCAAAGAGGAGCTGCTTTAGGATCTGCCTTTGGCCAAGAGGGCGGATTTTACGCCACAAGACGAGGCATTCAGAAAAAAATTTTTGCGGCTACGATAGTCTGCGGAGTGCTTTTCCTCGTCCTGGCATTACTCAATCTCATACTCTAAACGTTCCATCCCTTCTCTAAACGGCCCACCAAATCGCAATTGGCCCCGTTAGAGTCATTAATGACTCAGATTTTAAAAAATTATGGATACTGTTAAAGGTTTAAAAAAATTGCTGACTCTAACGGGGTGGCAGCAATTTTTAAGAATTTTGAATGTCAAGGAAAAAATGGTGTTTTTTTCTTTGGTATTGCTGGTTCTTTCAAGTTCAATTTTGCTTTTCTCCGGTTTTTACTGCAAAAATACGGAAATCGTCCCTTCAGAGGGCGGAGTATATATCGAAGGATTAGTCGGGTCTCCCAGTTTTATCAATCCCATTTACGCCGCCTCTTCCGACGTTGACAGGGATCTGACGGAACTTATTTATTCGGGCTTAATGAAATATGACGAAAAGGGAAAAATTATTCCCGACCTGACGGAAGAATATAAGGTTCTTGAGAACGGAAAAATTTACGAATTTACCCTAAAAGAAAATCTCCTCTGGCAGGATGAAAAACCCTTAAATGCCGACGACGTGGTTTTCACCATAAAAACAATCCAAAATCCTTCTTTTAAAAGCCCCGTCAGGGCGAACTGGTTGGGAGTAAAAGTGGAGAAAATTTCCGATTTGTCGGTACGCTTTGAATTAAGCAATCCGTCCGCCGTTTTTTTGGAAAACTGCACCTTAAAAATTCTGCCCGCCCACATTTGGCAAGACATAACTTCACAGAATTTTCGGTTATCAATTTACAATTTGAAACCCGTCGGCTCGGGGCCCTATAAATTAAAAACATTGGCTCGGGACAATCAAGGAAATATAAAATCCTTGGAATTGGTTGCCAATCAAAACTACGCAGGCAAAAAACCGAATATCCCCAAAATCATATTCTTTTTCTTCGAGAAAGAAGATGACGAAATCTCTGCTTTTAATTCCAAACAAATCAAAGGGTTTTCGCCTCTCTCGCCTCAGAAAGAGCAGAATTTGAAAAATCAGGATTTTTCGGAATATCTTCTTTCCCTGCCGAGATATTTTGCCGTATTTTTTAATCCCGAGAAATCCAAAGTCCTCGCCGAAGAAAACGTAAGACAGGCCCTGAATTACGGAACAAACAAAGAAGAGATCGTTGATAAAATTTTATTTAAGCAAGGAAAAGTTGTCGATTCTCCCATCTTGCCCGATATTTACGGATTTAAGAAACCCAAGAAAACTTACGATTTCAGCCAGGCCATGGCCCGCCAGCTTTTGGACGCGGCCGGATTTGTAGAAAAAGAGACGGGCATAGGCGAAGAGGATAAATCCTCTTCTTCACCCTTCACTGACGCTTGGGTCAGAGAAAAAATTGTCAAGAAAGAACCTGCTTTTCAGTTTAAAAGCAACCTTAAATTAGGCAGCCAAGGGACCGAAGTCAAAGAACTTCAAAAATGTCTGGCTAAATATCCGGAAGTTTACCCCGAGGGCGAGGTTACCGGATATTTCGGCAATAAAACTAAGGAAGCAGTTATCAAGTTCCAGGAAAAATACAAAGAAGAAATTCTGCAGCCTTCGGGACTGCAATCGGGAACGGGAGAAGTTTTGAAAAGTACTCAAAATAAATTAAACGAATTATGCGCCGCTCCTTCGGAAGAAAAATTGCCGCTCTCTTTTATCTTGACCACGGTTAATCAACCCGTCCTGGTCAATGTGGCTTCTCTTTTAAAAGAACAATGGAAATCGCTGGGAGTAAATTTAGAAATTAAAACGGTTAATGATATTACCGAAGAAATAATTCGGCCAAGAAATTATGAAATGCTTTTATTCGGTGAAGTTTTAAATGCAGTCCCCGACCCCTTTCCTTATTGGCATTCTTCCCAAATAAAAGACCCGGGGTTAAACTTGGCTGATTATGAAAATAAAGAATGTGATAAACTATTAGAAGAGGCTCGCGGAAGCTTAGACGGGAAAACAATGAAAGAAGACCTTGAAAAATTCCAAGAACTCCTGATTGAGGATGCTCCGGCAGTATTTTTATACGGACCCGACTATCTTTATCTTGTATCCAAAGAAATAAAAGGAATAAACGCCAAAATTATAACTGATTCTTCAAAAAGATTCTCGGGAATTGAAGGATGGTATATAAAAACCAAAAGAGTATGGAAAAAAGATTAATTCACCAATTGAAAATCAGAAAACCGGACTTGGTTCGATCCCTGAAAGAAATGCAGGATGTCCTTTACGATCAAAAATGGAGTAAAGCGTCTAAAAATTTTAATGTTTATTACGTTTGGCGAGGCGTAAAAGAAGAAAATGGCCTCAGACACGATATAACAATAATCCCTCCAAAAATGTTGGGAAAAGAATTTCCGAAGACCAAGGGTCATAAACACTTGAAGGGTTTTCAAGAATTAATAACCGTTTTAGAGGGCGAGGCATTCTATCTTTCTCAATGGGAAAAACGGAATAGAATTAACGAAATTCGGGCGGTAAAAGCTAAAAAGGGAGACTGGGTGGTTGTTCCGTCCGATTGCAATCATTTGACGATAAATTCCGCGAAAAAAAGATTGGTTATGGCTAATTGGCTGTCGAAAAAATGTAAAAGCGATTATTCTCTTTTTGAAAAATATCGGGGCGCCGGATACTATTTTACCAAAAACGGCTGGATAAAAAACCAGAAATATGTTAAAATACCTCCATTGCGTTTCGAAAAACCTCTTAAGAAAAAACCTAAAAATTTAGATTTTCTCTATGGCAAAAGTTAACCCTTCGACAAAACTCGGGGTTAATGCTGAGTTAAACCGAAGTATTAAAAAAGCCGTCATTCCCATTGCCGGTTTGGGTACAAGATTTTTGCCTTTGACTAAAGTTGTGGCAAAAGAGCTTTTCCCCTTGATTGATAAACCGATTCTACAATATATTGTTGAAGAAGTAATTGCCTCGGGAATAGAAGAAATAATTTTTGTTAATCGACCGGAAAAAAAGATAGTTTTGAATTATTTTAAAAAATATCTTGCCGAGTCCCCCGAACTTGAAAGAATTTTAAAACTACGAAAAAAAAACCATCTTTTAAAAGAGCTTAAAAATTTAGAAAAAATTTCTAAAAAAATTTCTTTTTCCCAAGTAATCCAAAAACGGGCCCTGGGAGATGGCAACGCTATTTTGCAAGCAGAAAAATTATTAGATAAAAATCCTTGCGCCGTGTTGTGGGCTGATGATGTGGTGGAATCGAAAATCCCCTGTATTCTTCAGTTAATCAAAGTTTTTGAAAAATACAAAAAACCAATAATCGGCCTTTACCGAATTCCTAAAGAAAGTTTTCGATTTTACGGAATGGTTGGCGTAAAAAAAATAGCAAATAGGATTTATAAAATTGAGAAGATTGTAGAAAAACCCAGGACCAGAAAAGAAGCTCCCTCTGATTTAGCGGTTGTCGGAAGATATATCTTTACTCAAAAGGTCTTTGAGTGGCTTAAAAAAGCGCCTCTAAATAAAAATCAAGAATCGATAACCAGTGAAATTTTAGCCGAAAAAATAAAAGAAGGGGAGGAAATCCTGGGATACGAATTTGAAGGGAAGTGGTTGGAATGCGGCAACAAACTTGCCTATTTAAAATCAAATCTTTTTCTTTCGTTAAGGCATCCTCAATTTGGCAAAGAACTTAAAAAATTTTTAAAAAATCCTTAATAACGCGGACGTGGTGAAACCGGAAAACACAACCCCGCATAGCGTGCCCTCGTGGCGGAACTGGAATACGCGTATGGTTCAGGACCATATGCCGAAAGGCTTGTGGGTTCGACTCCCACCGAGGGCACACTTGTACGGGGTGCCGAAAGGTTTGTGGGTTCGACTCCCACCGTCCGCACAACGCAAAATAACTTATGCTTAGCCAACAAAAACAATCTAATATCGAGCTCCGTGACAGCGGAACGAAGATGCAGAAGAGATTTATCTCTTCGACTATCCGGATTATCCCTCTCGGAGGATTGGGCGAGGTGGGACGGAATATGATGCTCCTGGAGTACCGGGAGAAGATTTTAATTATCGACGTGGGATTCCGCATGCCCGGAGAGGATATGCCGGGCATTGATTTTATTGTTCCGAATATCGGTTATCTCAAAGGAAAACAAAAAAATATTCTGGGAGTGGTTTTTACGCACGGCCATTATGATCACATCGGAGCTATCCCCTATTTGATTGATAAAATCTGGCATCCCGGCCTGCAGATTTTCGCTTCTCCTTTGACGCGGGGAATAATTTCGAGAAGGCAGGATGACTTTCCAAATCTTCCCCAACTGGACATTACCGAAGTAAAAGACGGCTCCAGAGTCGATCTGGGAATTTTTCAAATTGAATTTTTCAGGCAAAACCACAACATACCGGACAATCTGGGCTTATTCATCAGAACGCCCCTGGGAAACATTTTACATACCTCCGACTTTAAATTCGACTCGAACCCGATAAACGATTTGCCGACCGACTTCCAGAAACTCAGAGAAATCGGAAAAAGAAAAATTTTACTGATGATGTCCGATTCCACCGGAGCCGAAGAAGAAGGACACTCTCTTTCCGAAAAAACAATCGAGAAAAATCTGGAAGAAATTTTCCAAAAATCTCACGGCAGAATAATTGCCGCTACCTTTGCTTCTTTAATCAACAGAATCCAACAAATCATCTCTTTGTCGGAAAAATACGGAAGAAGAGTGGCACTTGAGGGTTATTCGATGAAAACAAACGTGGAAATTTCCAAGGCCTTAGGATACATTAAATCAAAAAAAGGAACGATTATCAGCAGCAAAGAAAGCGGAAATTTCCCCGATTCAAGAGTAACTATTTTATGCACCGGAGCCCAAGGAGAATCCGAGGCGGCTTTAATGAGAATCGCCCAAAAAGATCATCGCTTCCTGCGATTTAAAAAAGGAGATTCCGTTATCCTTTCTTCTTCGATTATCCCGGGAAACGAAAGAACGGTCCAGATGTTAAAAGACGGCATTCTGCGCCAAGGAGTTAAGGTTTTCCACTATAAAATGATGGATATCCATGCCGGAGGCCACGCCCAACAGGAAGAACTGAAGGAAATGATTGAAATTATAAACCCGAGGTTCCTTGTCCCCATACACGGCCAGTATTCCATGCAGGTTGCCCATTCCGATATCGCCCGAGAATCCGGGATGCAGGAAAAAAACGTGATAGTCGCTGAAAACGGCCAGGTCATTAATTTAAGCCAAAACAGAATTTTTATTGAAAAGAAAGAGGTACCGTCAAATTACGTAATGGTGGACGGTTTGGGAATCGGCGACGTGGGAGAGATAGTTTTACGAGACAGGCAAATGTTAGCGGAAGACGGAATGTTTGTTATTGTTATGGTGGTGGATAAACAAACTGGCAAAGTAAGAGGTTCTCCTGATATAATATCAAGAGGATTTGTTTATCTCAGAGAATCAAAAGACTTATTGAGAGAAACAAGAAATAAAGTAATTGAAATCGTAAATAAATCGGCGGGAGCCAACGGAGCAGTCAATTGGACTTACATTAAAGACGAAATAAGAAATAAAATCGGCCAGTTCTTTTATACCAAAACTCAGAGACGTCCTATGATTCTCCCGGTTGTTATAGAAGTGTAAAGTCGAAGAAATAAATTTCTTCTCCAGCTGCGTTTTTTATAAAATAAAAAGCTTGCTATGCGAATATTTTCGGGCGTTCAACCAACGGGTGCGCTGCATATCGGAAATTATCTGGGGGCCATAAAACAATGGCTTCTGCTTCAAGAACAAAATGAATGCATTTTTTGCATTGTCGATCTGCACGCCTTAACCGTTCCTTTTAATCCCAAAAATCTTCAGGATTCAATTTTGGAAAAAGCAGTCGTTTATTTGGCTGCCGGCATCAACCCGGAAAAATCCATAATTTTTGTCCAATCTCAGGTTAAAGAGCATTCGGAACTGGCCTGGTTGTTGAATACCGTCACTCCCCTGGGAGACCTCGCCAGAATGACTCAGTACAAAGAAAAATCGAAGAAATTCAAGGAAAATTTGAATGCCGGCCTTCTGGATTATCCCGTTCTGATGGCAGCCGACATTTTGCTTTATCAGACGGATTTAGTCCCCGTGGGCGAAGATCAAAAACAGCACGTGGAATTAGCCAGAACCATCGCGAGACGATTCAATCAAAAATTCGGAGACGTGTTTAAAATTCCCGAAGCAAGAATTCCCAAATCCGGGGCGAGGATAATGAGCTTGCAAAATCCCGCCAAAAAAATGTCGAAAACCGACCCTCGGGAAAGTTATATCGGGCTTTTTGACGAACCGGAGGAAATAAAAGAAAAAATCATGAAAGCCGTCACCGATACGGGAAAAATAATAAAATACGATCAGAAAAAGAAAGCGGGCATTTCCAATCTTTTAACGATTTATTCTTTGTTTACCCGAGCGACAGCGAAGGGTGGAGATGAAACTTTAGTTTCATCGACCGGCGGAAAAACAATAAAGGAAATTGAAAAAAAGTTTAAAAACAAAGGCTATGCCGAATTTAAAAAATCTTTGGCCGAACTCTTAATAAATTCTTTAGAACCCTTCCGCCGAAAAAAGAAAGAACTTCTCACCAGAGAAGTTTATGTAAGAGAAATTTTGAACCGGGGAGCAAAACGAGCTCAGATTTTGGCCTCTTCAACCATGCAGGAAGTCAGAAAGAAAATGGGGCTGATTTAAAAAAATATTTATTTAATTAACATTATGCTAAATAAAGAAATCCCTTTAGAAAGATTAAAAAAATTGAAAATGTTGGTTTTGGATTCGGATGGCGTTACTGTAAAAAGAGGAACTAAAATTATTGAAAAAGAAAAGAATGATTATATGGAAGTGTCTATCAGGGCAAACAAGATTAGCGATAAATTGGCGAATAAGATAAATAAACTTAAAAATAAACTGATTATATGTATTGCTTCCGGTAGAGGATTGATTTGGTTGCAAAGTATGTATAGTAAAATTATAGACGATAAGATTATTATACTTGCAGAAAACGGAAACATCGCCCTAATTAATGGAAAACTTAAACAACTTTTCAATTATGATGCAGAATACTTTACTTTAAGGGCTAAATTAAGAAATGCAATCAGTAAGTTGCCCATAAATGGATTTGAACCAAAACAAATTATTCTTACTGCTAATTGCCCATATAAAATGGAACAAATTCCAAGAATTATAAAAAAATTAGATAAGAAAAAACAAATAAAATCAATGTGGGTAGCTGGTGAAGCATGGGATATTCAGAAAAAAGACGTTTCAAAAGGAACGGGAATTAAAAAAATAATTAGATTGCTTAAATTGAAAAAAGAAAATGTAATAACTATTGGAGATGGTCCAAATGATAAAGAAATGGTTGAAATGGCTGGCATAGGCGTCTCTGCGGATATCAACGATCTAGAGGCCGAGTATTATACTATCGGGAGGGGGTTTGGTGGCGAAATCCTTGTAGATTATTTATTAGAAAACCTGCAAGTTTAATCTGTACTTTATATTTTTCTCAGCAGGCACCGGAAAAGGCATCCCAGCTTGACCAACTGGTCCCAACCTGCTATATTATCCTTGATTTAATACATGCAACGCTACGAATTGACATATTTAATATCAGACGAAATCCCGGAGGAAGAAATGAAATCTCTGCAAAATAAAGTTACCTCCTTAATTCAGGAAGAAGAAGGGATTTTGGGTAAGGAAAACGTATTTCTAAGAAGAAAATTAGCTTATCCTATAAAAGGACGAACCCAAGCCTATTTGACTGTTTCAGATTTTCAATTAAATCCCGAGAAATTGGCTGATTTCGAAAAAAAATTGAAAGAAATCGCTCAAATTCTCCGTTATTTAATCTTAATTAAAAAATCGCCCAGATTCGTAAAAATCGCTTCTTCGCGCATCAGAAAACCGAAAGAAGTCACTGCGAAAAAAAAGGTCGAATTGAAAGAAATTGAGCAGAAATTAGAAGAAATATTAAAAGAGTAATTTAATGAATTTAAATAAGGTTCTTCTAATCGGCAGATTAACTCGCGATCCCGAAACGCGGGCTCTTCCTTCGGGGCAGTCCCTAACTTCTTTTGGGATGGCTACCGACCGTTTCTACACCGATAAAACCGGCCAAAAACAGCAGCAGACGGAATTCCACAATATTGTTTCTTTCGGAAGATTGGCGGAAATCGCTTCCCAGTATTTAATAAAAGGATCTTTGGTCTTAATCGAAGGCCGACTGCAAACAAGGGGCTGGAAGGATTCTTCGGGAAATCAACGGACAAGAACTGAAATCATCACCGAAAGAATACAGCTGGGGCCGAAATCGGCGGGGAAAACAGCTCCTGTCGCTCCGGAACAGAAAGAGAAAATACCGCAAGAAGAAATCCCAATAGTTGAAGAAGAGGAGATTGATGTCAAAGACATCCCCTTCTGATTGGCATCCCATATCGGAGAGGGGTCGGGAGAACCCTCCGGTTGCCGAGTGGCAACGAGGCGGAAGAAGAAACAGTCTTCTTCGCCCCTCCCGTGTAGGAAAATATTAAAAACCGAGGGTTGTTAAGGAGCGGTGTTAGCGCGGTCGCCGAAAGGCGACATCTTAATTCGCGCGTGCCGCGACCTGACTAAGTATTACCACTATGCCTTGTTATTTTTGCCAAAGAAATGCTTCTGAAATTGACTTCAAAGAAACGCAACTTTTGCGGAGATTTATTTCGGCAGCGGGAAAAATAAAACCAAAAAAAAGAACCGGAGTTTGTTCCAGCCATCAAAGAAAATTAGCCCGTGCGATTAAAAGAGCTCGCTATTTAGCTTTGCTTTCCCCCACCTCCAAATAGCAATTCTTTGATCTTTTTCGTAATTTCCGGGTTTTGTCTTAAAAATTCTTTACTTCCCTCAACTCCCTGCCCGAGTTTCGTATCCTCAAATTGGAGCCATGAACCGGCTCTTTTTATTATTTCCGATTTGATTCCGGTGTTTAAAACGTCGCTTAAATAGGATATTCCCTCATTATATAAAATATCAAATTCGGTGGTTCTAAAAGGAGGAGCAACTTTATTTTTTACTATCTTCGCCTTGATTCTCGAACCGATAATTTCATCTCTCTGTTTTATCTGGGCAATCCTTCTTAAATCAATTCTAATCGAAGCGTAAAATTTCAAAGCCAAGCCTCCCGAAGTCGTTTCCGGATTACCAAAAAAAACTCCTATCTTCATTCTGGTTTGATTTATGAAAATCAAAACTGTTTTTGTTTTGGAAATGACGCCGGAAAGCTTGCGCAAAGCCTGCGACATCAATCTCGCCTGAAGCCCTATCTGAAATTCGCCCATTTCTCCGGCAATCTCGGCCTGAGGAACCAGAGCCGCCACCGAATCTACGACAATAATGTCTACTTCCCCGGACTTCACCAGAGTCTCAACAATCTGCAATGCCTGCTCGCCGGAATCCGGCTGGGAGATTAAAAGTTCGTCAATGTTAACTCCGATTTTTCTGGCATAATCGGGGTCTAGAGCGTGTTCGGCATCGACAAAAGCGCCGACTCCTCCTTGTTTTTGGGCTTCGGCTAAAATATGCAATGCTAAAGTTGTTTTTCCGCTCGATTCGGAACCGAAAATTTCAATTACTCTTCCCCTCGGTACTCCTCCCACGCCCAAGGCCAGGTCAAGAGATATGGAACCGGTAGGAATTACATCAACGTCTACCCTGCCTACGTCTTTCAATTTCATAATCGCCCCTTCTCCAAACCGCTGCTTGATTTCATCAATTGCTTCCTGAAGGTTTCCGGTATTTATTTCCTCTATTTTTTTCTTCGGCATATGCGAGAATTTATTATAATTAATAATTAATTCGAGCACCCCGCCCTCTATGCTAAATGTATTATAACATATGCCTAGAGGGCGGGGTTTTCGTTATAACTCAAACTTTTTGCCAGGTTTCCCCTTCTTCGTCATTATTTTCAATTTCTTGTTTAAAATAAACTTCCCGCGGTTTAGCTCCCTCTCCCGGCCCCACTATGCCCCGTTCTTCAAGTATGTCCAATAACCTCGCGGATCTCGCATAGCCGATCCTTAATCTCCTCTGCAGAAAAGAAGCCGACGCTTTTTTGGCTTCAATAACTATTTTTTTAGCTTCCTGGTACAAAGTATCTTCTTCCGCGGGGGTGCCTCCCGATTCCCCAGTACCGCCTTCCAAAGTTTTTTCAAGATCCTGAGCCAAGTGATTTCCAAATAATCCCTCTGTAATTTCTATTCCCTCTTCCGGGCTCTGGCTGAGATGAACGTTTTCAGTTTTTATCCAATCGACTATTTTTCTTACTTCTTTTTCCGAAACGTAAGCGCCCTGCATTCTTCTGGGCTTGACGGTTTCGGCTGAAATAAAGAGAAGGTCTCCCAGTCCCAGGAGTTTTTCCGCGCCCGCCATGTCGAGGACGGTCCTTGAATCAACCTGAGACGCAACCTGAAAAGTGATTCTGGAAGTAATGTTCGCCTTAATCAAGCCCGTAATTACTTCCACCGACGGCCTTTGGGTGGCCACCACCAGATGAATTCCCACGGCTCTCGCCATCTGAGCCAGTCTTACAATTCCCACCTCGACCTCTCTCCCTCTTGCCGCCATCAAATCTGCCAATTCATCAATAATCAAAACAATGTAAGGCAGGGGCTCTTCTCCTACCGAACTCTGCGAAGCGGAGCGAGGGGGAAGATGAAGCGAAGCTTCAGCGCCTTCCTTCAAAACTTTTCCGTTGTAGCTTGCGATGTCGCGGGAACCGTTTTTCGAAAGAACGTCGAATCTTCTTTCCATTTCCATAACCAGCCACTTTAAAGCGTTTACCGCTCTCTGGGAGTCGAGAATTACGGGACACAAAAGATGGGGAAGTTCCCGATAGGCCGAGAATTCAACTCTTTTCGGATCTATCAAGATAAGGCGCAGAATTTGGGGAGAGTTTTGATAAAGCAAGCTTAAAATCAAACTGTTTAAAAATATTGTTTTCCCGGTTCCCGTGGCCCCGGCCACCAGAAGATGAGGCATTCTGGCCAAATCGGCGTAATTGGGATTTCCGGAAACGTCTTTTCCCAAAACAATGGTTAAACTGGAAGCGGTTTTTTGAAAATAAGGGCTCGAAATCAACTCTCTTAACCTGACTTTGCATCTTTCTTTATTCGGAACTTCAATGCCAACCAGAGGTTTTCCGGGGATGGGAGCTTCAATTCTAATCGGATGACTGGCTAAAGCCAGGGCTAAATTAGTATTAAGCCCGGTAATTTTTGAGAGTTTGATGCCGTCGGCAGGTTTGAAAGCGTATTGGGTAACCGTCGGACCGATATTGATTTCCGACATTTCAACACCCAAGCCGAAGTTTTCCAAGGTCTTTTTTATTATCGCAGAATTCATAACAGTATCACCGGCGCTTGGCTTCCCTTTTTCCGCCTCTAATAAATCCAAGGGCGGGACCTTATATTCGGCTCCCGCAAGACCCGCGGCGGCGGTACGGGGGATTTCCTTTGATTTCAATTCCAAAACCGGCTCCTCCGATTTTTGCGGAGTTTCTTTTATTCTGGGTTCGATTTCTTTAATTTTGAATTTCGGAGCAAAAAATTTTTTGATCAGGGACTGCTTGCCCTCCGAAACTCCGTTTGGAGCGAAGGAGGGTTTCTTTTCTTCCTTAATCGACCCTCCTCTTAAAAGATGCCAGAAAATCAATCCTCCGACTAAAATTACTCCGCTGAAAACAATTTTGCTTACTAAAATTCCGAAAAGTTCTAAAAATGGCCAGGCAAATGCGTATCCTATCCATCCTCCTTGTTTTACTCCCGAACTAAAGCTTTCCAAGATTCCGGAAATTCCCACAATTTCAATAAAAATCGCCAGAATCGCGGGGCCCAGAAATTTTTCGTACTTCGTGCTGAAGAAAACCAATCCTCCTACAACTAAAATAAGAGGAGTGATAAAAACGCCTTTTCCAATTAAAAAGGTAAGGCCCGATATTATCGCCTTACCCGCCACTCCCGCCAGATCAAAAAAACTCAAAGCAATAATTATGGCAACTATAAAAACTACTACCCCAAGAATCCACTTTTTAGTTTCTTCGGGCAGTGAAAAAATGCTTAATTTTTCAACCAGCCCTCTTGGTTTCTTTTGGTTTTTTTTGTTTTTCTTCCGCATATTTCATCTTACCATCTTTCTCTTCTTTCTTGAAACCAGTGCCTGCCGGTATCAACTTCCCTATTATTACGTTTTCTTTCAATCCTCGCAATTTGTCTTCTTTCCCTTCCAAAGCCGCCCTGATTAAAACTCGGGAGGTTTCCTGGAAAGAAGCGGCCGAAAGAAAACTCTCCGTCGTCAAAGCAACGCGGGAAATCCCAAGCAAAATCGCAACCCCCTTTGCGGGTTTCTTTTGATCCTTCTTCAGCCGGGCATTTTCCTCTAAAAACACCGTTCTTTCCACGATTTCTCCGAGGCTGAATATCGAATCTCCGGGATCTTTGACCCTGACTCTTGAAAACATCTGACGGCAAATCGTTTCTATGTGTTTGTCGTGAATCAACGCTCCCTGGGAAACGTAAATTTTTTGAATTTCTTTAATAACGTAACGCTGAGCATCTTCGCTTCCCGTCAATTTGAAGAGCTCCTTCAAATCCAAACTTCCTTCGCAAAGCTGCTGGCCTTTTTTAATGTCTTCGCCCGCCTCCACCCAAATTGCGGTTTTGGGGGGAATTTTATACTCGATAACATCCAATTTTTCCTTGCGCTTCTTCGGCGCATCCGCCGATGAGGCGGATCTATCGGGCTTTATTCTGATTACTTTCTCTTGCGTGATTTCCAAAACCTTTCCCGAGACTTCCGATATTTCGGCTCTTCCTCCGGGCGTGCGGGCTTCAAAAATTTCCTGAACCCTTGGCAAACCCATGGTGATATCTCCGCCTCCTGCGACTCCTCCGGTATGAAAAGTTCTCATGGTTAATTGGGTGCCGGGTTCTCCGATTGCCTGAGCCGCCACGACTCCCACCGCTTCCCCCAGTTTTATTAATCGGTTTTTTCCAAGATCCCAGCCGTAGCATTTCTGGCAAAGACCCCTCATTGATTTGCAGCTCAAAGGACTCCTCGCTCTGACCTTGGCAATGTCGGATTTCGCTATTTCTTCGGCCATTTTCCAATCAATAATCTCTCCTTTTTTGCAAATCCCTTTAATGTTTTCCAGACTTACCCTTCCCAAAATTTTATAAACAAAATTCTGGCCAAGTTCATCGGCGTCTTTTTTGAAGATTTCAAATCCTTCTTCGTCTTTGCAATCTTCTTCGGTAACTATTGCTTCATGAGAAACGTCTATTAATCTGCGGGTTAAATACCCTGCGGTAGAAGTTCTGAGGGCGGTATCGGCAGTTCCTTTTCTCGCGCCGTGAGTGGAAATAAAGTATTCCAAAACGTCAAATCCTTCCTTAAAAGAGTTTTTTACGGGCAATTCAATAATCTGGCCTGCGGGATTAATCACCAATCCTTTCATCCCCGCCATCTGAACGGGCTGTCCCCAGGAACCTCGGGAACCGGAATCAATAATTTGGAAAACAGAACCATCCTTGGGTAAAGTCTCGGGCACCAGTTTTTCAATTTTCGTCTTTACTCTGCTCCAAATTTCAATTACTTTGATAATTTTTTCTTCTCTCGACAGCAATCCCTTTTTGAAATGCTCTTCGATTTTTTCCACTTCTTTCTCCGCTTCTTCGATAATTTTTCCTTTTTGGGGAGGAACGGTCAAATCATCCATGCCCCAAGTAATGCCGGACCAGGTTGAATATTCAAAACCGAGTTCTTTTATTTTGTCCAGAGTTTCCCCGGCGATTTCAAAGCCGTACTTTTCGATGATATCCCTGCTTATTTTTTCCAAATCTTTTACTTTTATCTGCGAATTTTGAAAAGGATAATTTTTCGGCAAAACCGTATTAAAAATAATTCTGCCCAAGCTTGTCTCGATAAGCTGGCTCTTCTCCGACAACCTTACCTTTATCGTCGCCTGCAAACTGATATCGTTGGCTTCCAAAGCCAGCTGGGCCTCATCGGGGCTTGAGAAAATTTTCCCCTCGCCCTTGGCGCCTTCCTTTATTTTCGTCAGATAGTAACAACCCAAACTGATATCCTGATACAAAGTTACAATCGGAAGGCCGGTAGCCGGTTTCAACAGATTAAGAGTGGAAAGCATAATTTCCCTTGCTTCCTTCTGGGACTGGTCGGAAAGAGGCAGATGAACCGCCATCTGATCACCGTCGAAATCGGCATTAAACGCCTTGCAGACCAAAGGATGAATTTTGATTGATTCTCCTTCAACCAACACGGGATAAAAAGCCTGGATGCCCAATCTGTGGAGAGTGGGAGCCCGATTTAATAAAACGAGTTTGTCTTTCACCACTTCTTCCAAATTCGCCCAAACCTCATCCGTTTCTTCTTCTATCAGCCGCGAGGCTCCCCGAACATTGTAAGCCAATTCTTTGTCCAGAAGTTTTTTGATTACAAACGGCTTGAAAAGCTCCAGAGCCATTTGTTTCGGTATGCCCACTTGGCTAAGCTTTAATTCTGACCCGACGACGATTACCGATCTCCCCGAATAATCGACTCTTTTTCCCAAAAGATTCTGCCTGAATCTTCCTTGTTTGCCTTTTAGTATGTCAGCCAAAGATTTAAGCAGTCTCTTTCCGCCCGTTGTGGCGGTGGTCATTGTTCCTTTTCTCATTCCGTTATCAATCAAAGCGTCAACCGCTTCCTGCAGCATTCTCTTTTCGTTTCTGACAATGACTTCCGGAGCTCCTATTTCCAATAAATACTTTAATCTGTTATTTCTGTTGATTACTCTCCTGTAGAGGTCGTTTAAATCGGAAGAGGCATAGCGTCCGCCGTCAAGCTGGACCATCGGCCGCAAATCCGGCGGCAACACCGGCAATAAAGTCATAAACATCCATTCCGGCCTGACGCCGGCTCTTTTCATTCCCTGAAGAATTTTTAATCTGGCCAATATTTTTCTTCTGGAAACCGGCTGGGCTTCTTCTAATGCGATTTGCAGGCCGGCTATTTCTTTTTTAAAGTCAACTTTCTCAAAAATTTTTCTCAAGATTTCTCCTCCGGTTCCCGCCTCGAAAATTTCTCCGTATTTCAAAGAAAGCCGGTGATAATCAACTTCGGATAAAATTTTCAAAGGTTTCAAGCTCAAAACCTCTTCTTTTGCCCTGTCTTTTGCCGCTTTCAATTGCCCAAGCGACAGCGAAGGCGAAGAGAACTTTGTTCTCTTCTTTACCTCAGCCTTGCTTTTACCTTTCACCTTCGCCCCGCTAGTGCGGGTCTCGATTTTAAGTTTTTGTTTGTATTCTTTCTCAATTTCTTCCAAAGTTTTTTTCCTTGCGTCCTCATTAACGCCGGTAACTATGTAAGAAGCGAAGTAAATTACTTTTTCCAATTGCTGCATGGGCGTATCTAAAACAACTCCCATTCTTGAGGGAACTCCTCTTAAAAACCAGATATGAGAACAAGGGCTGGCCAATTTGATATGGCCCATTCTTTCTCTTCTGACCTGGGCTTTCGTCACCTCCACTCCGCATCTGTCGCAAATCATGCCCTTGTAACGGATTCTTTTATATTTGCCGCAATAACATTCGTAATCTTTCGTCGGACCGAAAATCCTTTCGCAAAACAACCCGTCTTTTTCCGATCTTTGGGTTCTGTAATTGATAGTTTCGGGTTTCGTCACTTCGCCGCGAGACCAACTTAAAATCTCATCGGGTGAGGCTAATTTTATTCTAATTGCTTCTAAATCTGCAACACGCATAAATTTATTTACCGCCTTCTATTGGTTTCTCTTTAACTTCAACGCTTAATCCTAATGATTTTAATTCGGCAACCAAAAGATTGAACGATGCCGGTATGCTTGGATTTCTGATTTCTTCCCCTTTTAATATTGCTTCGTAGGTGGCCGCTCTCCCCTGAACATCATCGGATTTTATGGTAAGCATCTCCTGAAGAGTATAGGCGGCTCCGTATCCTTCCAGCGCCCAAACTTCCATTTCTCCGAACCTCTGCCCTCCAAATTGGGCCTTTCCCCCTAAGGGCTGCTGAGTAATCAAAGAATAAGGCCCGATTGACCTCATGTGGATTTTATCTTCCACCATATGGATTAATTTCATCATATAAATCTCGCCGACGGTGACTTTCTCTGTAAAGGGAACTCCGGTTCTGCCGTCATAGAGAGTAATTTTTCCGTCTTCGGGAAGGCCGGCCTCTTTTAATTCTTTTTTAATATCGGCTTCAACTGCTCCGGCCAGAGAAGGAGTTATCGCCCGATATCCCAATTTTTTTGCCGCCCAGCCAAGATGGGTTTCCAATATCTGGCCAAGATTCATTCTAGAGGCGACTGTCATGGGATTTAAGATTATATCAACAGGGGTTCCGTCTTCCATAAACGGCATTTCTTCTGCGGGTAAAACTTTAGAAATCACTCCTTTGTTTCCGTGGCGGCCGGCGAGCTTGTCGCCTGCATTAATTTTTCTTAATTGAGCTATTTCCGCTTCAATTCTCTTGATGACGCCCGGCTCCAATTTATGCCCCAGTTCCCGGGAGAAAAC
>Ga0315291_10001601_pt1 | contig 30174 bp, 30 predicted proteins | sample YL17G12_20_MG_FD_203070 | JGI IMG/M metagenome (GOLD analysis project Ga0315291, IMG submission 203070) | Sediment microbial communities from Yellowstone Lake, YNP, Wyoming, USA - YL17G12_20 | ecosystem: Environmental > Aquatic > Freshwater > Lake > Sediment | place: USA: Wyoming | collected...
TTTGATGTGGACAGGGAAAAGGTTGCGACCATATCAAAGGGCGAAATACCTATAGAAAACCTTGAATTCTGGCTGGGATTCGATATAAAGGACCTTGTGAAAGCAGGGCTGATAAAAGCCACATCGGACTGGGAAGAGATGAGAAGCCCGGACATCGCAGTCCATTTCGTGTGCGTCCCGACAGAGAGGGGCGGCGAGCCTTACGATGAGATACTTATAGATGTCACAAAAAAGCTCACGAAGCTTAGGGGTGTGAAGAGCAGATCACCTCCGCTCGTGATAGTTGAATCAACGCTGACTCCGGGAAGAAGCGACAGCGTGGTTCTGCCCATATTTGAGAAGGCTGGTATAAAGGTTGGCAGGGATATTCTATACTCGGTTGCCCCCAGGCGCGACTGGTTCGTCTCTCCGGAGAAGAACCTGAAGAAGCTTCACAGGGTATTCGGCGGGACAACACCCGATACAACAGCGGCCGCCAGGGATGTTTTGTCGGTGGTCTGCGACAATCTCGTGCCTGCATCTGACCACAGGCATGCCGAGATTGTCAAGAGCATAGAGAATGCATACAGGCACATGGAGATAACGCTCGCCAACCAGCTGTCACTTGCCTACCCGGGCGTAAACATGACAGAGGTTCTGAGACTCGTCGGCACGAAATGGAACATAGGCACATATCACCCGAGCTTTGGCACGGGCGGCTATTGCATCCCGCTTTCAAGCGCCTACGTACTGATGGGTGCTGAAAAGCCGGAGCATCTCACGCTTCTCAAGGATACCATAGAAACTGACAAAAACCAGCCCGCAGTAGTGGCTGAGAGTCTTGCCAGGAGAGGCATTAAGCGCGTCGGCATACTCGGCCTTGCGTACAAGGGTGATATAAAGGTCACCATATTATCACCCACCATAAGGATAGTGCAGAGACTGAAGGAACTTGGTGTTGGGGTAAAGGTAAACGATCCATACTACACCGCGGCAGAGATAAGGAAAATCGCGGGCGCAGAAACTTTTGAATTCCCGGAAGGACTTTCCCAGTTTGATGCTGTTCTGCTGGTTGCGGACCACCAGCACTACAAATTTGCCCCTCACAATGCGGTCCTGGACCGCCTGAAGAAGTGCAGGCTTGTAATAGACAATACCGAGGTATGGCGTGACATTGACTTCGCTGAAAGGGGCATTGAATATCATATAGTTGGTGATGCGAAATGGGCAGAGATCTGAAAGCTTCGAAGGAAAAGATAATCCTGTGGTTAAGGGGGAAGGTTAAGGAAGCTGGCGCTTCCGGCGCTGTGGTCGGGCTCAGCGGCGGCGTTGATTCTTCGCTCGTAGCTGCGCTGGCAAAGCAGGCCCTGGGTGACAACGTTCTGGGCGTCATAATGCCCTGTGAATCTGACGAGAACGACGCCAGGCATGCGAAAGAGGTCGCAAAGAAGTTCGGGATAAAGACCGAGGTTGTGGACCTGTCCAGCACCTACCGGACTTTCATGAAAAGTCTGCCCGAGGGAATCAGGATTGCACAGGCGAACATAAAGCCCAGGCTGAGGATGGCCACGCTGTACTATTTCGCAAACTCGAAAAACTATGTGGTTCTCGGCACAGACAACAGGGTCGAGCTTATGCTCGGATATTTCACAAAATATGGCGATGGCGGCGTTGACCTGCTGCCCATCGCAGACCTTTACAAGGGAGAGATCAGGGATATGGCCAGGATGCTTGGCGTACCATCAGGTGTGATAGACAAGCCGCCTTCAGCCGGACTGTGGTCAGGCCAGACGGACGAAGGAGAGATAGGAATGACATATGACGAGATGGATACGATTCTACGTGCAATGGATTCCGGCAAAACATCAGGTATTGGCCAGGAATCTATGCTGAGGATAAAAAAGATGATAAAGAATTCAGAACACAAAAGGGTTCTGCCGCAGATATGCAGGCTGTGATTCATTTGATTAAAGACTATTCTGATATCGTCAGGGCGGCCCTGGAGGAGGATGTGGGGCGCGGGGACATAACAACCAATGCCGTCATCCCTTCAGGAATGAAAGCCGGCGCTGTCATAAGGGCCGGGGAGGATATGGTAGTATGCGGCTTGGATGTGGCAGAGAATGTGTTCCGCAGCCTTGACAGAAACGTGGTATTCAGGAAGCTCGTAAAGGATGGGCAGAAGGTCAGAAAAGGCGCCGCGCTGGCCGAGGTAAAGGGGAACGCAGGGGCGCTGCTGACAGGCGAGAGGACCGCCCTTAATTTTCTTCAAAGGCTGAGCGGCATAGCAACGCTGACCCGCAGGTTTGCCGGCAAGGTTGGTAAGGGGGTCAGGCTTCTGGATACAAGGAAGACGACTCCGGGGATGAGGTCGCTTGAGAAATATGCAGTTGTGTGCGGCGGCGGCCAGAACCACAGGTTCGGGCTTTACGATGCGGTCCTCATCAAGGATAACCACATCAGGCTGGCCGGGCTGGAGAATGCAGTGGCCAGGGCGAAGATGACCGGAAAAAAGGTCGAAGTTGAAGTCGTGTCCGTGGATGAGGCGAAGAGGGCCGCGGATGCCGGTGCAGATATCATCATGCTTGACAACATGCCGCTGGGTGAAATAAGAAAGGCTTTGGAAGTGATAAGAAAAAGGGCAGTTGTGGAGGTTTCCGGCGGGGTTAACGAAAAAAACATTGGGAAAATAGCCGGTCTTGGAGTAGACTGGATATCAGTAGGCGCGCTTACGCACTCCTTCAGGTCAGTTAACATCAATATGGAGATTGCTGGCAGGTAGCTTCAGACCATGAGCAGTTCCTTTAGCCCCTCTTCGAGTCCTGTTTTTGCCCTGAACCCGAGCAGCTTTTCCGCGAGCGATGTGTCTGCGCAGGAGTGCTTCACATCACCCTGCCTTGCATTTTTCCTGATTATTTTCAGCTTCGTGCCTGATAGTTTTTCAAGAATGCTCATTATATCGTTCAGCGAGATTCTTTTTCCTGTCCCCACGTTCACCGCAAATCCTGTATTTTTTGATTCAGCTGCCATCAGGTTGGCGCGGACAACGTCCCTTACACTGACAAAGTCCCTCGTCTGCCTGCCGTCGCCGAAAACCGTCAGCGGGTTTCCGCTGCGTATGTTCTTTATGAATATGGAAATGACGCCCGAGTATGGGCTGTCCGGGTTCTGCTTGGGGCCGTAGACGTTGAAGTATCTCAGCGAGGCGGTCCCCAGCCCGTAAAGTTCTCCGTATATCCTCACGTAGGTCTCGGCCACAAGCTTTGACGCAGCGTAGGGGGACTTGGGCACTTTTTCATGGCTTTCTTTCAGAGGTAGCGCAGCCGGTTCTCCATAGACCGCAGAGCTTGAGGCGAACACGATCCTGCCGACATCATGTACCCTGCAGGCTTCGAGTATGTTTAGCGTTCCCCCGATGTTTATGCCGGAGTCGAATACCGGGTCCTCGACAGATTTTGGTATCTGAACGTTTGCTGCCTGGTGAAAAACCATATCCGTTCCTTTAAGGCACGAGGCAACCTTTTTCGCGTCCCTTATGTCAGAGTTTATGAATTTTATTTTGCTTTTCAGTTTTGTGAGATTTGCTTTTTTTCCTGTGATGAGGTTGTCCAGAACCAGAACCCTGTTGGCATCCGCAAGAGATTCGGCTATCCAGCTTCCTATGAAGCCGGCCCCTCCGGTCACCGCTATGCTCCTGTCTTCAATAGCCATACCATCACGCGGCCGCATGCACCGGCAATTATATTCTTCGCGGTGCGATATTAATAATCGGGGCTCGAAATAAATAACTGATAAGAATGCGCTTCTCTGTCAGCAGCTTCGGGAAGGTCGGGAGGGTTCTGAAAAAGGACGATGTCTACACCGTCATTGATGTCTCGAAGCTGGACAGGCTCGTGGTTTCCATGACCGTCCTTCACCCGGGCAAGGAGACGAAGGGGCATTCGCACGCCGATGCGGACGAGGTCTACTTTTTCATCGAAGGCTCAGGGAAGATGAAGGTCGGTACAAAGAAGTTTGCCGTGAAGAAGGATGATATAATACTAATAAAGCGCGGGCTTTTCCACAGGGTTTTCAATGTTTCAAAAAAAGAGCTGAAGTTTGTCTGCGTATTTGAGAAGTATGGGGACAGGGCCTAGCTGTTTATTTCCTGGTACAATTCAGCCCGGGGCATTCGAATACAGCCTGTTGGCCTCCCTGTAGCTTTCTTTGGAGCCTATGTCGAACCACCTGCAGCCTGAGTCGAACACCATTCCCCTGACAGCCATCTGCTTGGAAAGCCATTCTATGAAAAAACCCGGCGCGTCCGGATTGTAGCCATTGCTCAGGTAGCTGTATATCATCGGCAGGCTCCCCTTCGGGAAGAAGTAGCAGCCCGTGCTTATCAGCGTCGAAGCCGGTTTCTCCGGCTTTTCCTGGAAGTCGCTTATCCTGTTATCACTGTCAAGCTGGACGACGCCGTACTTCTTCTTCACGCTATCGGCGTCAGGCATTTTGTAAAGGGCCACTACGGGGCTTTTGTCTCCGCACACGGCCACCCTGCCGACATCGAAGTCGAAAAGGTTGTCGCCCGCAACGACCAGCAGGTCGTCATCTATCGCCTTCTGGTGTATGAGGAACCCCAGCGCGCCTATCGCACCGAGCTTCTCCTCCTCATTTCTGGAAGGCTCAGCCACAATCTCAATCTTTTGCAGGAACTGCGACTTTCCGGCCCACTCCCTGAAATTGGGCTCGAACCTCTGGTTAACTGATATGAAAATCCTGTCCAGCTCCTTTATGCAGGATATCCTTTCCAGAAGGTAGTCTATTATTGGCTTTCCTGCTACCGGAAGCAGTGGCTTCGGAGTGCTCTCTGTAAGGGGCCAGAGCCTTTTCGCGAACCCGCCCGCAAGTATTATGGCTTTCATCAGTTTCACGTCTCGCCAGTCTCTCAAGTCAGCATAGTCTTTTTAAATATTGGTAAATATTTATAACCTTATTTAAAATAATAACCTTTGTACCAACAGGTGATGCAATGGCACTAAGACCGGGGAGATGCTACAGTAAGGTGAAGAGGCCCAATACCAGGGTCTCGAAGAGGAAGCCCAGAAAGTCTTACGTAAAGGGTGTGCCGTTACCTAAGATAAGGTCTTTCGAAGCGGGCAAACCCAGTCCTGACTATACATCGGTTTTTTACCTTGTCACCAAGGGCCCGGTCCAGATAAGGCACAATGCGCTCGAGGCCGCGCGGGTCTCCCTGAACAAGAATCTGGAAAAGGGACTTGGCGTAGGCATGTACTTCATGAAGGTCCTGGTTTACCCGTTCCATGTACTCAGGGAGAATCCCATGGCAACCGGAGCCGGAGCGGACAGGTACCAGACAGGAATGAGGCTCTCCTTCGGCAAGCCCATATCAACAGCTGCGCAGGTGAAGGCCGGGCAGAGAATCATCGAGGTGAGGACATTAAAAGGAAGGGAAGCTGCTGTAAAAAAGGCCCTGAAGATTGCATCGTCCAAAATACCCGTATCCTGCAGGATAGAGACCAAGCAGTTGTGAAATTGACGTATTTTTCCGGGACGGCGGGTTCTGAATTTTTAATATAAATAAAAAAGCGCTGTGTTCACTCTTTGTCTTTCTTTTTCTTCTTGGCCAGGAGGCTCCTCTCGTACTTGTCTACCCAGTCGGAGGTCTTTTCAGCGTCCTTCCTGCTGTTGCCAACACCATTGGTGTTGCCTACGCCGATTATTATTATCCTGTCGTTCTTCTTTGTCCTGGATATGCTCCTTTTCACAGAGTCCTCGACTTTGGGAAGCGCCTTCAGCATCTTCTTCCTCATGGGCGTTATCGCCTCTTCAGGCGACATCTTCACTATTATGCTGTCCATTGGTATGTTATGCCTCACCGCCGCGTCCTCGATGTAGCTCCTCTCTACGCCCGGGCCTCCCATCGCGATGCCGACGCCCTCCGCAACAGAGCCTGTCACCTCACCTTCGAGCTTGGCTGCGGCGTCTATGGTTATCATCCTTGCTATTTTATGCTTCTTTATGACCTTCTCGACTGACTTGCCCGGCGAGCCGACCCTTCCGCCAGGCCCCTTCGCCTTCATCAGGAAGACGCGCCTTCCGTCAATCTTCTTTTCAGCCATCATCATCTCATCGTCCTTTATCTCGACGGCGCGCTCGTCGCCTGAAAGCTTCACCACCATCCACGGGCCTATGCCGTCGCCGATGGGTTCTCCCTTGGCGAGCGCCTTTGTACCTGCGTGAAGGGCCTTTGCCACCCGCTCTATCAGCGGAAGCTGCATCTGTATAATCATTGCAATCTGGTAAGACTTGGTCTTCTTTATGAGTTCCACATAGTGACGTACAATCTTCGCAACCATATGCAGCTCAATGCCTGCCGCGAATCCCATCTGTATGTTGGCCCTCCTCTCCTCGTCCATGTGGGGCGCAATCTGGTCTGCGAAGTACTTGAATCTGTCCTTCTCGTTCTTTATTATGTAGTCCAGCTTCTTCACTATGCCATACGGATCCAGGGAAACGGGCTCGATGACGTAGAACTCATAGAACCGGTCTATGCTCTCCCTCATCTCCTTGGAAGGCTTCTTCGATATCTCGCTGGTCAGGAATTTCCTGGAATTGGCGGACATTTCCTCAAAGCGCCTGGCGCTGCTCTCGAGCTTCCACATTATCTGCGAGACCATCAGCCTCGGGTAGAACATGAAGAATACCATGAAGAATATTATCCATACCAGCCACGACACCCAGTCGCCGCCCTGACCAATAAGCTGATTAAGGTACATCAAAAACACTTTTTATATTTCTATCCTTTTTCATGGACAAGGCTATTTAAATATATCCTTTTTTCTGAGGTGCGGAAATGGGTAAAGGATTAATCGCTGCTGTCGCTGCAGAATTTTTGTGCACCATAAATGTTTAAATCCTGAGCTTCAATTTTCTATTGAAGGGTGCGACAGTGAAAAGAAAAGGGCTATTCGAATGGAAAATACTGGCTGCCATATTCGCCGTACTTATAGTCCTCTCATCGGCAATCATGACAAATACAGGCGTCAAGGATTTCTTCTCAAACGGAACAGGAAGCCTTGGCGACTGGTTCAAGTCACCCTTTGGCTCCATATTCTCGACGCCCTCTAAAACTGTGAACCCGGTCTCTATAAGGCTCATCTCTGACAGCATCACACTGAGCATGGAGAACCCGGTCAACATAAGCGCGGGCACCACCAGCATACAGAACTTCAAAGGCAGCATCCTTCTGGACTTCGGCAGCAACTCTTCGGTATTTTTGCCGGCCGGCTCTGAGCTGCGGCTTGAGACCTCACTGGCCGACATCGAGGTGGCTGACGCCAGGATATCGAAAATGATTCTTGAAGGTGTCGGCTTTGTCGTCACTAGCGAGAACACCAACATAACGGCTGAAAACGACAAGATAGAGATATACGACTTCTCCGGAACTATCAGGGTAACGGACTCCGTCCTGCTGTCAGGGAACGTGAGCAAGGTTAAGGACGAGCAGTGGTCAATAGGTTAGTAAATTTTTCAGCTGTGCAGAATTAAATCAGGACTGGGGCTGCTTATTATCTTGCTTTTTCGAATGCTCATGCTCCGTGCCGGCCTCTATTAACTTTGCATAGGCCGGCCTGGTTATGAGTATCCCCGTGAGTATGCCCACGATGGTCGTTATCACGAAGCCCCTCATGAATATTCCGGCTGCGACGAACAGCATCGGAAGCAGCGATGATATGTTGGTGGCAGCTGCAGTGAACACGATAAAGAATGCCCTGCCTATCTTCTCCTTGATGCTGTATATCTTTCTCGTGATATTCTTGCCTCCAACGGTCTCATCCGCTATTATTATCATCTGGTCCACGCCGGTTCCTATGGCGGCTATAAGGCCTCCTATCGCAGGCAGGTCTGTGTTCCAGCTCAGCAGCCCGAGAATCGGCACAAGCATTGCACCGGCCCACGCCGAGAGGTCTGATTCATGCAGCTTCCACCAGGCCAGGATTATAACTAAAAGGTTTGCCACCAGCACGGACATCCATATGGCAGTGTCGTAGGGTCCTGATGCTGATATGCCAAGCACTATTATTATCTCAGAGAGACCGATGAGCACAAGCGGCACCGCCACCTTGAATTTCCTGTACCTTACGAACACTATCGTTATGACCACAGCCCCTGCAACAAGGGCTGCGAGCATGGCAGCCTGTATGAAGTTTGAACCGAGCGTCGGGGAAATTATAGCTATCGATGACGTCTCAAGGCTGACAGGCAGCGCGCCGGAGCGCAGAATCGTTTGTAGCTTCATCTTCTCTTGGGCGGCATCATCCCTTGTCTCCCTCGAGCCTTCTATCTGCGGGGTCGAGTAGGCCTTGCCGCCAAGGCTCGACGCTATCCTGAGGTTAGACTGGAGCTCGTTGTCCAGGTAAAGGAATATCTCGCAGTCCTTGAGATAGTATTCGCCGCTGTTGAGGTCCATCTGGCTCGGCACGCCCGATGTAACCTTCGCGAAGCGCTCCGCGCCCTGGCTCGAGACGAGTACGGTGAAGTAGAACTTGTAATAGTTGCCGTAGGGAACAAGGCTGGAGTGCTGCGGATCGGTGTAGATGTTCTCTATGTCATTGCCCCGGTAGACGGTCGCCATGAATATGACCTTGCCGGCAGACGTGTTGCCCAGCTGGAAATCTATGCCTTCAAGCTGGAAGGAGCCGTTGGCAGGTATGTCCTGGCCGTTGACCCTTACGGTTTCGTTGGTGACCTCCACGGGATATGTATTCTGGCCCAGCTGCATCGTGCCACGGCCGTTCCTTATATCAACGGGCTTTGATACCTTGGCCTCGAAGGATCCCTTGGAAGACAAAAGCTCGTCGACTACGTCCCTTCCGACACCGGTCGCCTCTATCTGTATGTACCAGCCGTCCGGTGATTCTACAGGGAAGAATTTTATCTCCTTCAGCCCGTACATGTTTATCCTGGTCTGGAGCGTGCCGATGACCTGCTCTATCGTCGCGCGTGTCGCATTCTCCCTGGGCTTTAGTATGATTCTCGTCCCACCACGCAGGTCCAGGCCGAACTCCAGGTTCGTGCTCTGCAGGTCCTCTGTCTCTATCCCTATGCTGTCGTTTACCGTGAAGTCGTAGGCAACACCGTCGGCAACAAGGCTGACAGGGCCTCTCAGTGACATGGCTTCGCTGTCCCACTGCTGGGCGCTGCTGACAGCGTGGCCGTTCAGTTCGGATATCACCATACCCTGCTTCAGAATGCCCGATGCAGGGGAATCCCTGGTCACGTAGGCGACCTCTACCCCGTGAACCCTGGGCTTTAGGCCTATAGCCAGCACTGCGCCTGTTATGACGATAAACAGCAGCAATATCCTCCAGTATTTGAGCATCAGGAAACACCCTTTGACTCCAGGTACCACCTGAGCATGACCGAGTTCATCAGCCACGTGTTGATTATATCTATCACAAGCCCTATCAGAAGCACGGATGCTATGTCGACCAGCACCTGCGGAAGTGGTATTATCAGCAATGCCAGTGCAGCTCCTATACTGGTCAGCGTCATCGAGAGACCGGTCTTAAGGGCCTCCTTTATCTTTTCACCAAGCCCTGTTATTTCGGACTCCTTGAGCAGCCTGGTGGTCAGCATTATGTCCGTGTCCACCGAGTATCCTATCAGCATAAGCAGCGCGCCCAGGGATGCCAGCGAGAACTCGACGCCGAAGACCTGCATGAGCCCGACTGTCACTACTATGTCCGACGCGGCTGAGGCTATCACCGCCACCGAAGGCACGAAATTCCTGAAAACGACGAATGTTATTATGGTCATCAGCACGAACGCTATGATTATGGCTACCTGGGCCTGTGACCAGAACACGCTGCTAAGCGATGACCCCACATTCTCGATGGAGTAGCTGGTTATATTTATGCCGCCGGCACTGAGCCTTTCGACCGCCCTGCTGTAATCGGCGCTCGCGTCCAGCGATATTAGCACGCCCTGCTCTCCGAATCCCCTGAGGCCGCGCACGCTTATGGAGCCGAACTCCCCACCCAGTATCTGCTCGACTGTCGCGACCGGTACTTCCTTATCGGTCTTTATCGTAAGCAGTGTTCCTCCCCTGAGCTCGATGCTCCTGTTGAACCACTCGCCTGTTGTCAGGTACTGGTTCACAAGAACCGCTATGGCGAAGATAGTCAGAGCTATGGGTATTATTATCAGCAGCCTGTAGTCGAATTTCAGGCCGAATACGTTTATCTTGTGCTTGTCTGCCATAACCAACTTGACTAATCTTGAAACAAAGGATTTTAATATTTGGTGGGGTGATATTTTAATGAACTCTTCATATTAACCATATGCAAGACCTGATAGTTATTGGCGCGGGGCCTGTCGGTTCGTACCTTGCGTCAGCCTGCGCGCCGGACATGAGAGTTCTGGTTCTGGAGGAGCACCAGTCTGCAGGCAGCAAGGCCTGCTCAGGCCTCGTGTCAGAAAGGATAATGAATATACTGCCCCGGGAAATTTCAGGGGTGCCCGGCCTTGTGCAGCATGAAGTAAGCGGGGCCAAGATTCACATCGGGGGTGGCGTCTTCGAGCTCAGGAAAAACAGGAAGGTCGCCTATGTGATAGACAGGGAAATTCTAGACAGGAAGCTGGCGGAGCACGCTGCTTCAGCGGGCTGCCAGGTAATCTACGGGAATCGCGCTGAAAAAATTGCTTTAAAAGACGGCCGCGTTTCAGTTAAATGCGGCAGGTCGTCTTACGACTGCGGGATTATCGCAGGTTGCGACGGCGCAAGGTCTGTCGTCGCCGGACACATGGGCTCCAGGCCGCCGGAAGTGCTCAACGGGCTGATGGCAACGGAGCATGTGCGGGACGAGTCCGACTATGTTGAAATGTGGATGGACGTGAACAAAACAGACGGCTTCTTCTGGAAGATACCAAGAGGCACCCATAGAGAGTACGGGGCCATGGGAACGGGAATAGGATTCCGTCAGATGGAAAGCTTCTTCAGGCTCGGTGGCAGGTGCCTTGATAAGCGGGCGGCACCCATACCGGTGGGGCTGGTAAAAACCCATTCCGAAAGGATTCTGCTGGCCGGGGACGCTGCGTGCCAGACCAAGCCCTGGTCAGGCGGCGGCATCACCTACGGCCTCATCTGCGCCAGGGCCGCTGCTGCCGTCATAAAAAAGGCCAACGAAAAAAACGATTTCAGCGAAGCCATGCTGTCGGGGTATGAAAATTCATGGAGAGGTGTTTTGCTGAGGGACATACAGGCAGGCCTGATGATGAGGAAGATGTACAAGTCCTTGGGGGGGCGTGATGCTTCCAGTTTGATTGAAGGCATCGGTCTCATGAACGGTTTTCAGGAGAATGTGGACTTCGATTTCCCGTTTTCGAGCATTCTGGGTGATGTGCCTGAAATATGAAATCTTTGGCGGACTTGAAATAGACCCGAGGTCAGGATACGGTATAACAGACCTTGTCAGGCTGTTTCTTATAATATCAAAGGGCCCTGCCGGGAGGACAGTAATTATGAGAGAGCTTGGCGTTGGCGAGGCTACCGCCAAGACCATTATAAAATTTCTGTCCGGTAAAGGTCTTATTGAGCAGGGGACAAGGGGCATCTGCCCCAGCAAAAAAGGCCTTGATGTGTTTTCCATATGCTCGTCGTTTTCTGACATGAAGGAGATTCACATACCGGAATTTTCTGATAAGCCGGCGGTCGCGCTTGTAGTAAGGGGGGCGGCTGGTTCTGTCAGGTCCGGAATAGAGCAGAGGGATGAGGGTGTGAAATTCGGGGCGAAGATTGTGACCCTTGTCAAGAAGAGTGGCGGGCTTTCGCTGGCCGGTATTCATGATTACCAGCTTCCGTATAAAAATGTTATCGATGGTGTGCTCGATACCAAAGAAAATGACACAGTTATAATATCCAGCGCAGACTCAAAACCGGACGCGGAGAGGGGTGCCATTGCAGCGGGGTTAAAGACAATATCAGAACGCCATCATCCCTGAGTAGCCCCCGCTAACCGGCCTGTACATGGGGCTCGGCAAAAGATGCTGCGGCCCGAAAAGCCGGACGCCGCCGTTAGTGTACTGCTCCAGCATATTCCTTACTGTCTGGAAATCAGGCGTACCGCCGCAGCTGCCGTCCGTCTCTTTTGCATATCTCCACTCAACTATATCGCCTTTCTTAAGGGCCTGTCTGTCAGCGGCGTTGTCGCCGATTGCGCCGTTCATGTAGAACTCGTTGAAGCTGCCATCCTGGTTTTCCCTCCTGCCGTTTATGGATGTGAATATAATGGAATCGAACTCCGGGTCGTGCTTTGCCGAGGCCTGAATGCCTGCGCCGCCAAGCTTCCTCATCGTCAGATCATATACGGTCTGGCCATCATAGTCCGCTTGGAAGACTATCCTCTGGTATGTCTCCTGGCCGTTGATGGAGCCTGGCTCCGTGTACTCTATGTGCATCACGTCGGTCTTCATTTCAACATAGCCGTTCGCGCCGTAACCGGGCGGCAGCGCCCAGTCCATCGAAACCCCGTAGTCCGTTTTAATCGCTCCTGTGTCCGCCGGGCTATCAAACCTGTAATCGACGGTGGGCTCCTTAAAGCCGGCTTCTTTTATCATATCTTTACTTTCACTGATTTTCACTCCGGTTTCCCTTGCCAGCTCCTTCTGCCGCATGTCGTACACGTGTTCCTTGGCCATCGGGGGAGTATACAATCCGAACTTGGAACTGTACTCGCCCTCTTCGTCGTCTTCTTCGTCATCGTACCTGATGCTCACGCTGGCTTCATCGGTGTCGTCATTGAAGCTCAGAAAGCTGTCATCTATCTCTATTTCATAAAGCCCGCCAAGCAGATCCGCAGTCTCTGTGGCCCCAAAGGTGGATAAGTTATCCATGTTAATTATGCATATCCGCTCCTTAAAAAATCAACAAAATTCACTTGGCGGGCCTGAACTTGAAGCCGTAGAGGATAAGGCCGGATTTGTTCTCTTCCCTGATTTTCCTGAAGCAGGACTCAACGGGCATACCTATGTCAACTTCGTCGGGCCTGCAGTCCACGACCTGGGACACGACCCTGGCTCCCTCTTCAAGGTCAACTATCGCCATTATATACGGGGCGTATATCTCGAAACCGTCCGGGGCTGACCTCACTACAGTAAATGAATGGATCTTACCCTTTCCTGAAAACCGGTGTTCGCGCGTCTTGCCCAGGCGCCTGCAGGATGGACATATCTTCCTTGGGGGGAAGAAGTACCTGCCACAGTGGTCGCACTTTGAGCCGACGAGCCCGTATCTCTCCCTGAATCCCCTCCAGTGGAACGCAACGGCCTTTTCCATCCTGTTACCTCTTATTCCTTGAAAGTATATGCACAACTGCGGTGGAGCCTGATCCTCCCACATTGTGGGCCAGCCCTGTTTCAGCACCGGCAACCTGCCTGCCGCCGGCGTCGCCCCTGAGCTGCTCGACTATCTCAACTATCTGGCCGGCCCCGGTTGCACCCACAGGATGCCCCTTGGCTTTAAGTCCGCCCGAAGGATTTACCGGTATCCTGCCGCCTATCTCGGTTTCCCCATCCTCAACCATCCTGCCGCCGTCTCCTTTCTTGCAGAACTGCAGGTCCTCGCAGCTTACTATTTCGTTGATGGTGAAGCAGTCATGAACCTCTGCCAGGTCCAGGTCCTTCGGCTGTATCCGGGCCTGCTGGTAAGCGAGCTTCGCGGCCTCAACAGTCGCGTTCATAACAGTTATGTCATTCCTCATGAAAAGTGCCAGCGTATCCGAGGCCTGGGAAGAAGCCTTTATGTAAACAGGCGTGTCCGAATATTTCCTGGCCTTCGATGCGGGAACCAGCACGACGCACGCTGCGCCGTCGGCTATCGGCGAACAGTCCAGAAGCCTCAGCGGGTCCGCAACAAGCGGCGACTTCAGGACATCGTCGACTGTTATCCTGATGTGGTACTGGGCATGGGGATTGTGCATGGCATTCAAGTGGTTTTTTACAGCAACCATCGCCAGCTGTTCCCTCGTCGTACCGTACCTGTGCATATGCCTCCTTGCTATCAGTGCGTATACGCCGGGGAAGGTCAGGCCGAAGTAGGCCTCGCTGTCCCTGTCCATGGCGCCGGCCAAGGCTGTTGTCGCCTGCGAGCCGTAGACGTCTGTCATCTTCTCAGCCCCGCCAACGACTACGCAGTCGTAGAGCCCGGATGCGATTGCCATATACCCGACCCTCATCGCAACGCTGGAGCTGGCGCAGGCGGCCTCAGTCCTTATGGCAGGCTTGGGGTTAAGGCCCATGTAGTCTGCGAACAGCGCGCCGGTGTGCTCCTGGCCTACAAACATGCCCGATGACATGCTGCCGCCTATTATGAGCTCTATATCCTTTCCTGAGATGCCGCTGTCCTGAAGGGCCTTCAGGCCGGCCTCCGCTATCATGTCCTTGAGCCCGCAGCTCCAGTGCTCACCGTAGTTGGTGGACCCTATGCCTATGATGGCGACGTCCCTTTTTGGCCTTTTCATGTTTTAACACCCTTGAGCTTTTTCCTGAACTTCAGGTAGTGGGCATAGTCTATATACTCCTTGTCTTCGATCATATCCTTAAGCAAAACAGCAGCGCTTCTTCTTTTCTGGAGGAGGCTGGTAACGGTTATCGAGAAAGAGTCGGAGCCGGCGCCGGAGCCGAATGATGTGAGCAATATCTTCTGCCCGGACTTTGCAATATCCAGTATAGATGAGAGCCCAAGCAATGATGATGCTGAGTATGTATTGCCTATCTTCTGAACCAGCATGCCGGGCATGACCTTTTCCGAAGGAACGCCAAGCTCCTTGGCTGCCTTAAGCGGGAACTTGAAGTTTGGCTGGTGGAAAACTACGTAGTCATAGTCGTCCACTGTGGTCCTGGTCTTTTTGAGAAGTCCCCTGGTGGCAGCAAGCACGTGCGCAAAGTATGCCGGTTCGCCCGTGAACCTGCCACCATGCCTCGGGAATTCCTCACCCTCCCTTCGCCAGAAGTCAGGCGTGTCGGTGGTGTATGAGTATGTGTCATCTATTCTCGCCAGCAGGTTCTTGCTGCCGATCAGGAAAGCGGCAGCGCCCGAAGCCGCGGTGTACTCCAGTTCGTCGCCAGGCCTTCCCTGGGCGGTGTCAGAGCCGACTGCCAGGCCGTACTTCACCATTCCTGAATCTACCAGCCCCATAAGCATCTGGATGGCTGCCGTACCGGCCTTGCATGCGAATTCCAAGTCGGCAGCGGTGAGCTCAGGCGTCGCGTCAATCGCCTCAGCGACTATGGACGAGGTCGATTTTACCACATAGGGGTGGGACTCGGATCCGACGTAGATCGCACCGATTTCCTGCGGGTTTATGCCGGCCCTCGCCAGGGCGCTCTTGCTGGCCTCGACGGCCATGGTGGCCGAGTCCTCATCAAGGCTGGAGACGGCCTTTTCACCGACCATGCTGCCGACCTTCTCAGGGTCAGAGCCCCAAAGAGCTGCTATCGACGATGATTTTATCCTCCATCTGGGCACGTATGCGCCGTAGCCTATAATTCCAACTGCCATAAGCATCCGTCTTTTAATAAACGCGGCCGTGGGTTATTTAAATGTTAAACCGGGGGTTCGACGATAGACTTTCCTGCGCCTTAGTGTGCTGGTTTTTGGTGTTTCCAAAGAAGCGCCGCATCGGGCAATATTGATTATAACAAACGCGACCGTGCAGAAACTTTTAAGCCTTATGGTGCAATAAACATACTATGATTCCTATAGCAAAACCCGTTCTGGGGAAAGAGGAGATAAGCGCCGTTTCGAAGGTGATAAGGTCCGGTGCCATAACGCAGGGGAAGCTTACTGAAGAATTCGAGAGGGGCTTCGCCTCCTTCATAGGCACGAAACATGGGATAGCGTGCTCTTCTGGCACGTCCGCCCTGCAGGTGGGGCTCGAAGCCGTTGGGATAAAGCCCGGCGACGAGGTCATAACCACGCCGTTCACTTTCATAGCGACCGCCAACGCAATAGTCTATAACAGGGCGAAGCCTGTTTTCGCAGACGTGGATGAGAAGACCTTTAACATAGATGCGGGTAGCATAAAGTCGAAAATAACCAGGAAGACCAAAGCCGTCATGGTGGTCCATCTTTACGGGCAGGCCTGCGACATGAAACCCATAAAGGAGCTTTGCTCTGATAAGGGGCTGCTGCTAATAGAGGACGCGGCCCAGGCCCACGGGGCCGAATACAAAAGCAGGAAGGCCGGTTCTTTTGGTGACCTCTCAACGTTCTCGTTCTATGCCACCAAGAACATGACCTGCGGCGAGGGTGGAATTATACTGACGGATAACGATGCAGCTGCCCAGAAGTCGAGGATAATAATAAATCAGGGGCAGATGGGCAGGTATGAGCACGTAATGGTGGGCTACAACTACAGGATGACGGACATGCAGGCTGCCATGGGCATCTGCCAGTTCAGGAAGCTGAAAAGCATGAACGCCAAAAGGGAGAGCAATGCCGGATACCTGACCCGCGGCCTGTCCGGGCTGGACTGGCTTGAAGTCCCGCACGTAATGACGGGTGCAAAGCATGTCTGGCACCAGTACACAGTCAGGGTCTCCGGCGGCATCAGGGATGATTTCATGAAATACCTTAACGACAGCGGAGTCGGAGCGCGGGTTTACTACCCAATGCCGGTCCACATCCAGCCCGCCTACCAGCAGATGGGTTATCGCAGGGGCACGTGTCCTGTCGCGGAGTCGCTGGCGGGCTGCGTGGTTTCGCTGCCCGTCCACCCCATGCTTAAAAAATCTGACCTGAAGAAGATAGTCGATGTTGTGAGGAAATACAGGCGGTAGCATGAAGGTCGGCGTAATAGGAACCGGCGTGATGGGGAAGAATCATGTCAGGATATATTCTGAAATGCCAGGCGTCAGGCTGGTCGGCATCGCTGATCCGGACGAGAAGACCGGCAGAAGCATGGCCAGAAAGTACAAGTGCAGATATTTCAGGGACCACCTGGAGCTGATGGAAAAGGCAAAGCCCGACGCGGTCTCCGTGTGCGTGCCAACGTCCCTGCACTACAGTGTCTCAAAGGACCTGATAAAGGGCGGGGTGAGCATACTCGTGGAAAAGCCCATAACCAAGGATGTCAGGGACGCCGAGGAGCTGGTGCGGCTGGCCAAAAAGGCAGGGGTCAGGCTGGCGGTAGGCCATATAGAGCGATTCAACCCTGCGGTACAGCACCTGAAGAGAATGATAGACAAGGGGTCGCTGGGCAAGATAACGTCCATACTGGCCAGGAGGGTTGGCCTGTTCCCTCCCCGGATAAAGGACGCGAACGTGGTTATAGACATAGCGGTCCACGACATAGACGTCTTCAACTACCTGCTCGGAAAGACGCCGACGAGCATATCTGCGTCGGCGGGTAAGGCTCTGATAAACGACAGGGAGGACTATGCGGACATCTTCCTCAAGTACAACGGCACCAACGGCATAATAGAGGTAAACTGGATAACGCCGGTAAAGATAAGGGTGCTTAACGTCACCGGCACTAAGGGCTATGCAGAGCTTAACTACATAACACAGGACCTTACCATGTATGAGAGCATATACACGAAAACCTATGACGAGTTCGGGGACTTCGTAGTCAAGTTCGGTGAGCCGAAAAAGAGGCATATAAAAATAAGGAAGCAGGAGCCGCTGAAGCTGGAGCTGGCGGACTTCATCAGGGCCGTCAGGAGCGGCGGCCAGCCGCTGGTCACGGGCGAAGACGGCCTGACTGTACTGAAAATAGCAACAGAGATTATAAAATCTTCGGTGGGCTGATGAAAGGTGTATTTGTCCATCACACGGCAACTGTGGAGAAGCATGCCAATATAGGTAAGGGTACAAAGATATGGCACTATGCCCATGTAAGGGAATTCTGCGATATAGGTAAGAACAGTGTACTGGGACACTGCGGCTTTGTCGACACCTGGGTAAAGATTGGTGATAACGTAAAGATGGGTAACAAGGTTTCTGTTTTTCGGGGCGTCACCATAGAGGACGACGTGCTCGTCGGGCCGCACGTAACTTTCACAAACGACCTCTATCCGAGGAGCGGGGGGGAATGGAAGATAATAAAGACGCTTGTCAGGAAGGGCGCCTCCATCGGCGCCAACTCCACCATAATATGCGGGGTGACCATCGGCAGCCATGCAATGGTTGGCGGAGGCAGTGTTGTCACCAAGGACATACCGGACCACGGAATGGTATATGGCAACCCGGCCAAGCTGAAGGGCTTCGTCTGCCTTTGCGGCGACTATCTGGAGCATGTGAAGAGGGGCAGAACCGCTGTCGAGATGAGATGCCACCGCTGCAGAAAGACGTTTAAGATAGGGATACAAGACTATAAGAAACTGGAAAGGTGAATCATGAAAAGGGTGCTTGTAACGGGGGCTGGCGGCCCTGCCGGTGTAAATTTCATAAGGTCGCTCAGGTCTGCGAAGGAGAAATTCTTCATAGCAGGAAGCGACATGAACAAGTACAGGATTGAACTTCCGGATGTAGACAAGCGGTACCTGGTTCCTGCCAACTCTGACCCCAGCTACATCAGAATTCTGAACAGTATAATAGAGAAGAACAAGATAGAGTTCGTCCATCCCCAGCCTGACGTGGAGGTGAGGTTCCTATCCGACAACAGGGAAAAGATAAACGCAAAGGTTTTCCTGCCGAAAAGGGACACTGTCAGGATATGCCAGGACAAGCTGGAGACGGCGCTCAGGTGGAAGAAGGCCGGCATACCCGTCCCGGAGAGCATGGAAGTAGGGGACGAGCAGGGCCTGAAGAAGGCTGCCAAGGAGTTCGGCTATCCATTCTGGTTCAGGGCCACGCAGGGCGCCGGTGCCAGGGGAAGCACGCAGGTTCCAAACCTGGACGTGGGCATCTCATGGCTGAAGTACTGGAGGGCAAGGGGCATGACGTGGAAATTCATGGCGCAGGAATACCTGCCGGGCCAGAACATAGCATTCCAGTCTGTCTGGAACAGGGGTGAGGTGGTCTGCTCCCAGGCCAGGGAAAGGATAGAGTACATTTATCCGTATCTTGCCCCGTCGGGCATAACAGGCACGCCGGCAGTCGCGAAGACCATAGTTGACCAGGAGATAAATGATATCGCAACCAGATGTGTAAAGTGCATAGACAGCGAGGCCACGGGCATCTTCTGCGTCGACCTTAGGAGGAACAAGGACGGCGTCCCTTGCCCCACTGAAATAAACACCGGAAGGTTTTTCACAACCAGCTTCTTTTTCACCAAGGCCGGCATAAACATGCCTTACATATACATCAAGCTGGGCTTCGGTGAGCCCATCCCCAAGATAAAACAGTACGACATCGTCGACGAGGGGGTCTACTGGATAAGGCACATGGATTCAGAACCAAAACTTATCAGAGAGGGGGACTGGACCAGTGAAAAAACTTTCTGATATACTGGGCGACGACAGGGTAATTATACTTTTGCTTATCATTCTTGGTCTTTTTCTGAAAGTCCTGATCTTCGGCCTGGTCACAACCGAGGAATCCCAGGACCCATACTGGGTCATGACAGTCGCGAAGAACCTCATGTCAGGAAAGGGCTACACCATGTGGGGGCAACCCCATGAGGTCGCCCAGCCCGTGTTCCCCTTCACTCTGGTTCTCTTTTCCATTTTCACAGGCGACCTGCACCTGAGTGCGCAGCTGATTTCGCTCATCCTCTCGCTGGTATCCATACCTTTCATATACCTGCTGTGGAAAAAGCTCGGTAACAGGGAGGTAGCCGTGATGGCATCGCTGCTTCTGATGTTCAACCCCTTCGTCTGGGAGTTCAGCGTGAGGGCCATGATGGACATGGCATTCTTCTGCTTCCTTTCGGCGACGCTCTACTTCCTCTACAGGTCAAGGGAAGACAGCAGGTACCTGCCGCTGCTTTTCTTTTTCGTCATGCTCGGAGCCCTTACCAAGCAGCAGGGCTACGTGGTGGTGCCAGTTGTTGTACTCTCCATGCTCTTCTGGAAAAGGAAGCTTTTCTTCAGAAAGGGGTATAACCTCAATTACGATGGGATTGGCAGGGTCATGCGCAACAGGTATGTCATGTTGTCGCTTCTGATACTCATAATCCCCATGACAGTCTGGTTCACCAGGAACTACATAGAGCTAGGCTCGTTCATAATACCGAAGTACCACGAGGCCAAGGTGGCAAGCGGCTATGGTCCCATAGGCATGGCTGTCTTCACAAGTACGTACTACACGGGAATCGGCCCGGTTTTCATAATAACGGGGCTTCTGGGATTTCTTCTGACCATAAGGAGGTGGAGGACATATCTGCCGTTCTACCTGCTGTTCATATTCATGTCATACCTGCTCATGAGCTTCTACGAGACATATCCGAGATACTCCATACCCCTGCTGATCCCGGCAATGGGGTTCACATCGATACTGGTATGCCGGGCACTTGATTACCTGTCCGTAAAGGAAGCCCGGATCAGGTACGGCATATGCGCAGTCATTCTTGCGTCGGTTCTGGTCTACAGCGCGCCACTTACATATCAGAACACATCCGACCATGGAACAAAGTACGATGCTGTAAAGGAAGCCGCGGCCTGGTTAAACGGGAATTCGGACAGCGGGGACGGGCTTCTGGCTGGAGATGGTGAGCCCACATATGGCTTCTACACCATCAGGGATGTTGTCAGCTACGATGCGGCAAACTACTTCGCAGGCGACATTATCAGCAAAAACCCCCAGCTTTCAGGGCAGCCGGAAATGGCCTACGTCATATTCCTGGCCCAGTATAAGATAAAGTATTTCGTGCCATATGACAGCAGGATGCCCTGGTTCTACAGTGCCACGAAGGTGTTTGCGGACGACTTCAGGGAGAGAACATATGCGTTCACTGGCGCCAACGTCACGCTTACGCCTGTAAGCAGGTTCGAAAAAAGTGGCCAGTACGTATACCTTTACAATGTCACTTGGGAAGTGGTTTAGCCACTCCTCTCCTCGAGGACCCACTGGTTTTCCTTCAGCCAGTCTACTGTTTTCCTTACACAGTCCGGTATCGACAGTGTCGGCTTCCAGCCGGTGGACTTTAGCTTCGTTATGTCCAGGTGTATGAACGGGCTGTCGCCTATCCAGCCCCGTTTTCCGCCGGTATAGCGGAACCTGACGTTCTTAAGGCCCAGCCGTTCGCATACTATCTCAGCTATAGGCGTAACCTCAAGGTAATCGTCATGACCAACGTTGTAGACGTTCATCTTTTCTTTGGCGGCGGCGATTGACATCAGAATCCCCTCGACACAGTCCTTTACATATAGGTATGACTTCTTCTGCCTGCCGTCGCCGAGTATTTCAAGGCTCTTCGGATTGGCCAGCAGCTTCCTGTAGAAGTCGAAGACGCATCCATGGGAATAGCGCTCACCCATCTGTGAGACGAACCTGTATATGAATACATCAAGGCCATAGCCTGCGGAGTAGGCCTGAAGCATGCCCTCGCAGGCGACCTTGGATGCACCATAAAGGGATGTCTGCACGGGAAATGGGGCATCTTCCGGTGTTGGTATGACCGAAGGCTCACCGTAGACAGAGCCGCTGGATGCAAATGCAATCCCGCGGACGTCGTTTTTTCTCATGGCCTCGAGCACGTTGCTCGTTGCCACGGTGTTCTGGTTAAGGCATTTGGTGGGTTCGTCCAGATTGCACTTAACGTCAGCACTCGCCGCCATGTGGAATACGAAATCCGCACCCCTCATGGATTTTGCCAAGTCTGCGAAATCGAGGACGTCTGCAGCGACGGTTTTGATTTTACCAGCGGACTGCTCCAGGAACCTTTTGTTTCCGGTAGAGAAGTTGTCATAAACAGTCACGTCGCTGCCAAGTGAAACGAGCCTGTCCACTATGTGGCTGCCTACGAATCCGGCGCCCCCGGTAACAAGAACCCTCTTGCCCGCTAGACATGACATTCGCGCCAAAAGAACACCCTCATTTCATCTTGTTAGCCGCATATATTTTATAAATAAGCTTCATGCTTTCAAGTGCGTCGTACAGGCTGCCGTTGGGTTCCTTGTTGTTAGTAATGCAATCCAGCAGGTTCCGGAACTCATTCTCCCATGACAGGTCACTGCCCGGAAACCTCCAGACGAACCTGTCCGGAACGCCCATGCCGGGCTTCATTTTGTAAAATGTAAGTGTTTCAGTGCCGTAGCTCCTCCCAAGGCCGCCGATGTTAAGCTGGCCATTGGGGCAGAATATCTCGAAGGAAAAGATGTTCTTCCACCGGGTGCAGGAGGCATGCAGCTGGGCAGCGCCGCCACTCTTTGTCTTTAACAGGGCGAAGCAGTTGTCCTCCACTTCCATTTTCCAGAAGAAATTGGCGCAGTATCCAGTGGCTTCCGTGAAGTCTCCCATGAAGTATCTGGACAGGTCTACCAGATGGGAGCCCTGGTCCAGCATTTCGCCGCCGCCTGCCTTGTTCTTGTAAGCCCTCCACTCCCTCTCGTATCCCGGGCGGCCCCCGTGCCCGTAACTTGCCCTTATGAACATGGGCTTCCCGATATTCCCGCTTCGTATTATTTCGGCCGCCTTTTCTATGGCGGGGTGGAACCTGTGATTGAAGCCGACCTTTACTTTCAGCTTCCTTCCAAGCTTCTCGTAAACAGAAATGACCTTCTTTATCTCGTCGGGGTTCCTGCCGGCAGGCTTTTCAACCAGAACGTGCTTTCCGCTTTTAAGCGCCGCAATCGTTATCTCGGCAAGCATATCGTTTGTGGTCGAGACTATGACCAGGCCGATGTTATTATCATCAATGACATCATTCCAGTCTGTCGCACCAGAGCATTTATATTCCAACGCCATTGCTTCCGCTTTCTTCGGGTCTGTGTCAGCCACTTTCAGCAGCTTTGCGTTCCTGAACTTCCTGAGGGCCGCGGCCCTCTTCCAGCTCACATATCCGCATCCGACAATCCCGACACCATATTCCATAGTTTATCAGACCTCGTTCACTTAGTTTTCTCAAAAAAAGCGAAGTCGTCTATCCTCCTCAGATTGTAGAGTGAGGTACTATTCAGCCTGTCTCTGATATTGTAAAAGTTTTTATATTCATCCCAAACAACACTTATAACTTTGCCGGTGATGTAATCCGACTGCTTACTTGCCAAAAAAATAACGAGACCCGCGATTTTTTCCGGCGGTGTCCCGCCTTCCATTTTTTGCTTTTTACATTCCTTCAGAAAATCTTTTCCGGCAATTTCCCCCGCTTTCAGAATCTGGTCAAGAAGACGGGTATTAACGGCTCCGGGAGATATGGCATTTATCTGTATGTCAAAATCCTTGACCTCTTTGGCTATCGCCTCGGTAAATCCGGCGATGGCGAACTTTGATGTAGTGTAAGCGGAAAGGTTGGGTTTTATGCTTGGCCCCCCGATACCTCCGCCGCAAAATGTAATTATCTTTCCGTGCCTTTGTTTTTTCATGACAGGTATTGCGCACCTTACAGCATTTACAGTTCCCAGAAGATTTATTGCCATCGTATTTTCCCATTCTTCGGCATCGTTCTCATCAAAAGGGCCTATAGGACCATAAATCCCTGCACAGTTAATCAGGATGTCCAACCCGCCATACATATCAATCACTTTATCGAACAGCCTCCTGACATGCGAATGGTTGCTTACATCGGCAGTAAAATTTTCGCAGTGTCCGCCAAAGGATTTTATCTCTTTTGCGACAACTTCAAGATCCTTTTTCGTTCTCGAGCATATTATTACCCTGGATTTAAGCTTAGCGAAGGCTATCGCTATTTGCCTTCCGATTCCCTGGCTGCCTCCCGTAATAACAACGATCTTGTCGGTCAATTCATTTTCCACAAGAAACGCCCACACCGTAATATTTTATGTTGGTGTTTTTAAATAACCTGCGATTTAGCATGTTCTTTGTATCGATGATTACCGGGGTTTTCATAAACCTCGTGACTTTAATATAGTCCAGTTTTTTGAACTCGTCCCAGTCCGTTGTAATAACAACCGCGTCCGCGTCCTTTACCGCTTCATCTACTGTTTTGCATATCTTGACATTGGGATAGTCCTCTATTGGTTCCTTTATCATGGGGTCGTAAGCTTTTATGCTCACATTCTTGGTTCTAATCTGGTCGATGGCTTGTAGTGAAAGAGACTTTCTGAGGGTGCTTGTGCCGGCCTTGTAGGTAAGACCTAAAAAGGCGATTTTCTTTTTTTCCAGTGATCCAAGGATTGATAACAGCTTTTCGTATACGTATCTCATTCTCTGGTCATTGTCATAAATCACTGCATCAAGCAGCACTGTACCTATACCTTGCTCATTTCCGATTTTCCTTAGTATCTGTACGTCCCTGGCAAGTGTGCCTCCACCAAAACCAAGACCGGGCGTTATGGGTGCTTGCTCGCCGACCCTTCTTTCCGATTTCAAGGCCTTCATGACGTCGATTGCGTTTGCCCCAACCTTCTCGCACAAATCGCTGATTTCCCCGGAGAAAGAGATCATGGTCGCAAGATAAGAGTTAAGGACATGTTTGCTCATCTCTGCGCTCCTGAGGTCCGTGAAAAAATACCGGGTCTTGATGCCAGAGAAAATTTTTTCCACACACTTCCTGATTTCGGATGAGGACAAGCCGAAGATAATCCGTTCCGGTTTCATGAAACGGTTCAGCGCGTTGCCCAATTGTAAATTCTCAGGTATGTAGCACAGCTCGTTGCTTTTTCCAGCCATTCTAAGTCTTTCGAGTATACGGTCAGATGTGCCTACAGGAATTTGGCTCGAAATCAGAATTATGGCGTCTTTTGCCAGAAGGGGTGATATTGTTTCGATGGTTTTATGAATTATCCGCAGATTCACGTTGTTTTGTTCGTCAGTCGGTGTGTCAAAGGTTATATAAACAGCGTCTGATCTTGGAATCGTGCCTTTTATGTCCGACGTGAAGTGTATCATGCCTCCAGATACCCCCTTGTCGAAAAGCTCATCTAGCCCCGGTTCATGGACAGGCATCTTGCCTCTCCTCAGATTATCGAGAACGTCCCTGTCGAAATCGAAACATTCTATCCTGAATCCCAAATGCGCCAGACACGCGGCAGTTACACAACCCAGATGCCACATGCCGATTACGCAAATGTTTCTTATCTCCATGTTTCTACACCAAAATATCGAGCCGGCTTATTCAGAATCACCGTAGATATTTCTGAAATCATTACTCAGCAGCTTCGTGTCCTTGAACTTCCTGAGGGCCGCTGCCCTCTTCAGGCCCACATATCCGCATCCTATGAGCCCTGTCCCTTATTTCATTTCGATGCCCTGAACTCTTTACCGTCTATCCTCCGAAGCGTAAACATGTCAGGCCCCATTTTCGACATCAGGATTTTTTTGTCGTCCTTTATGTGGATGAATCTGCCGTTTAGCTTCTCGTTCCTTAAAAGGAAATCAACTATAGAGAACAATTTTCCCGGCTCCGTCCACTCTGACTGTTTTTCATATATCTCTCCCTGCCATATGCCGGTCCTGTGGGTCCCCGGGGCTATGACATTGACCCTGATTCCCATCTTCCTGTCCTCAAGCTCCTTTGCAAGCGTTTCCGTGAACCTGACGACAGCAGCCTTGGAGCTTGCGTAAGCGGTGTGGTAAATCCTCGGGTGTGCTGAGCCGCCGCCGGCGATGTTGATTATCACCCCCCTGCCCGAAAGGTTGGGAAGCGCGGCCTTGCAGCAGTTTACTGTCCCCAGGAGATTGACCCTGATTGCATTCTCCCAGTCGGCGGGGTCGTTGTCGCCCAGAAAGCCAACAGGTCCAAGCACACCCGCGCAGTTTATGAGGGCATCGAGGCTTTTTATCTTCCTGAATACCTTCTCGACCTCCCTGTAATTGCCGACGTCCGCGCAGTGGCCCTCGGCGCCAAGCTGCCTGGCCGCCTTTTCGAGACTTTTCGGGTCCTTTGAGATTATGACTACGTCATGTCTTCTGCTGAGCTGCTCTGCCAGCATCCTGCCTATTCCCCTGCTTCCTCCGGTTATTACTATTTTCATCTGACATACCCTCCTGCTTTGATATCTATTAAGAATTTCATTTGTGATTTAAACGTTAAAAATCAGCTGTAAATACCTTTAAGGTCATTCAGACGGACTCTGAGGGTGTCCATAAATACCGGAATTATCAGCCTGTCCACATTGTCGAAATTGCTCACTTCACTGTCGTGCCATGAGACCGGGGCCTCCTTTATACTCAGGCCCATTTTCCTCGCCAGAAATAGTATTTCTACGTCGAACGAGCCGGTGATAAGCGTCTGTTTTTCGAAAACCGGGAGTGCGCTCTCCCTGAACATCTTGAAACCGCACTGCGTGTCCCTGTACGGAAGGTTAAGGATAAGAAACGTCATAAGCGAGAAACCCATTGCGAACAGCGTCCTGAAAACCGATCGCTGCACCCTGGCGCCCTTAACCAGCCTGGACGCTATTACGATGTCATAATCTTCGATAAGGTCCAGAAAATGCTCAACTTCGCTGAGGGGCGTGCTCAGGTCCACGTCGTAGAACATTTTAACTGGAAACCTGGTCATCAGCATGGCCTTCCTTATGGACCCGCCCTTCTGGAGCCTTTTTTCATTTTCAGCCAGGACCAGCTCCGGGTTCCCGGGCAGATGCGACTTTATTATTTCTATGGTCCTGTCTCCGCCGCGGTCGGACGCGAAGATGATTTCGAACCTGCCTACAAGGGAGCTGTTTCTGAAAAATGAGAGTGATTTGACTAGGCACTCCTCCACATATTCTTCATCCCTATAGGTCGGGATTATGACCGATATGTCGTAGGCTTTTCCTTTATCCACCATAAAACCACCGTAACAGGATAAACAAATATTGGATATCTGAAATAATAATTATTCCACACATCTCAGCTGAAAAATCTCATGTTGAATGTTATTTTCTTCTGCAGGACATAGCCTACGAAAAGCATCAGGAACGTTGTGAGTACCCTGCTCGGCATCTTCTGCGCGCCGGACACGTCAACGAACAGGTACATCAGCGCCATGCTCAGCAGCAGGCAGACGAGCGCTATTGAAAAGAAGGCCGCGAACTGGCGGGCAATGCGCCTGGACCGGCACCGAAAGGTGAAAAGCTTGTTCAGCAGGTAGTTGGTTGCTGCGCCCATGAAAAATGAGAATACGAGGGAAAACTGGTAGTAAAATCCGAGTATTATTGCCAGCATGTAGAATATGGTCCAGTCCACGGATGTGCCTACAACACCGACCGTGAAGTATTTAAGAAAACTCGACCCCAATGTCCTGCGCAGAAATCCGCCCGAGACCCGGCCCATTCTAATAATCTCATTGCCTCAAATATAAATCATAAAACCGTATTTCTTCATTGGGTGGACGGGTGAAAAAGCTGCTGATTTTCGATTTTGACGGGACGCTGTTCAGGCTGGACGTTGACTGGAACAGCCTGAGGCGGGAACTTCACGACTACTTCAGTGAAAGGGGCGTTGAAATCACGTTCAGGCCTCTCTGGGAAAACATATTCAGGGCTGTGGATTCGGTAAGTCCGGGGAAGAAAAAGGCCATGTCCGATGTCAGGGCCATAGTTGAAGGTGCGGAGATGAGGAATATAGACAAGGTTGCGGAGATGCCTGGCGCAACCAGAACTCTGAAGCTGATGAAAGAGCGCGGCTTCCGCATGGCCGTTTTATCATGCAACGGCAGGCTGTGCATAGAAAGTACGCTGAAAAAGTTCGGTGTCTTTGAGTATTTCGATGATATCGTGACCAGGGACGACAAGTTTGAGATGAAGCCGTCGCCAGCGGCCGTGGAGCACCTTCTGAAAAAGTTCAGGGTGGGTAAGGATGAAGCTGTAATGATAGGCGACGGCTGGAGGGACCTGGAGGTGGCCAGGAAGTCGGGCATAAAATCCGTGATTGTTTCACAGGGTGGGCAGGACGTGGGGCTGATTAATAAGCCGGACCATATTATTAAGAATATCGGAGAACTGCCCAAAATAATTGGTGTCTGAATGGAGCCTCTGCTGTTTTCATGCTTTCTGGCAGCCCTCGTAGTCACGCTTTTCCTTGTGCCCAGATGGATAAAGTCCGCCAGCAAGATGGGCCTTGAAGGCGCGGACATGAACAAGCCGAAAAGGCCCAAGGTCGCGGAGGCGGGCGGAATAACCTTCATCATCGGCACGGTCGCGGGACTGCTTCTCTACATCAGCATCAAGACGTTCTACTTCTCATCGACCGAGCACCTCGTGGAAGTCTTTGCCGTTCTGGTGACCATACTGCTGGCAGGCTTCGTTGGTTTTATAGATGACATACTTGGCTGGAAGATGGGCATGAGGCATCTTTCCAAGGTGCTGTCCACCATACCCATAGCCATACCCCTGGCTGTGGTAAATGCCGGCAGCTCAACGATGAACGTCCCCTTCATAGGCGGCGTGGACCTGGGCTTCCTTTTCCCGCTGGTCGTGATTCCGCTGGGCATAATAGGCGCTACCAACGGGTTTAACATGGTCGCAGGATATAACGGCCTGGAAACCGGTATGGGCATTGTCATACTTTCCACACTGAGCATCGTCGCATGGGCCGCCGGCTCAGGTCTGGTGAGCGTAATGTGCCTTGTGATGGTCTTCGCTCTGCTGGGCTTCCTCTGGTACAACAGGCCGCCGGCCAGGGTCTTTCCCGGCGACAGTCTCACATACGCGGTCGGTGCAGCCATAGCGTGCGTTGCAATACTGGGCAACATGGAGAGGCTGGCAGCCATACTTTTCATACCATACTTTTTTGACATGTTCATGTACTTCTTCAGGCAGCGGCCTGATGAGAAGAAGGGTATAAAGGTGGAGGCCTTCGCCAAGGTGAACCCGGACGGGAGCCTGGAAATGCCCCATAAAAAGATATACGGGTTCGAGCACCTTGGCATATGGGTGGCCAAAAAAATAAAGCACAAGGTTTACGAGAAGGACGTGGTCCTGGCAGTGATAGGCATCGAGATAATGCTCGCTGCACTAACCCTGGCACTCTGGAGTTTCGGGATAATCTAGCACCGGCTTTTAAAAACACAGTCGCTTGAAAATGAAAGAATTAATTCACGAAACGCTATCGTTTATCTCGAGTTTGTATATCTTTATCAGCTGGTTGTCGAAGACCTTCTTCACGTCGGGGTTTCCGTAGCCGTCCATGAACATGAGGTTTGTGAATACTGTGAACTCCGCCTCGGGAGGGACGTAGTAAAGCCCGAGCGACGAGATTGTTATGCATCCCGGCATCGTATTCTCGCCTTCCTGCGTCTCCAGCCTTATTATACCAGCCTTCGTGCACAGGTCGTTAACGTAGCTCCTGCCAAAATACTGGCCTTCCCTTGATATCATGAATATGGGCGCCCCCGCTATGTTGCCGTCGCTGCTGATGGGCAGCCAGACCACGTACTCGCCTGACTTGTACTCCACTATGGTCTTGTTCTGCTGCGGGTAGACCGCACTCTGCTGGAACTGCAGCATTCCCGAGATGGTCTTGCCTCTGGACGCTATCTTGGATATGGCTCCGTACTTGCCCGGCATTGTGTAATCCATAAGTATGTAGTCCACCTTCTTGGCTTTCATCCACCACCTGTACTCTGTCCAGTTTGCGGCCGGCGACACGAACCAGTCCGCAATCTGCTCGTCCACGGTGCCGTTTATGTTTCCGCCGTCGGCGATGCTCGGCCTGTGGCCCCTGGTCTGGAACCAGTATCCGAAGTCCCACCAGGAGAGTATGGATGAATTTTCCGGGGTCTGCTCTGACATGTAGTTCATGGCCTCACCCCAGTATTCGTTGAATATGGGCCCGACCGAGTTGCAGAATACATAAGCCATCGCCAGGTGCGATGCTATCATCAGCGTCAGTATGGCGACCACAGGAATCGTGTAAAGGTTTATCCTCTCAACGCCTTTCTTGCCTTTAATATACTTGGTCTGTGAGAACCTGTTCAGCAGCTCTGCTATCAGGTAGCCTGATACCAGCGCAGCCGGCGGGGCGAGGAAGAATGCCAGCCTCACCATGTAGAAAACCGTTGGTATGGAGAGGATCAGCCATACGATCGGCAGCATGAGCAGCCAGTCCCTTTTCTTATATAGCATGTAAAGCAGGAGCATCAGGCCAAGTATCATCAGGAACCATATACTGAAGAATGCCTCAAATGGCTCTGCGAAAGGTAT